>Ga0209542_10007767_pt1 | contig 20270 bp, 25 predicted proteins | sample RifCSPhighO2_01_FD_184028 | JGI IMG/M metagenome (GOLD analysis project Ga0209542, IMG submission 184028) | Soil microbial communities from Rifle, Colorado - Rifle CSP2_plank highO2_0.1 (SPAdes) (version 2) | ecosystem: Environmental > Terrestrial > Deep subsurface > Rock core/Sediment ...
ACTTTACAATAAACCGAACCTTTTGGAAAGGTTCCCAAACCAGAACTTTACAATAAACCGAACCTTTTGGAAAGGTTCCCAAACCAGAACTTTACAATAAACCGAACCTTTTGGAAAGGTTCCCAAACCAGAACTTTACAATAAACCGAACCTTTTGGAAAGGTTCCCAAAGGATGAAGACATCTCCTTTGAGAAGGCATAACAAAATATTTAATAATAGAGTGTGTTTCTAACTAAGATAAGAGAGGTATAATGGACCCAGAAAATATTGAGATATTATCACAACTAATATCATCTCTAGAAAAAGCAGAATTAATGCTCGAAGAGGCTTACAAAAAAAGGAACTTCGATGACTTTTCAAAGATAAAAAATTTCATTACTCAAGTTCAAAATAAAATCCTGGAGAATATCAAATGAGTGAAGAAGAAACTCTAAAAGAATTTCGGATAAGTGTGGCAAAAGAGATGAAACTCGTTAGAGAGATCATCTCCATGGAAAGAAACATGGGTCAAACAAGTAGTAGTGAAGAAAAACAGATGATTGCATCTCACCTAAGTTCTCTAAAAGCCTCATTAAAAAGAACAACAGAAGATGTTTCTTCAATAATTGAAGACATGAACCTAGTTCAACCGTTATCTCCAAAAATAAAAGAACAGGTTATTAAAATGGAAACAATGAAGGACATACCAAAAGGGGAGATTTTAGACGATGAGGCTAAGAAAGAGAAGCTATTTTTTGATGAAAAGAAGAAGAAACATAGCTCGGTAGATGTTATGATAAGCGATTTGGAGAGAAGAACCTTAAAAAGGCTCAAACAAAGGGAAATTGTTAAGAAACAAGTATTCGAAAAAAAACCAAGTAGTTATGTGGCAACTGCTAACAGATTTTTTGGAGAGTACGCAAATTCGTTTTCTAAGAAGAATTTCTTCATGACCTTGAAAAGAGACTTAATAAGGGCCCACCTGGAATTCACATTATCTAGCTATATTTCATTAATGATGTTTAGTGTTTTCTTAGTATTTATTGCAGCCTTGGTATTACTTATATTACTCTTATCTCTAAAAATTGGATTAAGCTGGCCAATAATAGGAACGGCTACCGGAAGTATTTTTTCGAGGTTTATTCAACTTTTTTGGATCGTAATAGTAGCTCCAATGTTAGCCCTGGTAATATTCTACGCATATCCTTCTCTCGAAAAAAAGTATATTGAGAATAAGATAGACCAAGAGTTGCCTTTTGCAACAATCCATATGTCTGCAATAGCAGGCTCGTTAGTTGAACCGAGTAAGATGTTTAATATAATAATCTCTACAGGAGACTATCCCTTCCTTGAGAAAGAGCTGATAAAGCTCATAAATGAAGTGAATATATATGGTTACGATCTTGTAACCGCTTTGAAGAATATTGGATTTAATAACCCAAGCAAAAAACTAGCAGAGCTACTCAATGGAATTGCAATAACAATAAACTCTGGAGGCAGTCTGCAAGACTTCTTTGACAAAAGAGCACAGAGCCTTTTATTTGACTACAGAATTGAAAGAGAGAAATATACCAAGACGGCAGAAACTTTTATGGACATTTACATAAGCTTGGTTATTGCGGCACCAATGATACTTATGTTACTGCTCATAATGATGAGAGTGTCTGGCCTAGGAATAAGTCTAAGCACTTCTATGCTCACATTAGTAATGGTATTGGGAGTTGTTATGATAAATATAATATTTTTGACATTTTTACAATTAAAACAGCCGACGGGATAAAAAGGACCAAGGTCCTTCTTATGACATCTCCTTTAGATGGAGCGGATAAGAAAGCAAGGTCCTTCTTATGACATCTCCTTTAGATGGAGCGGATAAGAAAGCAAGGTCCTTCTTATGACACCTCCTTTAAGGGAGGTTTCCAAAATAAAAGATTAACAAAAAAAGAAAAAAGATGGAAACAAGAGTAATAGTATCAGCAATACTGAAAAATAAAGATAAGTATCTTATTGCTAAAAGGGTGAATTCAAAAAAATATGCTCCTGGAAGATGGGAATTCATATCAGGATTTGTCGATAGTAATGAGTCTGCAGAGAAGATTATGTTAAGAGAGTTAAAGGAAGAGCTGAACGTTAATGGAAAAATGATAAGAACAGCCAATCCATATGTTATAATTGACAAAGAGGCTCGGTGGATTATTATCCCATTCATAATAAACATGCGTGATACTAAATTTAAGCTTAATAAAAAAGACCATAGCGAGATAAAATGGGTTTCCGAAGGAGAGCTGGCACAGGTTAGAGATATAAAAAAAGAGGTGAAAGAATTAAAGATAAGGGGAATGGCATAACATGGAACTAAAAAAACCACACTGGATGGGCATTGGGTTTTCTGTATTGGTGATTATAACAGCATTCATATTTTATGGAAGCGAGGCTTTTTTCCTGATTATCGGAATTGGAATTATTATCGGAATTCTTCCTTTTGTTCTGACAGTTATATATGAAGCAAGATTGTCTAATGAAAAAGAGGAAATGTTTCTTGAGTTTGCCAGAGATTTAGTTGAGAGTGTAAAGACAGGAACCCCTATAAGCAAGAGTATTGTGAACATGAAGAATAAGCCGTTTGGGATTTTGAGTCCGAATATAAATAAACTTGCTAATCAGATATCATTAGGGGTTCCTTTAAATCAAGCACTCCAAGTATTCTCTAGAGACGTAGACAATAAAGCAATCTCAAGGATTCTGACTTTGATTGGGCAGGCTGAACGGGCTGGAGGGGATATTGGAGAGATACTTGAAAATGTTGCTGGAGCGGTAAATATGTCAGATAAGTTAAAGAAGGAAAGAAAGGCCATAATTTCTTCGTTAGTTACTCAGGGATATATTATCTTCTTCGTTTTTATGGTTATCATTTTAGTAATGCAGTATAAAATCCTGCCTATGTTATCTGGAATAGCGGACGTTAGATCTTTGGGAAACGTGGGCATTGGATTAGGTACTGGAGGTGGAGATATAAGCCAAATTTCAAGTGCCTTCCTTTACCTATTATTGATACAAGGAGCATTTTCAGGGCTGACTATTGGAAAGCTATCAGAAGGGAGTCTCAAGGCGGGAATAAAACACTCGTTTGCATTAATGTTGCTTTCATTTATAATGTCAGCAGGAGCTGGGTTGGTTTTTGGATGAACAGCAATTTAATAAATCATTAAATCTTTAGCATTTTATGAAAAAGGGGAAAGGTAAGAGAGGATCGCACGTAGGAGTTATTGCATCGTTCAGTATTTTCATATTATTCTTAATAGGAATATACCTTGCAACCCAGCCTGGGTTTGAGACTCAGACAGATAAGAAAACTATTGTCCAGTATCTTAAAACAGAATTGACGGATAGATTTTCTTCAAATTTGACAATTGCCATAATAAAGCCTGGAACAAACTGCAGCACAATAACAAAGACAAGTTTAGGCATTCAAAGCCAAGATTTTAGCATTGCTAAAGATGTTGATGGAAATAGTGTAGGAGTTAAATACGTGTTAAACAACTTAATTGTGGATTCGGGGAACGAACCAATATGGGTTTACTATTCTGAATCCAAACTTAACAATATAAGTGCTGGAAGCTCTAGCTGCCCTACCCCTCAAATAGAGTCTATAAGAAAAGACAAAGAAATATTTGAAGAAAAAGTCACTGAAAGCATTATGAATTTCAGTTCATTCCAAAATTCATTGAATGTTCCAGACGGAACTGATTTTGACATTGGGTTTGAGTTTGACAATGGATCAGTAATAAGCTCTGGACAAAAAGAAATATCAGGCGACATTTACTCTGAAGAAATATATGTCAGGTATGTAAATGATAACGCAGATATTTTATCAGGTAAGATTATAATAACAGTATATTGAACTAAATAAATAAACATATATCAATAACAGACTAAATAAAAATGAAAGATTTCAGGCTTTACGATAAAAACAAAAGAGGATGGATAAGAATAGTCGAAGCCTTCGTGGCCATACTTCTTATTGCTGGAATAGTGCTTACACTTTTAGGATCGGGGTATATTCAAGGAAATGATTCTTCCAAAAAGGTTTACGAAGCAGAAATTGCATTCTTGAGAGAGATTCAAAACACCGATCTTTTAAGAGATGATGTTTTGAACGCTCCAGGAACCCTCCCTTTAGAAGGGGCTAACATACCTTCAAACATTTCATCAAAAGTCCAGACTGATCTTCCAAAGTATCTTCAATGCTCCGCAATGATATGCGATTTGGGGGATGCTTGCGTGTTAAGCAGCCCAACAACTGATGATTTGTATGCAAGGACTGCACTAATAAGTGGAGATCAAAAAACAAGGCAATTGAAGATTTTTTGTTGGGAAAAATAATAAAAAATCCTATAAGAAATGAAAAAATTTATCTAGAAATCCAATAAATCAGAGGAGATATTATCTGGATAGATAAATAGAAAATTAAAATCCAGACCCATATGCTTAACCTTTTCTTTGCCTTTTGAGGTGTTTGCTCTAGAGGCCCCATTTGAAGGGGATTCTCGACCTTTGGGTGTTTGTGCATGTAAAGTCTGTAAAAGATTATCGTTAAAATGCTTAAAGTCCCGTCTATTATTCCGATTGCGCCTAATATCCTATAATACATCTCACCCAGAACATCCATAGAGTTCATTACGTAAATTATTGGTTGTAACATGAGTACTACTATTGCCATGAAGAGATAATTTGCGTAAATAATAAGGTCCATATAATTTTCTTTATGGATCGCTTTGGATAGAATATCTCCGTGTAAAGAAGCAAATGCAATTACAAAATATGTTTGATATAAGTTCCAAACCGTTTCACCCGGAATGACTTTCCAAATGCCAAATATAGAAGTTAAAAAACTAATTACTATGAAAACGAATATTACATTAATAAAAAAAGCTAGTCTATCAAAGGTATTTTGTTTTTCATCGTCCCATATAAAGACTAAACTTATCAAAGAGTGACCTATAACCATCAAGAGAGTGAATAATACTCTTCCAGTAAGTTCATTAAATTCTCCGAATAAAACAGTTATAACTGCGACTAATGCAGAGATAATTAAGCCCCCTATTAAATTAAACAGAAAAAACTTTTTAAATTCTGAAAAGTTCACCATCTTACTAATAGATAGATAAGGTATATTATAAGCCTTTCTAAAAACCTTAAAAAAGCCCCAATTCTTGTTTAAATTATGAAATTCAAATTTCTCCCACACACTGCAGACTTAAAATTCGAGGCTTACGGAAAAACACTTGGAGAAGTATTCGAAAATTCTGCTCTTGCCTTAACAAACTCACTTAGTGAAAAAAAGATAAAACCTGTAGAGAAAAAGAAAATAAAGATTAAGGGAAGAGACCTTGAAGCTTTAATGTTTAGGTTTTTAGAAGAGCTTTTGTTTCTATACGAAATGAAAGGATTTTTAATTTCAAAGGCAAAGGTAAAGATTAGCAAAGATAATAAAAAATTGGAGGCTGATTTGGACGGTGAAGAGAAAATGGAGAAAACAGCAAGACATTATATTAAAGCCATAACATACCACGACATGTTTGTAAAGAAGATTGGCAAAACTTGGGTAGCCCAAGTAGTGTTAGATGTATAAAATAAACCTTTTAAAAAAAGGTTTCCAAAATAAAAAGAACCTACGGTTTCTCTTATGACACTTCCCTTAAACTTACTTTTCAAGCAAACCTTTTGGAAATGAACCTTTGAGAAAGGTTCCCAAAACTAAGGGTTCCCAAATGAACCTTTTAAAAAAAGGTTCCCAAAAGAAAGATAATCAGTAGAACCAGAACTTATAAAAATAAGTTATTTCTATTAAATATGGTTATAAAGACTTTCATGAGAGGCGAATAAGAAAAGTCGCTCGAGGGATCTAAATGAACCTTTTCAAAAGGTTCCCAAAACTAGTAGGTTTTAAAATGAGAATCACTGCCCAGATTAAGTTTAGCTCACAAAAACAGAAGGTTGAAGGATTTGGAGATAGAAGATATCTAGTTTACATTCTTTCTGGAAAAGACGATGAGGGTGCTATGAGTGAGTTTGTAGTTATGATGTCAAGAGAGATTGGAGTCTCTACAGGAAGAATCCACTATGTAGGAAAACAAGGAAATTCCTATATTTTTGAGGTAGAATAATGATGCCCATCATTGATTTTATTTTACACATTGACAAATACATTTCTCAGCTAATAGATTATTTTGGAATTTTCAGCTACCTTATTTTGTTCTTGATAATATTTGTAGAAACTGGGCTGGTAATAACGCCATTTCTTCCAGGAGATTCTCTACTGTTTGTTGTAGGAAGCTTCGCAGCAACCGATTCATTCAATATTTTTATTGTGACCGGCTTGTTAATGCTTGCTGCAATATTGGGAGACAGTTTGAATTACTTTATTGGAAGTTATTTCGGAGATAAGATGATGAAAAGAAAGATCATAAAAGAAGAGTACATCCAGAGAACAAATAAGTTTTATAAAGATCATGGCGGAAAGACAATAATACTTGCGAGATTCACGCCAATAGTAAGGACATTTGCACCGTTTGTGGCCGGGTTGGGGGGAATGGAATACAGAAAATTCTTTTTCTATAACGTTGTCGGAGGGGTTGTTTGGGTTGGGTTATTTGTCCTGGGAGGATATTTCTTTGGCTCTCTTCCGATAATAAAGGATAATTTTGGCTTGTTTGTGGTGTTAATTATTCTTACTTCTGCAATTCCCTGGATTGTTAATGTTTTTACCGGTAAAAAACAATAAGAATAAAAAGAAAAATCTTGTTAATAAATAATGGAAATAAATAAGATAAGTGAGAATATCTACGAAATTCCTAAAGAAGGAAAGATGAATGTGCCTGCAAGGATATTTGCCAGTGAAAAACTCCTTTCAAAGATAAAGGAAGATAAGACACTTGAACAGGTAAGAAACATGGCAATGCTTCCTAAGGTTGAGAGATATTCTATTGCACTCGCAGATGCCCACCAGGGATATGGGAGTTGTATTGGTGGAGTTTTGGCAAGTGATGCCAAACAAGGAATAGTAAGCCCTGGATTAATAGGATTCGATATAAACTGTTCTGTTAGGCTTTTAAGAACAAACTTGGAAAGAAAAGATGTTGAAAAAAAGAAGAAAGAAGTTGTCGAGTCGTTGTACAGAAAAATTCCATCAGGGGTGGGAAGGGGAAGTAAGTTTAACATGACAAAGGACGAGCTAAAAAGAGTAATGGTTGGAGGGGCAAAGTATCTTGTTGAGAAAGGGTATGGAGAGAAAAATGATTATCTTTATACTGAAGAAGAGGGGTGTTTAGAGGGAGCTGACACTGAAAAAGTTTCTTCGAGAGCAATGCAAAGAGGGATAGGCCAGCTAGGAACTTTAGGAGCGGGAAATCATTTTGTTGAAGTACAGTATGTAGATGAAATATTTGACAAAAATATAGCAAAGGTCTTTGGGCTTGAAAAAAATCAAGTTGTTATAATGGTTCATTGCGGCTCGAGGGGATTAGGACATCAAGTTGCTAGTGATTATATGAAAGCCATGGAAGACGAGTATGGAATTGAAGATTTGCCTGATAGAGAGTTGATTAATGCACCAATAAAAAGCAAGTTAGGCCAGGATTATCTTAAAGCGATGGCTTGTGCTGCAAATTTTGCATTTGCAAATAAGCAACTTATCACCCATTGGATTAGAGAAGAGTTAAAATACTTATTTCCAAAATCAAAAGTTGAAGTTGTGTATGATATATGCCACAATATTGCAAAGTTTGAGAAGCATAAAACCGACGAAAAGGAAAGAGAATTCTTAGTCATGAGAAAAGGGGCAACACGAAGTTTTGGAAAGGGAAGAAAGGAAATTCCTTCTTCATACAGAAAAATAGGTCAGCCAATAATTATTCCAGGGAGCATGGGAACTTCTTCTTATGTTCTTGTTGGAACGGAAAAAGCAGAAGAGCTGACATTTGCAAGCACGGCTCATGGCGCGGGAAGAATAATGAGTAGGCATGCAGCAATAAGGATAAAAAGCGGGGAGCAAGTCAAGCAAGACCTTGCAAAAAAAGGAATTGAGGTCAGGGCTGGGAGCATGACGGGACTCGCAGAAGAAATGCCAGAAGCATACAAAGATATTGAAGAAGTTGTAAGAGTTAGTGACGAGCTTGGAATTGGAAAGATAGTTGCAAGGCTCAAACCTATGGGTGTTGTTAAGGGATAAAATAGATAAAAATAATTTAGAATAAAAGACAAAAAAGAATAATAAAAGAAATAAAAAATAAACAGATTACACGATTTAGCCAAGGTGTGGGTTCTTTGAACGATATTCACCATCATAGAAAGCTCTTATCTCTTGATCAATAGGCCCAAACACCGATTCAAATTCTTTGTCAAGCAGTAAGACTTCTTGTTCTATACCTGCATCTCTTAATTTGCCCCTATAAGATCTTTCCACACCCATACCAAAAGGATTTGGATAAACCAGTTCTTTATCTCCAGGATTCGGTTTAAATCCGTCTTTAAATGGTTCCTTTCCTTGATATAACAAATAGGCACTATTTGTAGAAGCTCTCAAAACCTGGCTTCCATTTTCTATTTTCTGTAGAGTTACTTGATCTGCAATTACGCTTCCGGGATCGGAGCTATACCCTCTTTCTACAACATACTTAATTCCATCTACTTCTGCTATATAGGTTGTAGAACCTATGTTTACCTCATTTTTTATATAAGGTCCTCTAAAACCATATTTCTCTATTCTGTGGTTTGTATTGTTTGTTTGTGTTGTCATTTTGTTTGTATTAACCTCCTTACACCTCTGTAAGTTACTATTTCATAGTTAATACTATTATTATAGACTAGGATACCACTACAGGTACTACTAATAACAAAGATTAAAAGGCGAGGAGATATTGTGATTAAATGAAAGACGCGGAGATCTCCATATTAAAGGATGCGGGGTTGACACAGGGAGAGAGTAGAGTATATTTGGCTTTGTTAGAAACTGGAGTTTCTTCTATAGGACCTATACTTGAAAAATCTGGAGTTACAAAATCAATAATATATAGAATATTGGAAAAACTAGTTAGTAAGGGATTAGTTTCATATGTAATAAAAGAAAAAACTAAGTATTACGAGGCGCAAAGGCCAGAGAAATTGCTCGATTATATTGATGAAAAAGAGGCAATCATTCAGGAGACTAAATCTAAGATAAAAGAGTTCTTACCAAACCTAATTTCAATGATGCAGCATAGTGAAAAAAGTATGGCTACAGTATATGAAGGGTTTAAAGGAATTATGACTGTGCATGACAAGAGATTTGATAAGCTAAAAAAAGGAGAGGAGTATTTCTTTTTTGGACTCCCTGAAAAACAGCCCGAACACTTTCATGCTTACTGGCAAAGAGACCATATTCTAAGAGCAAAACTAGGAATAAAATGCAGAATGTTATATAATCAGAAAGTCGACGACGTCACACTAAAGAATAGGAATAGCTTCAAAGGGTGTGATGCTAGAAGAATGCCCATAAGTGTTGACACGCCTGCCTGGATTTTAGGATATAAAGACGTGACAGTTATAGGAATCACTTTGGCTGAGAAGCCTCTGGCTTTTGAGATAGTAAATAAGGAGGTAGCTAACTCATTTAGAGGGTATTTTGAATGGTTTTGGAATAAGAGTAAGCCTTTCAAATAGCAAGAATATCCTCTGAAAGAAGAATATTTATAAAATAGATTTTCTTTGAGATATTAGAGAAAAGATGGTGAAAAATTCGTTAATTTTTGGTTTATTCTTAATTGTAATTTTAATTAATCTTAATTCTATTCAGGCATTGATTTATGACTGTGATTTAAGGCTTGCTTCACAGTGCAATGTTGCCCCGTGGAATAATATTGTTATGAAACTTTCAGGAACAACTAATGCTCATGGAGCAATATATAGTGAACCTCTTCCTGCTTATGGATACGCCGTATGCTGTAACTTCCCAGGATCAAGGATGTGTAATGCTAATGAATCAAATGTTATTGTAGTTCTTTCAGCCATAACTAATGCTCACGCAGAAAATAAACTCAACGATATTTATACAACTAAAATATGCTTCAACACCAGCCTTAATTGTGAAAATGTCGAGTCTTGCCCGTCTGCTCTACCTATAGATTTGATATCTCTTTCATCAAGCACAAATGCACATATAGGGAATTTCAGCGACTATAGCGTAAAAATATGCTGCAATAATACTGATGAAACAGCCCCGCCACAAACTTGTCAAGATCAGGGTGGAGATCTTTGTACAGTTAATGAAATTTGTCCTGGTAATTGGCTTCCTACCACTCCTCCAAGCTCTTGTTGTGATGTGACCTGTTGTCTTCCTGAACCAATAGCCACAACATGCTCCGGAGTACAATGCGGGCCTACAACTAATAATTGTGGACAGTCATTAACCTGTCCTAATACATGCGCAGGAAATGAGGTTTGTCAGGGAAACTCATGTGTGTGCGTATCTGATAATGCCGCAGCATGTCTGGCTGCTTTTGGAGCGGGATATCAATGTGGACAAACAACTAATCAGTGTGGACAATTAATAGGCTGTGGATCTTGCCCTCCTGCGGAAAATTCTTCATTGACGCAGTGCAATATGGTAAACGGGCGATGCGAACTTCCTCCTTCACTACCTACTCCTTGTACAATAACATCTGCTTCTTGGGAGTTTCCAAGTGTATTTAGCGGAACTGATTTAGATATGAGTATTACCGGAAACGGGAACTGTGCCGGCGAGTTGATTCAGTTTAGAATATATGAAGAAGATCCGGGGTTTGCTGCAGACGACTTTATCTTAACAGTAACTGCCCCTTTCCCAAAGACAAACTGGACTGCAGTCCATACTTATACTCAAGGGATGTATGTAAATCCATCAAGCCCAGAAAATAATGATGATGATGGCGGAAATGCAGACAGAACATATTACTTTAAAGCAAAGGTATTAAATAGCTCAGATCCAGACACTGACAGCGGATTATTGAATGTTTCTGATTCAGGAGTCAATCCCCCTCTTGATTTTTGCCTAAACGCTCAAAACTGCAATAGTTACACCAATCAATCATACTGTGAATCTGACTCTTCTCTTTGTAACTTAGCTTGTGCTAGCTTGCCTGATGGTGTTGGATGCGGGGCTTGTCCTAATACTAATGAGAATGCTAGCTGTGTGTGGGATGGAAATTCGTGTGAAGTGGTAGCTCAGGTTGTAGATTGTTCTTCAGCAGATTGTGGAAACGGAATTCAGGAGTCTGGGGAAGAGTGCGACGGAAACAATTTTGAAAACCCGGCAGGAGGAAATTATTCGTGTTCAGATTTTGGTTTTGAGGGAGGAGGTTTCTTGATTTGCGATAGCAACTGCGATATAAAGATGAATTCATGCGCCGGATATGACTGCAACCCTAATGGACTTGTAAAGTTTAGAAACGAAACTTGTGACCCGTTGCCGCCCCCGTACGGAAACTTGACACGATTCAATAATGATACTGGAGAGGTAATAGGACTATGGATGTGTTCTAACTTTGATAGGTATGTTGATGGACCTCTAGGTTGTGACAATACTTGCAACTTCAATTGGAGTGGGTGCATAACTGCATATGGCAGTGAAGATGGTGGGGTATCAATAGGGAATTGTACTTATAGTACAAATACTATAATTGAGTGTGATGATCCTAGCTCTAATGGATTATACATCGCATCTTATAATGGAACTTGGCAATGGTCTACAAATTACAATAGCCAATTAGAATGCAAAAATGCCAATGATGGAAGAATATGTGCTGAAGATCCTTTCGGCTCGTGGCATTACTCTCCTAATGGGCTAACTCCAAAGATCAACTGCGAGACAGCTGGAGAAAACATTATAGAGTGTCCGGCACAGGTAAGACTTCCGTTTTTCGGGAGCATTCAATTCATAATAACCCTATTAGTTATTGCATTGATATACGGACTTATTGCGCTTGATAGGAAGAAAAAATGAATCCAGTAGAATATTGTTTGAATGTTTATATAAAAGATGTGGAAGAAAATCCTCAAAAATTAAGATGGTATCATCTGACTATTCCTTTAGCAGGTCCTTTTTTGTATGTGGATGCTAACTCATCTTCTTCTTGGAGATCAGCAAGAAACGCTGTTACCTCGCTTGTTACGAGCACAATCATACTCCCAATTGGAGTATCCAAAGCAATAGAGTACTTAATCAGATAAATGTGTATTGAAGTCGAAAAAAGTTTTATAAATAAGATTTCTTTAGTTTAATTATGAAAAGATTAGGGGTGATTTTGCTTTTTTTATTAGTGTCAAGTGTATTTCTAATTAGTGCTTCAGTTTACATTCCTGAGAGCTGTTCCAGCTCAGAAATAAGGCAGGCATGGGATTCTATATTCAAGGAAAGCTCGAGCAACTTGAATATCCTAACCAATAATCAAACGGTGAGTAATACATGTGGAAGGTTTTTTGTGTATAAACTCAGCGGAAGCAATATTTCTTATATTGATGCAGGAATATTTGATCTATTCGGAGTTAAAATAAAATATATTGGTGCTAATAAAATTGGTGCCAAACAAGAATTTATAGATTTAATTGAAAGCTTTGATAACGTAAGTGATGCCAACGTTTTAAGCGATGTATCATTTAACTTGTCTACTGACTTGAATAGCACAAATTCTTCTTATGAGGGCATAAATATAATGGGCAATTACACCACTCTTAGAACAAACGCTGTCAATTCGAGCCAGCTTAATTCTGAATTTTCTTCTATATATGAAGAAATTCCGGGAAACTGGACAACCATAGAGGTTTATCCTGGGTTATCTAATGATAGTTTGTACATTTTTTCAAGTGAAATAAACTTAACAAATTCAGAGACGTCCGTAACTGCACTAATCACTCTAAAAAAAGATTATGCTTCAGTTTCATATTTGACCTTAACTATCCCACCAAACGAATCAACTTCAAATTTCCAAAAACAGGCAGAGACAAAAATTAATCAGACAGCTATTAAGATAAATAATTTAAAAAATCAATCAAAAACATACTCCCAGTTTTATGAACAAGCAATTGAAAAAGCCATAGGTTTGACTGAAATTGAAAGAAAGTTCTCGATCATAAAACAAGAGTACAATAATGCTGACTCCGATTCAAAGTATAGGAATATAACTTTGAAGCTGTCCAATTTGAATGTGCCAGACTTAATAACAACTTCAAAAACTGCAAAATCAATAGTTTTTATTCCAAAGAGAGATTACATGGATCCTGAGTTGTTGACAACAATAACAAATGAAAACTACAGCTCTAGTAAAGAATCAGAATATAAAGAAGCTATATTGGGCTGGAATCTTAACAATTTAGACACAAAATACGACTTTACAGAAATTTCTATTGTCAGGAATAATAGCGAAACTCCAATTCTAAGGTTTTACAATTTAAAAATCATTGAAAAACAGACAGTATTAGGGGATTTTTATCTTATTATGCCTGAGTTAGAGGATTTGAAATTCAGCAAAAATTATGGTGAGAAAAAGATAAGCGATAAAAACTATATATTATTAGACCAAGGCAATAGAAATATTGAGTTTTTTACAACGGAGGACATAATTTTTTCTGATCTTCCATTGATGATTGCCCCAAGAATAAGTGAACTGGGAATTTCCCCAGATGTAGGGGAAGGAGGCAGGAACAAAATATCAAAATGGTGGATTTTTGCAATTATAATATTTATCCTTTTCCTCATATGGCTGGTAGTTTACATGATTCTTCATAGATGGTATAAAAATGAATATGAAGATTATTTATTCAGAAATAGGACTCATCTCTACAATCTCCTGAACTACATTCATAACTCTAAAAAGAAGGGGATGTCTGATAGAGAAATAACTCAATCCTTGAAAAATGTGGGATGGGATGGAGAGCAACTAGGATATGCTATTAAAAAATATACTGGAAAGAGAATAGGCATGTTTGACTTGGGATGGATATTTTCAAAGAAACTAGATCCAAACATACCTCCTTCACCCCCTAAAGGATTACTTCCTAGGGACAGAACCTCTATACCGAGAAAACAATGATTTGGTGAAATATTTATAAACTTAAAAAGAAAAAAGATACTATGGCGATAAAAATTATAAAAGATTTCTTCAGCAAGATCTTTTCTAGTATTTTCAATAATAAAAGAGAGATTAAACTAGGATTCTATGGACCTCCGAACGCCGGAAAGACCAGCCTTGCCAATAGGGTTTGCAAAGACTTCACCGGAGAAGAGTTAGGAAGCGTCAGCAAAATTCCTCACGAAACTCGAAACATCCAATTTAAGGAGAAGGTAGAAATCAATTACAAAGGAAAGACAATGGTCTTCAAGATGATTGACACTCCAGGAATAGCAACAAAAATAGATTATGAAGACTTTTTAAGATACAAAATGAAGAAGAAAGATGCCAAAAAAAGGGCTAAAGAGGCTACGCAAGGAGTTGTTGAATCTATAAAGTGGCTTGATGACATGGATGTTGTTGTAATCGTCTTAGATGCTACTGAGAATCCTTACAATCAGGTGAATATAACTATAATCGGGAACTTAGTCGCCAGAAAGATTCCGCTTTTAATAGTCGCTAATAAAGTTGACTTGGGAAAGGCAGACATAAAGAAAATTGAGGCTGCTTTTCCAGAATATGATGTTGTTGGGATAAGTGCAAAGTATGGCAAAAACCTGGAAGAGTTTTACGAATCCGTGTTTAGGTTGTCAAAGAAGGTGCGTTAACAAAAATAAACCTTTTAAAAAAGGTTTCCAAAAACGAACTAAACCTTTTAAAAAAGGTTTCCAAAAACGAACTGGGTTTCCAAAGTAGATAAAAATAAACATTTAAAATATATATTGGGCTATGTAGCTTAGAAAAAGAGGGACAAATGGTGAAAAATAAACCTTTTAAAAAAGGTTTCCAAAAACGAAATAAAAAATGGTGAAGGGAAACTTAGGGAAAATTCAGGGATTTACTATTCAGTTTATTCCTTATTCTGAAATAAGAGATGTAGACAGCAATGAAAGGATTAAGCGAATATTGACAATTATCTTAGGGAATAATATAATAATTCTTCAAGGAAGACTTAAGCCCGAAGAAGAGGCAAGGCTTATTGGAGATACTATGGCAATGATTGGCCATGTTAAGAATTTCAAGGGAATTGAACTTGCTGTGATTACTGGAAATGGAGAAGATAGTTTATTCAACAAGTTCAAGAAGAATATAGCAAATGCAATTGCCGGAGGAGATCTTGGAGCAGTTACAATAATAGGTCCGGCAACAATTGTAAAGGAAATAAAAAAGAATCCGAAAAAAATAGAATTATTATTAAATAAATGATCTTTTACATCGTTTTATTTCATGAAAACGATAGAAGAAGATTGAATTAATGCTTAATAGATGAGATTGAATTTAAATGAAAAAAGTTTTGTTTTCAAAAAAGATTGATAAAGCTAATTTAGACCTTAGAGATTACCTTCTAGATAAATTCTCAAAATATGTTAATTTAGACAATTGTGAATTATTAGAAGTTGGATGTGGGAATGGAAGATTTGCTAGCTTACTAGGACCAAAAATTAAGTCTTACTCTGGAATTGAGCCAGATAAAGAATATCTAAGGATTGCTAAAGAAACTACTCCAAGAAATGTTAATGCTAAATATTATCACGGAAAAGCTGAGGATATCTCTATAACTAACAAGAAATTTGATGTTATTCTTTATGCGTTTTCTTGGCATTTCATAAAAGATTTTGATAAGGCAATTAATGAAGCTAAAAGATTGTTAAAGAAAGAAGGAATTATAGTGATTTATGAGCCTTCAAAAGATACTAATAACTGGGCAAGTTCAAAATTAAGGAAAGGTAGCAAGGATTTTAATGAAAAACTGCATAAAAAGAAGCTGTTAGATTTAGAAGGGGGCAGAAGGGCTATCTCTAAATTAGAGGGGCTTTTTGTTGCTGAAGAAGAAGTTGATAATGAGGAAAAGCCAAACTTGTGGGTATTAAAAGCTTCAAAGGAAGTATCTTAAGTGTAAACCTCCACAAACTTTATAATGATTAACTACCTGTAAAGATAGATGATAGATAAAATTATGAAAGATGATAAGATAAAATTGGAGGTAACATAAAATCCCTCATCAGTGCGTAAAATGTTCAAACATAATTCCCCTGGGGAGTAAGGAATTGTTAGATGGCTGTGCAAGTTGTGGCGGAAGATTCTTTTTTTATGTAAAAGAAGAACACTTACAGAGAATAAAAGAAGAGCTAATAGAAATTCCCGAGGAATCAAAGAAAGGTATTGAGAAAGATATAAGAGAGATGGCAGGAATTGTGGATGAAGACATGCCAGTAATTCTTGACTTAGAATCAATAAGGGCTACGGGAGAGGGAAAGTTTGAGCTGGACTTAGTTAAGCTATTCAAAAAAGATAGACCTTTAATTTACAAACTTGAAGAAGGCAAGTATATAATTGATCTTGCTTCTACCTTAAAGCAAAGCGTAAAAAGCATAAAGGGGATAAGAAATCCTGACGAAGCGTAAATTTATTAAGTATTTTTCATCATATAATCTATGGGTAAAAATATTAATTCTATTCTCAGAGAAGTTCTCAAAACAGTTAAGCCGAGCGATGAAGAAATAAAAGAAATTGATAAAGAATTAAAAGTATTTCTTGAAAACATTAATAAAAAAACAAAAGAACTGAAGATCGACGCTGAGATCTTTGTTGGTGGGAGTTATGCCAAAGGAACACTTATAAGAAAAGACCATTATGACATTGATGTCTTTCTAAGATTTAGTGAGAAATATGAACAAAAAGAGCTGCCTGAGCTTGCAACTAAGATTCTTGGAAAGGTAAAGAACATGGAAATTCTCCACGGTTCTAGAGATTATTTCAGAGTTAAGATAAAAGATAACTTGTTTTTTGAGATAGTTCCTGTAAAGAAGGTGAAAAAGCCTGAAGAAGCGGAAAATGTTACTGACCTTTCAGCATCCCATGTTGGTTATATAAAAAAGAATGTAAATAAAAAAATACTTGACGAAATAAAGATTGCAAAGGCTTTTTGTCATGCATGCCATTGTTATGGGGCAGAGTCATATATTCAGGGTTTTTCAGGGTACGCTTTAGAGTTACTTGTTTATTATTATAAGGGATTTATGAAATTCATAAAAGCCATGAAAAAAGTAAGTTTGAAAGAAAAGCTCGTTATTGATATTTCAAAACAGTACAAGAATAAACAAGTTGTAATGATGGATTTAAACAGCTCAAAACTCAATTCACCAGTAATACTCATTGATCCAACATTTAAGCAAAGAAACGCTCTTGCGGCGCTTTCGTATGGGACTTTTGGAAAATTCCAGAGAGAAGTTAAGAGTTTTCTAAAAAATCCTTCTATAAAAGCATTTGAGCAGAAAAAAACAGACCTGGAAAAGGTAAAGAAAGAGTCTAAGACCAGAGGCCATGATTTTATCTTAATTGAAGCAGACACCGACAAGCAGGTGGGAGACATTGCCGGAAGTAAATTGCTTAAGTTTTATAGGCATCTTGAGGAAGAGATCTCAAGATTATACGGGATAAAAAACAAGGGATTTAATTACAACAAGAAGCAAACCGCGAGGTTTTTCTTTGTCGCCAAATCTAAAGGAGAGACAATTTTAGAGGGCCCGGAGATAAATGACAAACCTAACTTGGTCAAATTTAGAAGCAAACATAAAAATGTTTTCACAAATAAGAACAAGCTTTATGCACGAGAAAAAATCTCTTTGAGCCTAAAGAAATTCTTGGAAGATTGGAGAAACAAAAACACGCAGAAGATACAAGAGATGTATGTTACTGGGTTGAGAGTTGTTGAATAAAATTAATTTTCCATTAAAATTGTCCAGCATATGTTAAAAACTTTTAACTATCTTGCATTTACTCTTTTATTTTGTCTATTAATGATTTTAATTCATTTTGAGCATCACTTGCTTTTTTTCCATGTATCTGCCCAATATTCTGGATAAAAAACTGATAATCTACGTGATTTAACCCAAATCTGTTAAATATTACTCTAGCGTCTATTTCTTTAGATTGTCCTACAGAATTTTCATAGGTGCTCTTTTCACCAAATCCACTTAAAAATCTTATGTTTCCCAGTTTATCTTCAGTAATTATTGCGTAATTTTGAGATTCTTCCATCTTAATTCACTCCCCCCATGAGTTTAGGTTCTTCCACTAAGTAATCTTTGCAGTGATTTGATAAGACTAATGAATAACCACCCATGCCACGCAAAGTTACTCTTTGTTGAGTAAGATCACTGCTATCAACAATTAAGAATACTACACCGTCATCAATTTCTTTTACTGTGTAATTATATGGCCTATCTGTTCTACCTTTACCATCGTACCTAAATGTTTTTCCTTTAACTCCCCCTTCTAACAAGCAATCTTTTAGTGTTTTTGCCATTTTTCTGTCTAATTAATATCCGTTAATAATTATTTACTTCCCTTCAACCGCCTTATCAAATAAAGATGCAAAGGCCATAGCAAAGAAGTCTGAATTAAGCCAAATTGCTGTGTCTTCTTTGTCATTTCCCTTTGATAAGTAGAAAAGTATTTCGTTTCTGTCAACAATAAAGAATTTAGCATCTATGTTTATTGACTTCACTTTTAGATCAAGATTTGTGGATATTTTTTTAACAAGCTCTTTATCACCAGACAAAGCAACAATGATCTTTATGTTTGCTTTCTTAAGAGTCTCGAAGGTTTGCTGGAAGAGCTTAGATTTCAATGAAAGCTCTTCGGCATTAGTGCAGATGATAACTTCTTTTTTAGCATTAAGCAAAATTTCCCTCAAATGGTTTGAGATATTTGATCTTCCCTTTATAGCTGCAGAAATGTCTTCTCTCTTTGCAGGACTTATCCCCCCCGTGTAAAGATTCTCAAGCTGAGTATATTCATCTGTTTCCCTTATCTTTAATAAAGATTGGATTCTGTCTTCTGCATCTTTTCTTACATTGTTCTTAAGTTTCTCAATAATTATTCTTGGCTTAACCCCAAGATATTTTACGGGTTTTCCTAATTTGACTATTGAGAAACCTTTCTTCTCCAAAGACTCTAGAACATCGTAAGTTCTCGATCTTGGAACTCCAGAAAGATCGGCAACCTCTCCTGCAGACGCAATTCCTTTTCCAAGCAAGGCTAACCAGACCTTTGTTTCATATATATTAAGGTCAAAATAGTCCTTTATCTTGTTTATTAGTTCTTGTTTTAGTAACATTTTCTCATAAATATAGTAACTGAACAGTAGAGAATACGGTTTATAAATGTTTTGTTTTTGTTACTTTTAATAAGTGAATACATTAGCGTTTTATCATAATTTATAAACCATAAAATGCAGAGAATAGAATGACCAAAAAGGCAGAAATTGGCTTTCACGAGAGATACAAAGAGGGAAAATATGCTTCCAAGATAGGAGAATTAGTAAGAATCAATACTCAAAATGATAATTATATAGGAATACTCGCGGGAGTTGACGGAGAGTTTCTATATTTGTGCCCGGTGTTAGTTAGAGAAGACCTGACAATTAATTCAACTGGGGAAAGTGTAAGGGCAAGGCCAAGAGCAAGAATAGAAGATAGGTTTCCAACCCAAATACCCCTTAATTTTGTCGGGCCGATAGAACGCTTGAATAAAGGTTATTTAAGAACGCTGGCGCAAAGCATAAATGACAGTGGGGCAAAGCTAGAAGCTAGGATTAAAAAACGAAAAAACGGAACTAAGATTCAGAAGACCAAATAGCCAAGTATCATGCCTATGAATATTCCTATTGTTATGAAAGGCATTGCAGGATAGAACTTCTTTTTTTCAGCCTTAACAAATAAGTATAATAAACCACAAGTCGCTCCAAGCAGAACAAGCAATGCAGGACCTAATCCAAGGGTTTTGAACACAACTCCTGAAGTTATTATTGGGAAGATGACATCTCCTCCGCCTAAGATTGCGAGATTAATCTTTATTTTTCCTTTCTTTAATTCTGATTTTTTCATATTCTTTATTTTTTCCTTGACACGCTTAGACGCATATGGGATAAAAAATCCGGAAAAAATCTTTAGAGTATTAATTTGATATTTAGCCATTTTCTGCATTATTCCAGAATGCCATACGGCCCACATGTCGTATATTGAAATTAGGATGAGAAGGATTACAACGGTCCATATATTCAGAATAGGTACAAACACTGCGGCAATTCCAGGATATATAAAAAG
>Ga0209542_10007769_pt1 | contig 20268 bp, 20 predicted proteins | sample RifCSPhighO2_01_FD_184028 | JGI IMG/M metagenome (GOLD analysis project Ga0209542, IMG submission 184028) | Soil microbial communities from Rifle, Colorado - Rifle CSP2_plank highO2_0.1 (SPAdes) (version 2) | ecosystem: Environmental > Terrestrial > Deep subsurface > Rock core/Sediment ...
GCAAATTGCGCAACCCGGAACGCCCGGCCAACAAGCGCGCCCAGACCGCCTCCACGCCGCTACCCAGCGGAGACACCAGCCCCATGCCTGTCACTACCACTCGACGATCACTCATACCGCCACCACCTCACACCGGTTCGCCCGCGTCATTTGTAACGCGCAGCCGCCTTGCTTTTGGAAAGATTAGGCGCCATGACCAGACGCGCCGCCACAAATGCATCCCAGTCGCCAGCATCCGGCAATGAAGGAATGGTCACCAACTCACCCTGATCCAGTCCCGCCAGCGCCGCATCGACCATCTCCCCCGCCTCCATCACCATATCCTCCGGAATCTGCGAAGCATCGATACCCGAACGCTCCCAGATCTCCGTGCGTGTTACCCCTGGCAACACAGCCTGAACCTTGACACCGGTGCCGTCGAGTTCGGCGTTCAACGACTGAGTCAAACTCAGCACATAAGCCTTGCTCGCACTGTACGTCGCATTAAACCGCTCGGGAAACAACGCCACCACCGATGCAATATTGATAATCGTGCCCCGACCCGCCTTGGCAAAACTCGCCGCCGCTGCCGACGCCAAACGCGTGACCGCCGTGATATTCAACTGAATCATGCGCTCCAACTGGTCCAGATCCGCATTGGCCAACAACCCATCCGCCGCAATCCCCGCATTGTTCAGCAACAGACTGATACTCGAATCACTGCGAAGACGCTGCTCAAGCTTCAGCACGTCATCTTTCTGCGTCAAATCCGCCTTCAACACCTCAACCTGAACACCATGGGCATCACGCAACGCACTCGCCGCCGCTTCAAGCCGTCCTTGATCACGGGCGACCAACAACAAATCAAAACCACGCGCAGCCAAACGCTGTGCGTAGACAGCACCGATGCCGGAGGAAGCGCCGGTGACGAGGGCTGTGCCTTGGGACTGGATGGAAGTCATGATGATTGCTCCTGGGAGATGCCAGAGAAAAGGATACGCGCCAAGGTTGTCAGCGCGCCGACATGGAAATCGTATTTATTATAGCCATAATTTAAGCATCATATGATAGTCGTAATTTTTTGGCCGGCGACGAAAGGCAAAACCGCTCACCCTACGCCAGACGGCAAAAAGGCCGGTCAATGACCGGCCTTCCAAGGCAGATTTACAAGCTTAGTTCACCTGAAGCTTCTCGCGATTCTTATCCAGGAGCGCCTTGCCGAACCCCTTCACCTCGAGCAACTCCTCGGTGGAGGCAAACGGCCCATTAGCTTCACGATACGCAACAATCGCCTTGGCCTTGGCCTCCCCCACACCGGACAACTCACGCTGCAAGGTCGGCGCATCAGCCTTATTGAGATTCACCTTGCCTGATTCCACACCCGTCGAAGCCTCCATAGCCACCGGAGCCTTGGATGCCTCCGGCTTGCCCGTAGGCGCTGCATTGGCGGTGATAGAAGCACTGGTGAGCAGGGCAAAAACCAGGGAGTAGAAATAGCCTATACGCATAAATGACGCTCCATGACATCGGTTAAGGAAGCAGCTTTTCCGCAGCTGCTTCCTCAACGGTAGGTGATGTGGGGAGGGTGTCAAAAATGTGTCTGTTGCGGGATGTGAGACAATGTGGTCAAAGGTAGTATGGGAGATATTTACTGAATGAAACTTATTCGCGAAACTCCACAGCGGTAGCTTAGGTTGGCAGTTCGCTAGACTCGATCGAATCGTGATGATATGGGACAATAAAAACCACACAAACTATTGAGCTCAAAGGCAATCAGCATCAAACAATAAAGCTTCCCATAAATTTAGAGTCAATTTCTAAAAATATGCGAGCATTTAACTGAGCTTAACTCAAAAAATTAATTATAGGTTACACAATGGCTAAAGGCCCAATTTTGATCACCGGCGGAGCTGGATTTATTGGCTCGCATCTGACCGACGCCTTGCTTTCAAAAGATTACGACGTACGGATCTTTGATAATTTATCTACAGGTAAGCTAAGCAATATCCCGTTAGATAATCCTCGCTTACAACTGATCAAGGGCGATGTTGCTGATGCTACAGCTGTAAAGAACGCCTTGATCGGTTGCTCCGCCGTTGTTCACCTAGCAGCGGTAGCCTCAGTTCAAGCATCTGTTGAAGATCCAATTGGTACGCATCAAAGCAATTTCGTCGGCACCTTAAATCTCTGCGAAGCAATGCGTCATACCGGAATAAAACGAGTAGTGTTCGCCTCCAGCGCTGCTGTTTATGGCAGTAATGGCGAGGGCAAAGCAATCAATGAAGAAACTCCAAAAGAACCATTGACTCCTTACGCATCTGACAAACTTGCAAGTGAACACTGCCTTAATTTCTATAGGCTACAGCACTCATTGGAGCCTGTGGTATTTCGATTTTTTAACATATTCGGTCCCCGCCAGGACCCTACGTCACCGTACTCCGGAGTTATTAGCATCTTCGCTGAGAGGGCACAAAAAGGTTTACCAATAACGATTTTCGGCGATGGTGAACAAACACGAGATTTCGTTTTTGTCGAAGACCTCGTGGACATATTAGTGCAAGCAATAGAATTAAAAAATGTTGAAGCGGGCGCTATAAATATTGGCATGAATCAATCTACCTCACTAATACAAATGATCAACATTCTCACTCAAATTATTGGAACAAAACCAACCATAACTCATGCCTCTTCTCGCCACGGCGATATACGTCACTCGCGTGCCGACAACCGAAAACTACTTCAGCAATTTAACTTCACCAAACAAACACCTTTAAAAATTGGACTTGAAAATCTTATAGCTAGCTCTGAATAAAATATAAGCAGACTTAGATTTTTGATCTTCCTCGTCGAGGCCGGTGATACCGGCTAATTTTTCAGAATAGATTATGAAACCATCTATCTCTTAAAAATAAGCCAGTACTCGCCCCTCCTCAAATCACTCCCACAGACTAACATTCGTATACTGTCATTAAAATACGACATTTTCTTACAGTCTCAGATGTCCAAGCTTTTTAAGATATCCTGCTTTATTAATCATCTTGGACGCTACATATGCTGAATGTTTCGCCAACGAGAGCAGCGCCGATACGCGGTACTACCTGAATGCGGTCACCGCCCTCAGCCTAGCGACCTTTCCAGCATGCTCAAACTCCAAGACCAACATGCAAGAAAGCAAAGACTTGAATATGTATATCAGGCATCATCATTTAGCCCGTCTGCTTTGATTCGAGAGGCGCCTTGGTCTTAGAATAAGAAGCAAGGATTTTTTCACGCTTCACACCATTAAAATAGCCCAACAGAATATTTCTGATAAAGTCGCTCAAACGGACCTCTAAATATTTATGCGAGAGGGCAGCAAAAAACAGAGAAAAACAGACGATAACTAAAGAAAAACTTGGGTCGCGAATCTGCGCCCTAAAACTAGTCTCCCAAAGAACATCAAAAACTGGCTTTACAAAAAACGGATGAATCAAATAAAGAGAATATGAAATGTTACCAAGCCAGATCAGGTAGTTTAAAGGTAACGGTCTTACTTGAAATAGTGAATGCGAAGAACATTAAAATCAGTGACCAGCCCCAGCCATCTATTCCCATACCCCATGAAAGCTTTGAAATATTGAGCCAGACGGCAAGCGCTACGCTTGTGGCGCAAAAGAAAAGCGCGAAAAATTTATTATTGATTCTGAACTGAGAAAAATATATTAGACCAATCACCACACCGGCAGCAAACTCCCAAATGAGTGGAGAAGTTACAAGTGCCAAATATGACTTCCAGCCATAATTAACATGAGCACTCAGAGTTGGAGCAGCACCAAAAATTAGAGGTAATCCGACCAAGGTAAAAGCAATAAATGAAAAAAACACCGGCCATCTTAGCTTTCTAAAGACCATACAAAAAGCAAATAACGCATAAAAATATAGTTCATAATTTAAAGACCACCCTGGATACAGCACGCTCCCTCCAAGTAATGGAGCCAACTCCGAATCCATTTTTAAAGGTACAAAAAAATTGATTTCAATATATCTAGAATGGAATAGGGAAAGTGAGCGCCCAAAAGCCCATCAACGACGGTAACAATTATCCAGAATGTTACAGTCAAAACAAGATAGGTAGGCCAAACTCTTGACAGCCTTTTAATTAGAAAAATAAAAGAACTTCGAAAGGAAGATTCTACACCTTTCGTTGAGTAGGCCATAATAAATCCGCTTATTACAAAGAAGAGCGGTACACCAGCTCCTCCGCCCTACGGAACAATTACTTTGGCAAATTTTCGGACGTACGTCCGCGCGCTCAGTCTCACAAGAAAATGAAGGTGTTTTAACTGGAGGTTTACTGGCTCGAGGTTACGGACATTGGCGCAGGCTTACAAACCTCTCGGAACAGCCGCTTGGTTGAGATGTCGTCGCTTGCTTTACTAAAGTCTTTATCTTGCTGCTCAGCTTTGAAAACCGTAGCGCTGTTGCTTGATCCGAGGTAGCGAACGGTGGCGTCAGTGCAATTAAATTCCCACTTAACGTAGGCATTGAAATCGTCGTATTTTTTTTCCGTCGTGACTATCCGATTCTTATCTGACTGCTCAACCGAGACAATCGTGGCGGGAGGGAAAGGGGCGTATGAGCTTATGACAGTTCCTTGACTACCATGAGCAGCCGAGCACGCGAGCACAAGCGAAGCGGCAAAAATTTTGTTCAAGACTAGCCATCCCTGGAAAGAAAATCGGAGAAACGATTCTAACCAGATTCACATGACGAAAGAATGACTTTTATCTGCTTTGGGGTTATTTTTCAGCAGCGTATGAAAGCAGCAACCTCCGACCTGCACCACGCCGATGGGTATCCGGCCATACGACATATGGTTGCGACCTAGACTGCCTGCACTCCGCTTAACAGCTCATTGAGACGGCAGCGCAAGTAACGCAACTCAAAGAAGCGCCACGCGCTCTTTGGGTTCAGCGTCAGCTCAGACGCAGACTACGGAAGCAATTACCCCCACCGTTCTAAGTTTTCCGCCAAAATATTGAGCTTTGGGGCCCCTTGGCCTCCTTCGAAACGCACAAAAAAAGCCATGTTTCAAACATGGCTTTTTGTTAAACAGAGTTTAAGGGTCAAGACGCCGCTGTTGATAGATATAGTCAACTATTTCTCCATCTGGGGTATAGCCACTAACTGTTTCACGTAACAATTGACGAACCAAAGAGTAGTCATCCTCTCTAACCGCTACAAGTAGCTCATTTAGCTTTATTTTCAACATATCCCAAGAGAGAGAATCTTCGTTTGCTCGCATAATCATTGGGTGTTGCGTGGCAGCAACATTATCCCCAATAAGTAGTTCTTCATAAAGTTTTTCACCAGGACGCAAACCTGTAAACTCTATTGAAATATCTCCATGAGCATTTCTATCAGAACGCACACTCAAGCCAGATAAATGAATCATTTTCTCAGCAAGTTCAACAATCTTAACCGGCTCTCCCATATCCAAAACAAATACATCCCCCCCCTGCCCCATCGATCCAGCTTGGATAACGAGCTGTGCAGCTTCTGGAATGGTCATAAAGTAACGTGTGATTTTGGGATGGGTGACTGTTAGCGGACCGCCTGATTTTATTTGTTTGTGAAACAATGGAATAACCGATCCGGAAGACCCTAAAACGTTACCAAACCGTACCATGGTGAATCTTGTCTTGTTTACCTGGGAAATGTTTGAGGCATCATTGAACATTACCGGTGCGAGTTCACCACTCAAAGCTTGAAGCGTTAACTCCGCTAGACGCTTGGTACTTCCCATTACATTTGTCGGACGAACAGCCTTATCAGTTGAAATCAATACGAAATTTTCGACACCAGATTGCACAGCTGCTTGAGCGGTATAAAGCGTACCCATAACATTATTTAATACGCCCTCGGCAATATTATGCTCAACCATAGGAACGTGCTTATATGCCGCAGCGTGATAAACCGTATCCACACGCCACGACTTCATGACATCCAATAATTTAGTTTGATTCTGAACTGACCCAAGTATCGGCAATATTTTCACAAGCAAAGATTCTCGAGAGACTTTCTGCTCTAACTCAGACAAAATATTGTATAAGTTGAATTCACTATGCTCAAATAGCAGAAGAGTGGTCGGCCCCAGCGCTATAATTTGACGGCATAGTTCAGATCCGATGGAGCCACCAGCCCCGGTGACAAGAACAGTTTTGTTTTTTATGCAATGTTTGAGCAACTCGCTTTGCGCAGGCACAGGGTCACGACCGAGCAAATCCGCAATATCAACCTCTTGAATATCATCAACTTTGACACGCCCGCTTGCCAAATCCATGAAACCAGGAATGCTACGAACATGTAATGGGAAAGCTTCCAAAAACCCTAGAATTTCGCGGCGCCGCGCCCTATTGGCAGATGGAATAGCTAACAGTATTTCTTGCGCACCAGTGTCTTCGATCATTTGTTTTACATGTTTAGGTTTATAAACATGCAAACCAGAGATAACTCTATCCGCAATACTGTTATCGTCATCTATAAACGCAACCGGCCTCATTACCCGGCCCATACGAAGCGCAGCCACAAGCTGATTTCCCGCAGCACCTGCACCGTAAATTGCTACGCGAGTTAATCCATTATCCCGACTCGCAAACGGGACATGTTGTACCGCAGCAAACCAATCTCCTAAAAAGTACTGGCGCATTGCCAATCGCACGCCGCCAACCATAATCAGGCTTAACCACCAATAGTTAAAAACTATAGAACGCGGCACGACATTTTCGTGATTGCTATACCAGTAAACTAAAACACCAAGGATTAGCGAGGAAAGCGAAACAGCCTTGATGATTGCAATAAGGGCATCATTTCCGAAATAACGCATAACTGCGCGATACAATCCAAAGCGAATAAACAATGGAATAGCGACAGCAGGAGCGCAAAAAAACAACCATACATGTTGAACGAAAGGATTGATGACTTCATCTAACCCCAACCTAACGACGAACGCCAGCCATAGCGCTATCCAAACCAATAAAATATCGGTTAAAACCTGAATTAGCCGCTTCTGGCGGCGCGGCAAGCCAAGAAGGAGCTCTCTCAATCTATCCATAAATCCTCCAAACACCTAACCTTGCCCTCAGTCTACATCAAACCTTATCGTGACACATTCATTACATTCAACCGATCGTCCACATGAAAATTACGCTTAACGGGCTTCTATACCCCCTGCATTGAATTTCGCAGCAGTAATTATTAGAGGTACATATGCGAGCACTAAAGCTACTACACCTTCAAGCACTTGGGTCGCTACGAGATACGCTAGCGGAAGCAGCCAGCATAAATTTATTAACCCAATGGAAAGTGACACCGAACGATGATTACCGAAGCGGCGCGAGGCAAATTGATAAGCGTGACTGCGATGCGCTTCATATACTTTATCTCCTCTGACCAAACGACGAATTAACGTAAATGTAGCGTCAACAATAAAAACACCTAAGAGAATCAGCCAAATCCAAAAAAAACGTGATGAGACAGCTGCCGCCTGTAACGAAAATATTGCTAACGTAACTCCTAAAAATCCACTACCCGCATCTCCCATGAATATTCGTGCTGGAGGAAAGTTCCAATAAAGAAATCCTAATACGGAACATACCAACAACAATGGCCCCCATATCAACTGCTCAAAGCCGCTTACAAAGTAGAGTAAAACTGCACCCAAGCAAACAGTGATAGCTTCAATACTTGCAATGCCATCAATGCCATCCATGAAATTGTAGAGATTTAGCATCCACACCAAATACAATGCCGCAATGATATACGAAACAAAGCCGAAATTAAACACCATCCCAAATACTGTTAACGACGGCAATCCAGCGATCCAATACAAAGACCAACTAGCGGCGGCAAAATGCCCCAGTAATCTCCAACGTGCTGCTATATGCCCGTGGTCATCAAGAAATCCTAATAGCGCAATTCCGCCACCTGCACCTAATATCCCAATCACATGGGACCAGGATAAATAACCCGCTGCTGCAACTAAAGGCAGTAATAATGAAAAACTTATAACTATCGCAACGCCTCCCCCACGAGGCGTGGGAATTGAGTGGGAGCTACGAACATTGGGAACATCAATTAAACTATGAGCTAACGCATATAGCCGAATCTTTCTGGTAAGATAAATTGAACACAGGAAACCAAGAGGTAAAAGAAACCAGACGCTCATCGCACAGATGCTCCCTGAAAATGCTTAGCGGTTTTAATCAAAGCGTCGTCAACTTTCACCGGAGGAACCCAACCTAAAAGAGTACGATTTTTTGTAATGTCGACTTGAAGCGAACCGCAAAGTCGATCAGCAAATTTTCTTTTACCAAAAAGTGCTGCAATCAATCTGATAAATCTTTCGGGCACTGGTAGAAGTATCGCTTTTTTACCTAAAGACCTGGCGAGTCTTCTTAACAACTCGGATGTCGAAAGATCTTCCCCATCACTCACAAGAAAAACTTGGTTTGCTGCTGCTGGATGATTTAAGCAACAAAAAATAAAATCAACCAAATTATCCAATGAAACCAAACTACGTTTATTATTGATACGGCCAAACGGAAGCGGAACTCCTTTATCTAGAACACGCATCATACTCAGAAAATTTGCTTTGACTCCTGGACCGTATACTAGTACAGGCCTAATTATAACAACTTGCATGGATGTTGTAGCTGCGAGTTTGAGCAAACCAATTTCGGCTTCTAATTTAGATACACCATAATTATCAACCGGTGCTTCGACTGATTCGGCAGTGTACGGGGCGTCGAGCGGAGTTCCTTCTCCATTCACTTTAATCGAGCTTATGAATACAAATCGTTTCACACCTCGTTTCGCTGCTTGAGTTGCAAGATTTAACGTACCATCAACGTTGATTTTCCGATACTCAGCCATAGAGTCAACAGCTTGTTCATTCATTATGTGAACGCGCGCTGCCGAATGAACAACCAGATCAACTCCTTCTAGAGCTTGAGCCCAACATTGCCCAGCATCCAACCCGCTAAATACAACTGATTCAAACGGCGCGTTAGGAACCGTTCCATGTTGACGTGTCGCCACACGAATATTGAACAGATCACGACTAATCAAGTCATGCAAAATTGCCCCACCGACAAATCCAGAGGCACCCGTCAATAGTACTGTCTTTCGAGAAGAGTCCATTAACTCACCAAAAATTGCATATCTAGTTCAGCTCATTGAAAATAGCTGATCAGTCGTTCATTGACCAATCGAGCATCAAAATTTTCCTGCGCAATTTTAAAACTCTGCAATCCCATTACTTCTATTTGATCTGGATTTTTTACAAAAAATAGCATTCTCTCTGCAAGAGCCTCGGGAGACCACGGTGGGACGATAAAACCATTAAGTCCCTCTACCACTGTATCTCGGCAGCCTGGAACGTCGGTGGTTATAACCGGACGACCGATTGCCATTGCTTCCTGAGTGCTTCGAGGGACTCCCTCTCTATAGGATGGCAGGACAAATACACTAGAATTTGTGAGCCAGCCAGTAACATCATCAACATGTCCGTGATGCTCTACCAACCCTTCATTAATTAATACGCTTACTTCACTTGCAGTCAGCCCACCAGGATTTGTCTCATCCAAACCACCCAAAATAATGAATCTTGAGCTTTCCGATTTCAGCTTTACTATCCTCGCGGCTTGTATAAATTCGTTTATTCCTTTGTCAGCGAGCAATCGACCGACAAAAATGAAACTTACTGGGTTCTTTGGTGGAACAGAATAAGGATAATTTGACAATGTCAATCCGATCCCACCAAGAACACTAACTTTCGAAACTTTTAGACTATGTTCTTTTACCAAATCAGAAGGATCATCTTTATTTAAGAAAATTAATCGTTCAAGAAAAGGAAAGGAAATTCGATACAAGAAAACCTGCACAAACTTTAAGAGTCTCCCTTTAATCGAGACTCCTTCAGGTCGATCTGTAAAGACGTAACCAAGACCTTCAAGCATGCCAATTCGCCGCTTAACACCAGCTATAGCAGCAGCTAAAGTTCCAAAAATGACTGGTTTTGAAAAATAACTAAATACTAAGTCAGGCGAAATTTTTTTTAGTATTTTCCCTAGTTTGAAAGTATTAAGGATATCGCTCAAAGGATTAAGACCAGCCCGACTGAACGCATAATCAACAGGCTCCGCACCAAGTGCCCTCACTTTAGCTCGAGTGGAATCGTCAAAATCAAGCGCAAAGGCATACACTTGATGCCCCTTCACTACCAGAGTTCTGATCAAGTCCGCTCTAAATCCTAAGACACAGGCTGCCGTAGTCCCTATCAGTACAATTTTCATTAATACAACATCCATAAAAAACATAGCAGGCGACCAAAACACCGCGGTGCCCAGATCGATGCTGCTGCCATAAACTCACCTGTGGAGGTCGAAAATTCGAACCTCATAGGCAAAATCACTCGAGACAAGATAATACGCATTTCACGCACGGAGTGCTATTAACCGTTCTCTGCTTTCAGTCCTATCGCGGCCTATATAGCTTCATCCACGTCATCACAACACTATCGAGGGAGTAATTGTCAACCACTCTCTCGCGTGCAAGTCGGCCAAGTGTACTGGCTGCATTCGAATCCAGATCGAGCGCATGCCTTATCGCGGCAGCCAGCTCCTCTGGGTTGCCTGGCTGTACTACGATGCCTTTATCCCCTACCACTTCTTTAACTCCGCCACTATCAGTGGCGACAACAACTCTTTCAGTTGCCATTGCTTCAGCCACAACAAGACCAAAACCTTCCCATGCAGAGGAAAGGACGTAAACATCTGCACAACTGTAAAAATCCGCTACGTTTTCCCTGATCCCGAAAAACTTCACTCGGTTAGACAGCTTTAGCGTTTCACACATTTCGACCAGTTGGCTTTTCAGCTCCCCATCACCAATAATCCAAAGAGTTATAGTATGGTCGTGCCTGCAAAGAATTTCAAAAGCACGCAATAAATTAGGATAGTCTTTGGCTTCTACTAATCGCCCAACTGCCAGAATGACCTTCCCGCCCTCTGTTACATCTTCGGACTCTCTAATTTTTGAGCGAGACACTTGATTGAAAGAGAACCTATCAGTATTTATTCCATTGGGCACCGCAAGCATTTCACCATGCTTTACTGCACCTTTAGACTCGAATGCTTCAACCGCACTGCGACTGACATTTGTCGTAACATCCGCTAAAAAATTAGTTATCCGATAGGCGAACATCCGAAGACGCCCACCCTCATTATTACTATGCGCAGTACAAACTAGCCTAGGAATATTAGTTACCAACCTTACCAATCTAGCTAGTATATTGGCATGAACCATATGCGAATGTACTACATCCGGCCTAAAGTCGCGAATCAAGGCGCGCAATGAAAAAAATGCCTGAAAAAAACCCACCAGCGATTTCGTACTATTTAAACAAGTAACGTCAATAGAGTTATTAGAAGGCAGGAGGCTTCCGGAACCGGTTAAATAAACAATCAAAACTTTATGACCACCAAAAACGAACCGCTCAGCTAGATCCAGAACCTGGCGTTCTGCACCTCCCACGTCCAAACTAGTTATTAAAAATAATATTTTCATAAAAACCTATTACGTAGAATATACAAATAGCACTGCGCAGCGCGAATGAAATATTTCGCCTTATAAATATAGCTTTTTTCTCTACTTATTTGCGACCAATAAAAAACAAAGAATCCATTAGGATTTCTTTTTAAATTGGAAACAAAATTCTTAGAATAGCCATCTTCCAAGTAATCACACAGATAAAGTATGTCGCTCCCAAAAAAAATTACTCCACCTTCATCTCCAATTTTATTCCAAATAAAGAGTTCAGGCACAAATTTTTCATTTAAAAACACCGGGAACTTATATTTCTTCAACAATTCGGTTCTGAAAACATAGGCGAGGTCGCCTTTAAAAAAATGCCCAGCAGATGTCGGGGTCATTAATAGCGGATAAGTAATGTCACCTTTTTCCAAACCTATCAATCGCATATCGAAATATGCTTTCCGATAGCATAAGCCGGCAGCTTTTTTATCATCAGCATTAGGGATTGCGTCCAGTATTGTTTCAATGGCGGTAGCGACCAAAGCATCATCGCTATCCACTATGAATAACCAGGGTGTGTCTGCTTGAGCCGCACCATTGTTGAGCGCGACATGCTTTCCACTATTTAACTGCTGAATGACTCTGATTCTGAAAGGTGCGGAACTAGAATACTCACGCAAGAGTTCATTTGTCTGGTCCACACTTCCATCATCGACAATCAGCCACTCGAACGCCAGAGAGGTTTGGGCGCATAAACTTTCAAAAAGCCTTGGCAGTGTAGCTGCTCTATTATAGGTAGCTGTGAGCACAGTAATCACAACGTCTTCCCACCCTTCGATTTGATTGTCACATCGATTACGACAACAGCTAATGATACAAACAGAAAAATTTCTGTTGCAACAAAACCAATAACTACACCATTAACACCGAACCAAATAGACAATAAAGCCGCAAAAAAAATCGCAACTATTGAGAAAAACATCATGAAGCCACTAGTTACTTTATCTTTCCCCATTGGTATTAACACACACAGACCGAGGGCTTGATTGGCAAGTCGGAAAGGTATTATCCAAACGAAAATCTTCAGTATATTACTAGCCACTGCAAATCCCGGCCCTAAAACCGCCTGAATTAAAAAATCGCCAACAAAAAATATAGAACCAGCGACTATCATACCTGCTACAAACATACCACTGACTATCATCCACGACAACCTAATTGTATTTTCCTTTGACGAGAGATACTGGCGATTCAAATAAGGAAATAAACCAATTAGGATCGGATTCACAAAGCCAACAAAACCACGAATAATCTTTTCCGCGGGCACATAAGCTGCGACAGCGATATGCCCTGATGTCGCCCCTACTAATGAAGGCCCCGCACTCAGTAAAATGTTGTTAGAGCTTTTGTAAACAAATACATGAAAACCTATCTTTAGTTGATGGAGAGCGCCCCTCAAACTTAATCGTACACGCCCTATCTTTTTCATACACATCACGTTGCCAATCAAGGTATTCAACAACCCGAAACCGGCCAATATAAAAAGTGCTAATCCCGCATCTTTCGCACCCAATACAAAAAGATAAAGAAATAGCAAGCTTAAAAAGCGCAGCAAAACCTCCAAAACTACTACTACACTTATCTCCTCCAACCCCTGAAAAAACCAGAATGGGCTAAAACCGAAGGCTAAGAAATAAAGAAAGCCCCACAACATCATCGAATTGTCAAACGCAAGAGAATTAGTTAAACCGAAGAATGCGGCACCGCATGTGAGCAAAAAAAACACGATGACTAACTTGGCAGAAACCACTTCGCCAAATATTCTCGATAGGTCCGCCTTATCTCCTCGCGCTATTGCTATTTGCCGCGAGCCGCTCAAAGAAAAACCATATTCCACGACTAAAGATGACAATAGTGCGACAGACTGAATTAGCACTACCCTCCCATACTCTTGCACTCCAAGCGCTCGAGCAAGTACCGGAATTTCAAGTATCGGAATTAAATAAGCGCAAAGCTGGGCAAAAAAAAGAAAACCCATATTTTTTATTAAATATTTCAAGATTGGACTCTCAGTTCCACCGTAGTTTTATAAACCTTTCTCATTGATAAACAAGATAGCCAAGACATCATAATCGCCCAGTACCCCCACTCCGACATTTCCGAACTCAGCGGATGAAAGAGTAGAATAAAGCAAAAACAAGCTGATCCCAAACAAGCTGCTGCCTTGTAGTATGCATGAACGCCACTGCTTACACTTGAGGTCCATTCACGCATCGCAAATATAATTACGGGACTTAACACAATGATCAAAAGCCCTATTTCGCCTAACGCCCCATAATCACCTAAAATTGCCAAATAAACATTGTGTATCACCATAGGCTGCCCATCTGCAATAGATGTAGAGCTCTGAAATCCACACCCAAAAGGTAAGCACGCATCCGCGTTAACCACCCCATCACTGATCATTTTCGTTCTAATTGGGTCGCCCTCGAACAATCTATTGAGGACCAGAATTGAATTACCATCCAGAAATCCAAATATGACGTCAAGATTGAACACTGCGACTACACCAATCAGGAATACCGCAAGTGAAAACAATGAGAGAAATTTTGCCGTCTTAATTAAAAAAAACAACAACGAAAACACTAGCATTATCACAGCAAACCAAAGAAATCCTGTTCGACTGGAGTCCGCCAAAAGCAAATACACTGATGAAAAAAATACAAACGATGCGGGAATTAAATTGCGCGAAGGACTACTTAACATACCAGCCAATATAAATGCCACAAAAAACGCGCTTGTCTTCCAAAGCACTCCTGGATAAGCTAACAAACTCCCCTGACGCCCATCTCCCAAAAGAACAAAGTAATCGGTAACAATATATTTGCACAATACAAAAACTGAAACACCTACTACAGTCGAGATTATTGCAATATTATAAAACTGCTCTAACCGCAACAAAGATGAATTTGAGTATATTACGATTAGCATTACATAAATAATTATATACTTTACACCTTGATAAGCCGTATTTGCGTCAGCATTAACAAGCGCCGCTAAAAAAATCGCAAAAATCAAAATAACGAAACCACAAGAAACGCTGAGCAATGTTAATTCATTAAAGATTTTTTTTATGCTACCAGTAAAGGCTCCGATTGAAATAATTAGCCCCCATAGTGCCCAGTAGCCCAACGGAGTGATAACATTTCTCAAATCACCAAGAACGACCAATAAACACGCAAACAGAACAATATAGAACGGCATTTTTTTTTCGCTTGTCATACTGCTCAGTTCTCGCTTACGCTTTAGACATATATGAAAATATTATTAATAAAAAGCCAGCATATGCGCGTTAAAAACACATGCCGGTTACAGACGTTTTTCCCTCGTGCCCTTCTACTTTGCTCTACTTGCACTCCCTCTCCAATGAAACATTTCATGGCTACTTCAATAACCTTGGAGCAGAAATCCTGGTCGGTGAGGCGAGCCTTTAAAGCTCCATGCGCCGTTTCCTATCACGACGCATTTTCTGAAATACCTAGTTCTTTTGACATAGCTAAGGAATCAGGACTTTGATTTCGCTAGATTTTTGTCACCAAGATACAGGACTAAAGCAAGCATAATACCAGCCATCAAACCCAATATTAAACCAAGGCTCAGAATCAATGATTTTCTTGGCTTTATTGGAAAGTCGGGACGACTAACCTCTCCATCTTGCCTGTATACCCACACATCAGCCGGGTCCACTTCTAGATTCTTATAAAACTCATATCTCGTCTGAAGTTCCCGTAAACGCGTTACGAACGGATCATCCGACTGTCGCTGCTCCAAATTTTGAATTTCTGCTTTCAATGCTTTTGAGCCACGCATGTAAATAATTTGGCCATCCATACTCCCAGCTAACTCGACCGATGGATTTCCCGTTATGATGGGAGGTTTTTCAAGTCCTATTGCCTCTGCTACTCGAAGAGCTTCTCGAAGCTTTGTAATGGAGTCCTGACGCAGTTGAATACCACTCGCTCGCATGGTTTTAATCTGCTGAAGAACATTTCGTGCTTTAACTTGGCTTTCTGTTGAAACGTTTTTAATCATTTCTTCCTTTGCCAAAGCACCTGCCCGGTCAGCGTATAGTTGAGCCCAGGAGGAAGCCAGTTGCGGATCGTTTGCTTGCACGGCAACCGATGATTGGTCGCCTGCGTCTTTTGCAGGAAGAGTAACAACTAATACTTTTGAGAATCGGGAATACAAAACGTCTCTGGAACCCTGCCGCTCCTGCTCCGTAAGACTTGGTAAATACACAGTATTAAAAAACTCTCGGTGCAAGGATTCGGAGTTAAGCACACGAAGAAAAACGGTATAAATATCTTTTATATTCAAAGGAGCTAGATCATTCTCATGTGAACGCCCATAATTAAAGTTCGCGATATCATTCTGGGTTGGCGGAATAAGAAAGAGCTTCGCTTCGTATACAGGTTTAGTCGTGAATGCGTAGACAGCAGCCAACACCACTGATACAAAAACAACACATAATATTATCCACTTTCGCTGCCAAATCGATCGAACCATCGATTGAAGGTCAATCTCTGCATTGTTGAATGATTCTGATGAATTACTTTGCATTCCCCACTCGCCTTTTCATTACGGCTGTTCACTTAGAACCTAAGTGACGCGCTCGCCTAGCTCACATACTTCTATATTTTTGAAGCCCATGAACCAATTTCAAATATTTTCCACGCTCGCATTGTAACAATGGCGAAGACATATGTTCTATACTGCGCAATCTTATCGAGCCCGTTTTTTTGCAGCGAACAAACCTCGGATAATTAGCATGGTGAGAGGCCCTATCACCATGCCAGCCAGAAGTGAAATCGCGACATATAGCGAAACTGGAAGAGAAGGTGTTGACATACCAAGAAAAATCAAGCTAGACGCTTGTTGATTTTCCAAGACAAAAACGAGCGCTACTAAAAAGACGCTTAAAACTAATGCTATTGTCCCTGCACGCCGAAACATCCGCATGGTATTCCTCCAAATAGATTACTCAATTCTCTTCCTCCTCCTCATTCACCCGATCCCGCAGCTCCTTCCCCGGCTTGAAATGAGGAACAAACTTGCCATCCAGGCTAACCGACTGGCCGGTCTTCGGATTACGCCCTACCCGAGGCGCACGATAATGCAGGGAGAAGCTACCAAACCCACGGATCTCGATGCGATCGCCGGTGGCCAGGCATTGGGACATTTGCTCAAGCATGGTCTTGATGGCCAGCTCCACATCCTTTGATGAGAGCAGCCCTTGATGGGTGACAATTCGTTCGATCAACTCCGACTTCGTCATAATTTTCCCTTCTTTTTCAAGCAGCTAGATCAGCGCTTCAAAGGTTTTAGCATGCCCTGACAAATTTGAACAGCCCCATCCTGCACCCTGTTTTTTCTCTTCTGGGACTCTAGCGCCCTACCCGCCCACTCACCTGCAGATAACCAGCATCGTCCGAGTGCTAAAGCCCGCGGGGTTGAAACCGGAGAGAAATTCTTGCTCTTCCTTGGCGTCGTCGGACCTGGCCACGACCTTGTAGCCCGCGCCTTTGCATTCTTTACCTGCACGCTTCTGGCACCTCTCCCATCCCGACCCCAGCCCTGAGCAATCGATCTCGATACCACTGACCCCACGCACGGCATGCGTTCTTGCATTAGTTGTACAACCCACCACCAATGCCAGCACTGCCATCACGACAACGAGCCTCTTCATTTGATTCCTTATGCCAGGCAGAACGCCCGGCTGTCGCTTACCCCACGCTAAGACTAGCTGCAAATAAGCGATTGATCCTGCTAAGGAAAGAGACAGTTTTAGCGACGGAATGTTTCGTGGTTAGCGCGCAGAAGATCGCATCCACGACGGAGAGCCGAATTCCAGGCACAAAAAAGGGCGACCTAAGTCGCCCTTTTTTACAGAAAGTCAGAACTTAGTTCTGTTTTTCCGCTTGTGCAGCACGCAGCAGGTCACCCAGGGTGGTGGCTACTGGAGCGTCACCAGCTACTGGCTTGTCGCGCAGGCTCTGGATAGCTTCTTTCTCGTCTTCAACGTCTTTCGACTTGATCGAGAGCTGGATTACGCGGCTCTTGCGATCAACGCTGATGATCTTGGCTTCTACTTCTTCGCCTTCTTTCAGAACGTTGCGCGCGTCTTCAACGCGGTCACGGCTGATTTCGGAGGCTTTCAGAGTCGCTTCGATATCGTCGGCCAGGGTGATGATGGCGCCTTTAGCGTCAACTTCTTTCACGATGCCTTTAACGATTGCGCCTTTGTCGTTCTCTTGAACGTACTCGGAGAACGGATCGCTTTCCAGTTGCTTGATGCCCAGGGAGATGCGCTCGCGCTCTGGGTCAACCGACAGGATAACGGTGTCCAGCTCGTCGCCCTTCTTGAAGCGACGAACAGCTTCTTCGCCCACTTCGTTCCAGGAGATGTCGGACAGGTGAACCAGGCCGTCGATGCCGCCGTCCAGACCAATGAAGATACCGAAATCGGTGATCGACTTGATGGTGCCGGAGATTTTATCGCCCTTGTTGAACTGGCCAGAGAAATCTTCCCATGGGTTAGATTTGCACTGCTTGATGCCCAGGGAGATACGACGACGCTCTTCGTCGATGTCCAGAACCATAACTTCCACTTCGTCGCCGACTTGTACGACTTTCGAAGGGTGGATGTTTTTGTTGGTCCAGTCCATTTCGGAAACGTGTACCAGGCCTTCAACGCCTTCTTCCAGCTCAGCGAAGCAGCCGTAGTCAGTCAGGTTGGTAACACGCGCGGTCACGCGGGTGCTTTCTGGGTAACGGGCTTTGATAGCGACCCATGGATCTTCACCCAGTTGCTTCAGGCCCAGGGAAACACGGTTGCGTTCGCGATCGTATTTCAGAACCTTGACATCGATCTCGTCGCCAACGTTGACGATTTCGGAAGGATGCTTGATACGCTTCCAAGCCATGTCGGTAATGTGCAGCAGGCCATCGACGCCACCCAGATCGACGAATGCGCCGTAATCGGTGAGGTTCTTGACGATACCTTTGACTTGTTGGCCTTCCTGCAGGGATTCCAGCAGAGCTTCACGCTCGGCGGAGTTCTCTGCTTCCAGGACGCTGCGACGGGAAACGACAACGTTGTTGCGTTTCTGATCGAGCTTGATGACCTTGAATTCGAGTTCCTTGCCTTCCAGGTGCGTGGTGTCGCGCACTGGACGGACGTCGACCAAAGAACCTGGCAGGAACGCACGGATGCCGTTAACGTCGACAGTGAAGCCGCCTTTAACCTTACCGTTGATAACGCCCTTGACCACTTCTTCAGCTGCGAAGGCTGCTTCGAGAACAATCCAGCATTCAGCGCGCTTGGCTTTTTCACGGGACAGCTTGGTTTCACCGAAACCGTCTTCAACCGAGTCCAGAGCAACGTGAACTTCGTCACCGACATTGATAGTCAGATCGCCAGCGTCGTTGTAGAACTGCTCAAGCGGGATGAGTGCTTCAGACTTCAGACCAGCGTGAACGGTTACCCAGCGAGCTTGGTAATCGATATCAACGATAACACCGGTGATGATGGAGCCTGCCTGAAGGTTCAGGGTTTTTAGGCTTTCTTCAAAGAGTTCCGCAAAGCTTTCGCTCATTTTAATTCCTGTTGATAAGGGCGAAGAATACGCCCATCTCCACGCCCCAGACGGTGTGGGTTAGTTTCAATTAAAAGAAGCACCGCAGGACTATGACTGGTCCCCTGCAGACTTCTTGGTCACCCGGCGATATCGCGAATAGCGATTTCACTCAAGATGCGTTCCAACACCTGCTCGATGGACAACTCCGTGGAATCCAGCTGTATGGCATCAGCCGCCGGCTTGAGCGGGGCTACTGCGCGCTGGGTATCACGCTCGTCGCGTGCACGGATCTCATCTAGCAGACTCGACAGACTAACACCATCCACTTTGCCCTTCAACTGCAAGTAGCGGCGACGCGCCCGCTCCTCGGCACTGGCGGTCAGGAAAATCTTCAGCGGCGCCTCGGGAAATACCACCGTGCCCATGTCGCGGCCATCGGCTACCAGACCCGGCGGTTCCTGAAACGCCCGCTGGCGCTGCAGCAGCGCATCACGCACGGCCGGCAGCGCGGCAACCTGGGAGGCCCAGGAACCGACTTGTTCGTTACGCAAGTCATCGGTCACATCGTCCCCTTCCAGGATGATGCGCTGGGGATGACCTTCCGTCGCAGCGACGAACTGCACATCAAGGTGCGCCGCCAGCAGCTTCAGGGATTCTTCGTTGGTGAGATCGACGCCGTGGTTGCGCGCGGCAAATGCCAGCAGGCGGTACAGCGCGCCGGAATCCAGCAGGCACCAGCCCAGGCGCTTGGCCAGGATGCCGGCGATCGTGCCTTTGCCCGAGCCGCTTGGCCCGTCGATGGTAATCACCGGTGCTTTGATATTCACAATTGAGCCTCTTGGGCAACACGGATGCCGACTTGGGCACACAGTGTAAGAAAGTTCGGAAAAGACGTAGCAACATTGGCGCAGTCACGGATACGAATCGGCGCCGTTGCCCGCAGCGAAGCCACGCTGAACGCCATGGCGATCCGGTGATCGCCATGGGCATGCACTTCGCCACCGCCCATCAGGCCACCGTCAATGATAATCCCATCGGGGGTGGGTTCACACTTCACGCCAAGGGCGAGCAGACCGTC
>Ga0209542_10007770_pt1 | contig 20266 bp, 25 predicted proteins | sample RifCSPhighO2_01_FD_184028 | JGI IMG/M metagenome (GOLD analysis project Ga0209542, IMG submission 184028) | Soil microbial communities from Rifle, Colorado - Rifle CSP2_plank highO2_0.1 (SPAdes) (version 2) | ecosystem: Environmental > Terrestrial > Deep subsurface > Rock core/Sediment ...
GTTGACGGATTGGAAGCGCCTCGCATCCCGAGCAGAGTCGAGGGATGATGATATAGTCCACCCCTTTTGGAAACAGAAGGACACGTGTAACCGATTGGTCGTAGGTTCGAATCCTACCCGCGGAGCCAGTTGGGATTAGCGTCGCCAAAAGCGGCGCTTTTCCCTTTATTGGGGCCGTGTTTAGGAGGTTCGAACGTGTCGGATTTTTGCTCTGACGAATTTGAGACGAGAATCATCGGCAAAAGCGCAGAATCGGTGTCAATGCTTACTATTTTGTCTTTTAGCAGGAGGTTCGAACCGAGGGCGGACAAAATGACCTTTCGGGCATGCTGGCCCCTTTCGGTGAAGGCTTCCTTGGCATCGCTGGCGAACGTGAGTACGTTGTCGGCCGTCTGAAGCCAGCTGTCTACCCGGGCGTCGGTATCATTCAAAAGTTCGTGGAGCTTTGCTTTCTCTTGGTTGATCTCTGATTTCTTGCGTGTGAATTCTTCCTCGCTTATTTCTCCTGCAGCACGCATGTCGATAAGAGTGTCGACCTTACACACACATGCTTCGTAATTTTTCTGCTGGTTCGCAAGGATCGCATTGCGGTCGGTTGCCTCGCGTCCGTTTTCGTTCTGTAACCACTTCATTGCCCAGCCGTGGAATTCTTCAGGGGGTCGGACTTTTGCCAGTGTTTTCACAACTTGTTTCTCCAACTCCTTTACTTCGATGCATTTCTGCTTGCACGGACCTTTGCGCTTGGTGCAGTGGTAATAAATGTAACGGTGCACCTTGCCATTCTTGGGTCGCTTGGTCTTGTGCTCGGCCGTGACCATGCATCCGCACTCTCCACAGCGGATCATGCCAGTGTAGGAGAAGGTATACGTCTCTGGCTTTGGTTTGTTTCCTCGGCCGAGAAGGTCTTGGACCTTGTCGTATTCCTCGCGTGTGATCATTGGTTCGTGCTTACCTTTGTGCCAGTTGCCCGATCCCTGCGGCCACTCGAACCAACCGTAGTAGAAGGGGTTGTAGAGGACGCGATAGAAACCGCTCCGCGCGAGTTTCTTTAATCCCCATTGATTGACCGCGACCTCGTAGACTCTAGGCGAGGTATAGGTACCGCCGAGGATCAAGTCGTACATCTTGCGGATGAGCGGAAACACCTTCGGGTCTTTACGGATCGTCTTGAAGCCTTTCATCTTGTCTGGTGTGTTCATGTAGCCTATTGGTGCCGGGCCGGGGTGCCAGCCCATCTCGACTTTGCGCCGGAGACCGCGCTTCACATCAATGCCTTTGTTGTCGTTCTCAAGCTTTGCCTGACTGCACAGGAGGTTGAGAAGAAATTTATCGTTCGGCGTATTTCTATATGCCTGTCCGGGTGTGCGGATATCCTGCAGTTTATTCAGATCCATCAGATACACGAGGTAGCCGGTGTCGACGGAATTACGCGAGAGACGGTTCGGATGCCAGGCGATGATGCCCTCGGCTTCGCCCTTCTCGATGCGCTTCATGATCGCGTTGAACACTTCGCGTCCTGGTGCTTTGGCTGAGTACGATTCTTCGAGTCTCTCAACGATCTCTAACTTCTCTCGCTTCGCGAGTGCTTCCAATTCGCTCTTCTGTGAGTCTATCGAAAGTACCTGTCTATCTTCTTGTTCGGAGGATTTTCGAGCGTAAAGGAAGTACTTAAGTTTCGGTTGTACTTCCTGAGTCATAGTTATTGCGTGAGGTTAAATTCCTTCAGCGCGTCTTGGTAGAGGTCGATGGTGTTGTTGTAGCTGAAGATGTACCCGGTCGAGGTAATGCCGACTTGGATGAATGGTGCGCGTTCAGCCTCTGCACCATTTGGCAGTTGGCTTGCGTAGCCTATGTCATTCCAGGTGAAGAAGTAATTGCTGCCCTCTGGTCGGCCGGTCTTGCTATTGTCCGCGAACGTGAGCGTCGATTCGACCTGCGCGAAGTTTGGATAGACTTTGTTGAGGAATGCGCGGGCCAGGCTTTCAAGTTCCGCATAGGTCTTGGTGCTACCACCGTAGTCTGATTCACGATGGAAGGCCACAACCTGCCCGGTCTTTGGATCAACCTCTGCATTCTCGTTGTCGGTCTGTCCTCTGAATGTGAGCGCCATTTCGTCGACGAGTCCGACGCTCTTTACTTCGTTCACATTTTTAACGATGCCAAAGTTGGCATAGTGGCCGTACGTCGGCTGTGCTTGGAAGCTGAAGGCCGCGCCCCCAGCTGCCTCGATTGCGCTCTTGAGGGCTGCCGTCGCCTGAGTTAGATCTGTTTGGCTCACAGCCCCCTCTCTTGGGGCCACATCGCCTGAATTCAGGGTCTTTTGCCCCAAGGCGTAATAACCGCCGACCGCGAGTACTGCGACCGCTACGAGGGCAATTACGCTGTATTGTGCTGTTTTTGTCATAATTTTCACTAATTAATTGTTAATTCCTAACCTCCTACAACAGTGGTCTCAAGGTTGGAGGAAGTCAAACTGCACTGGCTCAATTCCACTGCAGATTTACTGCAGAACCACTGCAATTTCTGGTCGCCTTTTGGTCGTCTGTTGTATAACCCCTTTCCGAGGGAACCCTCCCGATTTATACCGTCGCGTCCCCGTCGCCATACCGAAGCTTGTACCGATTCTGTCCGCCTTTTATCCGGATCGCTTTTTGGGCTTTTCCATCCAAGTTTTATCAAACTTTCATCCAACACCCGGGTCGATTTCCACCCCCATTTCACCCCTGTTTTACCCTCATCCGTATGCCGATTTCCACCCCAGTTTTGCCCCAGCTTCACCCCAGCCCGTTTTAAGGGGTTAATTAGCGTTTTTGAGGCTATAGATATTGTTATTTTCATGGTTATCCACAGAGGCTTACAGGGTCTTAATAATTCTTTTTATTTCTAAAGTCTTAGTAAGGGGTTCATGGTGGTCTCGGGCGAGGGACCATAGTGGTCCCTGACCGGAGACCACTATGGTCTCCGGTGCTCATAAGGTGTGGACAAATTCGATACTGCGTACCAGGCCAATGGCCATGCTCTGGCGAATCTTGTTTCGTCTCGATTAAGCCGAGCGCTGTAAGCCTCTTACGTACACGCTTGCATGTGGAGGTGCTGAAACCGAAGGCTTCGAAGCCGCGCTCTTTACCTTTGCGTGTATTGAAAGATTTGTCCGTATGCCAGAACCAGCCGTCCTTGTCTCCGAAGCGATTGGATAGATGGCAGAGCGCGACAAGAAAATCTCGCTCGGCATGCGTAAGTGTGCCGCGCAAATGGTCATCGTCGAATACCGCATGTGGAGCTATAAAAAAGTTCGAGTGCTTATTGCTCGGTTTCCGGTTCGGCTGAGTCATATTGTTCACTACATATTTCTGCTACTTTTTCACTAACAGCTTGCTCGACCTGCAAGCCGACATCAGGGTTGATCGGATGAAAAACATTAATGTTCTGCCCGGCCACCTTGCGTGTCGGATACACGAGGCGGTATCCACCGTCCCTCCTGGTGAATACGGCCACCGATCCCATCCAGAATTTGCCATCAAGCACAAACGAAACAAACCCAAGCAGGCCGTCTTGAGGTTTAACCGGGTAGAACTGTATTTCGCTAATTGTGGTTGGTGTTGAGGTCATGGCTTTTCACTACTTTTTCTTTGAAGTCGTCGATGTTTGGCTCACCTAGATAGGTAATCTTGTAGAGCTTGAAAAGATTGTTCGCACGTAAAGAAGCCTCCGCATCAGAAAGCTTCACGCCGTAGCGCTTTTCGTAGAGGTCTTTGAATTCTTGGATTGCTTCTTGGGGCAACATAAAAGGCTGGCCCCTGCGCGGAGTCAGCCTTTGTCTGTCTAATCAAATTTGTCGGTTTCGAATCTGGGCCTTAGCCGCAGAGGGATTACGAACGGAAATTCAAAACGGGACCGCGAAGTATCGTTGTCCCGTCATTCGTACCTATCAGCTTTGGAGTCTCACTCGGACTAATCTAGTACCTATAGCGTAGCTGGTTTGCCAGGGTCTCGTCAAGGACTGGCTGTGTATTACGCTCCTTTACGCGGCAGGATGTTCGTCCTCATATTCTTGTCTCTCCTCACGCATTTCTCGCTCGTGCTCCCGTTCCGATCGAGCAATATCTTTTTCGAGATTAGCGAGCACTCTTTCGCAGAACTTAATAATCTTCGGGTCTGTCGCTCGCGTCTTTATTTCATTGATTCGCACTTGGTTCCTTCGCATCTCACGCGCAAATATATTCTCTCCGACAGCGCCGCTACCTCCTCCCGTCTGTCGCATGCGAGCATCGATTCTCCCCAGAATCTTTTCGTCATCGGTCACGGCTACAATCTCAAGGCAGAGAGACGGATCGGCAGGGTCGGAAATAGGAAGCATCTCCATTACCTTAAGGATATTTTCTTTCTTGGCTGTGGCGATTAACTCCGAGAGAGCTTCGTGCAACATATTGCCACCGACGCGCTGGAAAAACTCGCCCATATGATAACCGACCATTCCATCCTGCTCAGGGTTCATCTCTTCAAGCCAGCCTCGCACGACGTCCTTGCTAAGAGGGTTGTCACGAATGAAGGTCACAGCTCCTGCCTCAAAGTGATATGGGATCGCATCGTAGCCACTGTCGTAAGGGTGTTTTATTCGGCGCTCAAACACGGCCATCATCAGGCCGAAATCAGCCACCCCAAGCGCATGCAGTATCTGCATCTCCTGATGGTCGAGGCGTTTTACATTTACGAGCATTTCAGCAAGCGCTTCCAAATCCTGCCGATCCCACTCCTCCAATTTGATCCACTTGCAATGCAGAGCAAAACCGAGCTGGTCTGCGAACATTGCGTCTAGCTCAGGGTATTCTTTTATTTTCTCGATGAGTGCCTTACGCACCTCTTTGTCCAGTGCCGATAGAAGCGCAAGCGACCTAATCGAATGATATTCCACCGCTCGATTCACCTCGGTGCTCTTCAGGAAAGCGAAGCTTCCGTTTTTCTTTGCGATCTCAAGCACGATCTTTATATCTTCGCTGCGAATCTTTTCAGGGTTCAGTTCGATACCGTGAGAGAAGTACGACATGAGAATGCCGTCGACTTGATCGGTGAAACCGTGCTCAGCGATATAGGCAACGTGCTGATCCCATTGCTTGAGGTCGCTTTTTCTGAGTCCCCACAATATGCTGCGAAAAAAGAAATAGAGGCCCGTTTTTGTCGTGAGCGCGCGTTCCGCGAAGCGTGCGGCCACGGCTGGCTTTTTCTCTGCAATCTGTGCGAGGAACTCTCGCATCGTCTGGTACAGCCAATCCTCCACGCAATCTCGAAAGCTGGCGATCGCGTTTATGCGCTCGTACCACTCGTCGGCGTTTTGCTCGGTGACGGAGTCGAGTATTTCTTTTAGTTCCTCCTCTTTTTGTTTCTGTCCTTGGTTCCATTCCACATCACGGCGCAGACGCATCTCATCGCCTGCGAGAAGGCTGTACAAGCGATAGTCGCCCTTGTCAGCGCGAATACGTCGCAAAAGTTCTTCAGCTCCAGCGATCTTCCGTTCGCGTGCATTCAACAACGATAGCTGCGTCTCGACTTCGTAGACGACCGGATAAAGTGCTGTCATTTTCTCGTCCGGGAAGACAATCTTTTTGTAGGCTGTCACGACGAACTCGGTATCGGCTTCGACCATTTCATAGGAGCGTTGGAGAAAATCGGGATCGCTAGGAAATGGTGAATCCGACTTGTATGTAGCATAGCCGATTGAGTCTATGGTTTTTGCTTTCTCACACGCTGTACTCTCGGCCTCATACCGTTTGAGGAGCAATTTGATGGCGTCCCTACGAAGCACTTTCAGGAACGGTGTTGCATCGAGAGGACCGCGGTGGAAAGTGAGCGTATACATGTCTGTTTGGGAAGTCCCGTCGAAATCGGGACCGAGCAGGTTGCGGAGTATTTCGTGAGCAATATCTGCAGCAATGTTGCTACTTGCGACGAAGTCGAGGATGGCACGGTACGGCCCGTATCCAATCGCATTGAGGACGTGGTAGTTGTATTTCGACGCGTTCTTAATCGCCTCCATTGCCTTTTTCTTTACCGCCTCGTTTTCATCGGACGCAAGCTTTGTGGTCGCTTCCAGCACCTCTGCCGTCTTGTCGTATGCGAGCTGCTCTAAAAGCTCTATGTACGCGATTTTAACCGACGCGGACGTTCCGCCGATAGTGCGTGCCATTTCCAGTATGACTTCCACTAACGGGTATTCACCTTTGTTCGTGCGGTAGTGAGCCAGGTCACTAAGAGTCCTGATTCGTTCCAGCAATGTCTCCTCGTTTGCGGTTATGAGATTCCTCTTGATGCGCTTTTTGTATCGGGCTGCGAGTCGATCATTCGATGAGTTTCTATGGTGCAAGCAGATGCGCTTCCACTCTGCAACATACGCGTCGGCACCTTTTTTGATGACGTGATTTTTGTGGAACCGGATCGTTACGCTTTTCTTACCGGCGGCCACCTGCGTCTCATACAAGGGCTTTACGGATTCAGGTGAGAGATACGTCCAATAAGCAGTCTGTTTTTCTACGTCGACTGCGATCATGAGCACCGGCAACGAGGAGCTATGGGCGTGACTCAGGAGGTCTACATTGCAGGTCGCCGAGAAAGAGCCTCCCTTGTTGGTTTTGAGAGGTTTTACCTGCACTTTGAGCATGTTGCCACCGACTTCATCCTGTTCGCCAAGCAAATGTACGTACCCGTCGATGAGGGGCACATCATCTTCGCCACCGGTCAGCTCAGTCCGCAGGGGGTTGCTGTTGAGAAGGAGGTTCAGTACTGCTATTTCCTGTTTTTCTTTTCTTTTGGCACGTGTGTGTTTAGCCATGTCTGCATCATATTCTTTATATTAGCTTCGCGCAGCTTCCGCAGCGATGTGTCCGGCGAGCGTGGTGATGAACGTGTCGAGGCTCGTCAGTTCACTCATGTCGACGTACTCGCCGGTCTCTTTTGCCGATTGGGATGAAAGCATTATGCAGGCCGAAGTGTAAAGCTGCTCTTGCACCAGTTTCTTGCACAGTATGTTGTAGCGGTCGGCATAAGAGGCATCCTTGAAATCAGGGAGGAGCGGAAAATGTGGCGATCTATCCGTCACGGGTGCACGCGACTTCGGCTGATCTTCGACGAGCATAAGCCAACCGATGAACGGCTTGGGCTGCTCACCGAATGCTCCCTCTCGATACGCAGTCCAAAGGTCGTGAGCCGTGCCAATCGCTTCCTCGGTGCGGTTATTAAAATTGTTTCCGAACGAGCCGACCTGTGATTTGAACTCAAGTGCGGCCACCAGGCGCTTATCGCGCAGGATAAGCAGGTCCCATTGTTTGGTGGGACGGAAGTAGCCGGGGAGGGTGACGAGTCGGCTACCGTGTATCACGGTCGCGTCCATGAGGCCGTTAGCTTCCACCAGCTCCATCATGAGCGCAGCAAAGCCGTCCATGTTCTTACCGGCCGTTACCGCTCCGCGTGTGCCCTGATCGGCCTTGCCGGATTCCACCTGCTGCTGGATCGCGGTCTCGCGACTATTCCAGAAGAGCTTTACCGCCTCTTTTGCCTTGCTTTTATATTGCGCTAGGTCTATTGCCATTGCCGTTAATCGTAGCACGTTCGGCTGGCGAAATACCATAGAGGGCCGAGACCACTTCGTCCCTAGCCGTATCATCATTCCCGATTGCCACTCGTTTGAGGTCTGCCTGCAGGCTTTTCGGTATCGTGTGCCACTGTGGGAGCCGGATACGGCGTAGGTACTGCGCCTGGAAGCGTAGGCAGTTTCCATGCATACGGGTTGAGTAGGTTTCGATAAAAAGGCGTGCGATGCCGGAGAGGAGCACCGCCCGAAGCGCCTGCAAGTCCCATTTGTCGGAGGTGATGTAGTAGAGATTGTGGTGAGGATAGAATTTCCCCTCGTCGTATACGATATGCGCGTCGCCTTTGATGTCAGGTATCAGGAGTTTCGGCTTACTGACGATCTCGGGATAAATGCGGTCGATGGTTCGGTACCATGCATTTGGATTCTTTTTTGAGACGTGACGCTTTCTTATGATCTCCTCGTGCTGCTTGAGGTACGAATGCAGTTTTGGGTACTGCTCTAAGGGCACGACCTTTCCGTCATCGCCAAAAGGGTTGATTACGCCGAATCCACGCCATTCAATTTCTCCGCTTTGAATATCTTTTGTCATGACGAGGGGCAACTTACGGTCTGCCTCGATATCCAGTGACTCAAGCGGCGCGATAAATATCGCGTCTGCGCCAGTCGCTACGCCAATGCCAACGTCACAACCGGCCTCTTCAAGCGTCGGATATTCAGCTTCCAAACGGCGTACCACTGCGAGTGAATCTGAATCACCGAGCGCCCAGGGATTTCCGTCGATAACTGTTGCAGTCCTTGCAGCCTTTTCCTTTGAGGTTCCGCGAAGTGTGTCCGCCAGTCGACGCAGTGACATTGATTCGATCTCTGGTTGTTTTGTTATGTATGTAGGACCTGACGGCTCGTTGGCAATAATCGTTATCGCAGGATACGCGATGACTTCAGAGTGGAAAGCTCGGGTTGAAATCATGTCGACGTAAGCGCGGAGATGGAAGTCTCGCGAGACCATCTCGCGCAAGGGACCGCCGTAACGGTTTTTCATCCATCGGTCAGCGCAGATAAAACCGAGCACACCTCCCCACATGAGAAGCTTTAGTGAGTATTCGATAAATGGAATGTAGATATCTGCGCGATCATAAATTGTTTCGTAGCGCCGACGGTATTCGGTCATGAGAATACCCGGCACCATTTCTTGTCGTATGTAAGGAGGGTTGCCTATGACGTGTGTAAACTTTTGTTCAAACGCAGTGAGGAGGAAGTCACCCTGAATCAGCCATGACGCAAGTACAGTATCGGCTTGCGCTGCGCGGAGGCCGTGCCCTTGTAGTATTTTATTTAGGGCAGCTTTTGTTTTCTCGAACGATTCAATGTGGAGTTCGACCGCTCTGATACTGTTTTTTAGAAGCTCTACGGTCGGCTTCAGTTTTTGGTTGCGAAGCGATTCCATCAAACGCTCCACGGCCGGGATAAGAAAATCGCCGTGCCCGAATGAGGGTTCGAGTAGGCTCATGTGCTGCAGCTTCTGCGACGGCCAATATTCGACGAGGTCGAGGATAAAATCGACTACTTCGCGGCGCGTAAAGATTGCTCCGCGGTCCTCGGTGTTAGCTTCGGCGAGTGTCGCAACGGCAGACATAAGAAGCTCGTTTTCGAATGGAAGTCCTATCGTTCGTGCCTTTGTAGTGCTAACGTTCATTATCAATATTGTATCACTTTAGCCTGCAGCAAAGCTATGGAATCAGCCTGCCTTTTTACGCCTTTTGAACTGGAAAGGGCTTTAAAGGTCCTTTCCAGTTCACTTTTGGAGAATTACTGAATGAAAACCATAAAATAGCTCTCATTCACTAAAGATTTGTTCTTTTGTGTGAACGAGGCCGCGTTTCCGATATGAGACACTTTTGTCGTATGTATAAAATATCCACAGATTGACCAATACCCCCTAGGGGGTATACTTGTTGTATATGAAATACATGGACGAAAGTAGTAAGGCAAAAGTCGTGCGTCGCCTCAAGCTATTAGAAGGCCAAGTTCGTGGACTTCAACGAATGGTAGAAAACGATACCTACTGCATTGACGTGATCACACAGACATCGGCGGTAAAACAAGGTTTATCTAATGTCGAAGACTTACTCCTTGAAAACCACCTCGGGCATTGCGTTTTTCATCAGATGCAATCTGGCCAAACAAAAAAAGCTAAGGAGGAAATTATCAAGGTGTATAAACTCAAGAGAAAATAATATGCACACCGAAACTTACAAAGTAAAAGGAATGCATTGCGCTTCATGCTCCTCAGTCATCGAGAAGACTTTTAAGAAAGTTGAGGGAGTGCAGTCTGCGGAAGTTAACTATGGCACTGAAAAAGCCAAAGTTTCTTTTGATCCATCCAAGACGAATCCCCACGACCTATCCAAGCATATCGAGCCACTCGGCTATTCACTGGAGGTTCCTTCCACCGCTGAGGAAATGGGAATGTCTGAAACTGAACATGTGGCGCATCTCGGACTGAACCAATCAAAGAAAGAGAAGCTTGCCGAGGTTGCAGACATGCGAACAAAAGTGCTTTCAGCCATTCCTCTTGCGATTTTTGCCGCATTTGTCATGGGCTGGGATATTCTTGCTCAATATGGCGTCGTATCAGAAATGGGTTATGTGGTAAAAGAGTTTTTTCATCATCTCCTACCCCTCTTGGCGACATATGTACTTTTTGTTGTTGGTAAGCCGTACCTGCTTGGTTTTTATAGATTTCTCCGATATGGCAAGGCAAACATGGACACGCTCATTGGCATTGGAACTACCGCCGCCTTTTTATACAGCTTTGCTGTGACGGCCTTCGAGGAAACACTTCGGCCTTTTATCAATGTCGAGTATCAGTACTACGATGTGACGATCGTAGTCATTACCTTTATCGCGCTCGGTAAATATCTTGAGGCACGATCAAAAATTAAAACTGGGGATGCCATTGAAAAGCTTCTCAATCTTCAGGCTAAGACCGCTTTAGTAATCCGTGATGGTAAAGAAGTGGAAGTATCGGTCAATGACGTAAAGCATGGCGATCTGATCATCGTAAAGCCAGGAGCAAAGATCCCTGTCGACGGCGTAATAACAGACGGCAGTTCTTTTGTTGACGAATCTATGGTCACTGGAGAGCCAATGCCTGCCCAGAAGAAAATCGGTGACAGTGTCGTGTCTGGAACGATCAATACAAGCGGTTCATTCACATTTAAGGCAACAAAGGTCGGCTCAGAGACTCTGCTCGCTCAGATCATAAAAATGGTGGAAGACGCACAGGGAAGCAAAGCTCCAATTCAGGCACTTGCAGATAAAATTTCATCGATTTTTGTACCGATCGTTCTGGTGATAGCTTTTCTTGCGCTTGGTGCGTGGCTTATTGTCGGATCACAATATTTAGGCTTCTCTCAAGCTTTGTCATTTGGGCTTGTTTCGTTCGTGGGCATTCTGGTCATTGCCTGCCCCTGCGCTCTCGGTCTTGCCACTCCGACAGCGATTATCGTTGGAGTAGGCAAAGGGGCGAAAGAAGGCATTCTCATAAAAGACGCCGCGACACTTGAAAAACTACATAAGGTAAATACTGTTGTAGTTGATAAAACTGGAACGATCACTATTGGCAAGCCAACGCTCGTCGATATACAAAATCTCTCAAATCTAAAAGATGACGAACTTGTATCAATTCTAACGTCGCTTGAGAAGAAATCTGAGCATCCGATTTCTCACGCAATTGTGAATTATGCACAGGAGAAGAACATTCTTATCTCCGAAGCAACGGACTTTGAAGGGATACAGGGCAAAGGACTTAAGGGGAAAGTTAACGGCACGGAATACTTTGTCGGCAACGCAAAGCTTGTTAGTGATCTCAATATTCCTTTTGATCCAGCTAAACTTAACGAGTTTACTTCCCAGGGCAAAACGCCAGTTATTCTCGCAACATCGGAGAAGGTACTTGGTTTTGTGATGGTTGCGGATGAAATAAAAGCGGAGTCAATCGAAGCGATAAAAAATCTTCACAGACTTGGTATCAAGGTAGTCATGCTCACCGGTGATGATGAAAAGGCCGCCAAGTACATAGGATCACTTGTGGGTATTGATGATGTTGTTGCCCATGTACTACCGCAAGATAAGCTAGAAAAGATAAAAGAGCTTCAGTCACAAGGTCGAGTGGTGGCGATGGCCGGTGACGGCGTCAACGATGCCCCAGCACTCGCTCAAGCGGATGTAGGCATCGCTATGGGGACCGGAACGGATGTAGCGATCGAGTCAGCCGGTATCACGCTTCTCGGTGGAGATATTTCAAAGCTTGCTAAAGCAATCAAGCTCTCGAAAATCACAATGCGAGGAATCAAGCAGAATCTGTTCTGGGCGTTTATTTATAACATCGTGGGTATTCCACTCGCGGCCGGAGCTTTGTATCCGGTGTTTGGTTGGCTCTTGAATCCTGTTTTTGCCGGTTTTGCGATGGCGATGTCATCAGTATCAGTGGTATCGAATTCGCTTCGAATTAAGGCAAAGAAATTATAAATAATTAACTAAAATATTATGAACAACAATCAAAACATCAAAATATTATATGGAATTGGAGGAATAATTATCGGAATACTTTTTGTATCGGTACTTACTCCCATGTTTCGCTATGATGGGTATGGAATGATGAATTGGGGAAATAATTCAGCTCCGATACAGCGCACGGCTGGTGTTGTCACAATAGATCAGCATTTTATCGAGCAAATGATCCCACACCATGACGGAGCAATCGCAATGGCAAACCTCGCACAAACAAAAGCTGCTCGTCCAGAGATCAAGACTCTGGCAGGGGCGATTCTTGAAGCGCAGACTAAAGAAAATCAGGAGATGCGTTCATGGTATACGGACTGGTTTGGAAGAAGCGTCCCTGAGCAAGGTTCAACCTTCTCAGGTGGAATGATGTCTCAAGGCGGAATGCATATGGGAAGCATTCAGAATATTGACGCTCTTAAAAATGCACCAGATTTCGACAAGGAATTCATAGAGCAAATGATCCCGCATCATCAGATGGCGATTATGATGGCACGCATGCTTGAGTCGGGTACTGACAAACCAGAAATGCAACAACTTGCAAAAAGTATTATCGAATCACAATCAAAGGAGATACAACAGATGCAGGGTTGGTATCAAGAGTGGTATAGGTAAACCAAACGTTTGGTCAATTTATTTACAAAATTAATCTATATAAACTATATGAAACTCGGCATTATCTTACAATCAAATACACAAGAACATGTGTGGAATACATTCCGACTCGGAATTACCGCACTTAAAGCGGGTCATAAGGTGGAAATATTCTTAATGAGTGAGGGTTCTGAATTGGATACAATTCCTGACAGTAAAGATTATGATATTTCTGCGAAAGTGGTGGAATTCAAAGAGTCGAAGGGTGAAATTTATGCTTGCGGTACATGTCTTAAGGTGCGTGGAAAGGAAGAGAGTAATGTCTGCCCGGTCTCTACAATGTCTGATTTGCTTAAAATGGTCGAGAATTCTGATAAAGTTTTAGTCTTCGGCTAAAACAGACAGGTACAATATGAAAACACATACATTCCACGTTTCAGGTACTCATTGCCCGTCATGCAAGATCTTCATCGAAGATACTCTTAATGAGCAGACTGGCATTCAGCAAACAAAAGTTGATTTGAAACACGAAACTGTCTCGATTGAAACCACTCTAGACGAGAGTCAGCACAAGCTTGCGGAGATACTGACTGAAAAAATAAAACACAATGGCTATGCTCTCTCTGTTGATAAGAAGGCAAAGGATAAAACGTCTAATAGTGTCATCTGGCAAGCACTTCCGATTGGACTCGCACTTCTTGCATTGTTCTTTATCGTACAAAAATCAGGAATACTGAACTTCGGTTTAGGCGGGACCGTCACACCAGCGACTGGTTTTATCATTGGTCTTGTGGCGTCCGTCTCAAGTTGTCTTGCAGTTGTTGGAGGACTTGTACTATCCCTTTCTGCGACAGTATCTCAAGACAAAATAAGTGACGTAAAACCGATGATGCTTTTCCATGGCGGAAGACTAGTCAGTTTCGCCATACTGGGCGGTGTTCTCGGCGCTATCGGGAGTGCGATCGGGATAAGTTTTACTGTCACTGCGCTACTTGGAATTATTGCGTCAGTCGTGATGATTGTGCTCGGGCTTAACCTAGTAGGAGTGTTTGAGAAAAATATAATCGCTCTCCCATCGGGGGTTTTCAGTTTCTTCCGTAAAGTCGAGCATAAGACGATAGCCCCGTTCTTAGTTGGAGTTGGTACATTTTTCCTGCCTTGTGGATTTACCCAAGCGATGCAGGTCGCAGCACTTTCAAGTGGTTCGTTTTTCTCGGGATTTATGATTATGACAGCATTCGCTCTGGGCACGCTACCAATGCTCGCATTGCTGTCATTCGGCTCCGCATCGTTCGCTCAATCAAAACACGCTCCGGTTTTCTTCAAATCTGCGGGAGTTCTGGTTATTGGCCTTGGAGCTTTCGCGCTTCTTGCCGGTCTAGCAGGGCTCGGTATTATCGATCCTTTATTTAACATATAATCTTATTAGTTCCTCTATGCAAAAAAACACAATCATATCCATTGTCATCAGCATTGCTCTCATCGGAGGGACTCTTTACTTTATATCTGATAGGTCGGCTTCTACGGGTGGCGAAGTTACTCAATCCCAAAATGTCGAGATTAGGAATGGCGTACAGTATGTAACCATAAGCGCAAAAGGCGGCTACTCTCCGCGTATCACTGAAATCAAAGGGGGGATGCCTACCAAGTTGGTTGTAAAGACAGACGGCACCTATGACTGTTCAGCGGCACTTGTCGTTCGTTCAGCCGGATTTCAGAAAATATTACAGCCGACAGGAGAGGAAATAATTGATTTAGGTATTCCAAAATCAGGTGAGAGGGTTCAGGGGGTATGTTCGATGGGTATGTATAACTTTCAGATAAAGGTTAGTTAATTACCCAAGCGTCCTGAACTGGAAACTTGCGACAACCCGGCCGAGCCGGGGCATTTTCGTATAAGTCAGCAAGCCTAAACATGGCATATGTCGTGTGAAGTTTGATAAAATAAAGTTGTGGAAATTTTATACATCGCACTCCTGACGCTCATCGCCAGCACAATCGGCACAATCACCGGATTTGGTACGTCCACGCTTATGATTCCCGTGTTGGTTATATTCCTGCCTCCGGTGGAGGCGATCTTCCTGGTCGCCATCGTCCATTGGTTTGGCGATGTGTGGAAAGTGTCGCTGTTCAGAAAAGGCTTTAATTTTAAACTTGTCGCTCTGTTCGGCATTATCGGTCTTGCCACGAGCTACCTCGGCGCGTTTGTATCTCTTGGTGCAGACCAATCTGTTTTGCTTCAGATACTAGGTGCGTTTCTTGCTGTGTACGCGCTGTTCCTCGTCTATCAATCAAAGTTCAAGATTCCGGCCACCACTATTGCAGCACTCTCTGGCGGTGCGCTTTCTGGATTCTTTGCCGGAATGTTCGGCATCGGCGGCGCGGTCAGAGGAATGTTCCTCTCGGCTTTTGACCTTCCCAAGACCGTATACATCGCCACGGCCGGTGCAATCGGCCTTCTGGTCGACTCCACCCGCATCATCACGTATTTCACAGGCGGAGCGACATTGCCCGAGCGTCTGTGGTGGAGCCTGCTTATCCTCATTCCGGTTTCGTTCATCGGAGCAGAAATTGCCAAGAGGGTCGTGGACCGGATTCCGCAGAATAGGTTTAGAGTAGTCGTCGCGCTGTTCCTACTTGCGGTAGGGATCAAGTTGTTGGTATGGCCGTAAGTTAAAATTCCTTACAGCGTCTGCGACAAATCGGCATGATTAAACAAGACTCCGAATGCCTTGCACCACGTAAGGACGTAATGGTACTCGGAGGTGTCGATACCTGTCGGGATTTCGTAGTTAATATTACCTTCGGTCGCTTTTACTTTACCGAGGTCCACAAATTCCTTCGCATCTAAATCCTTAGCGAGGTACACGTAGAGATCAGGACCGTTGATGGTCTTGAAATTCTCGTAGCGGACATACCTTTTGCCATCGGCTTCTATCACTCGCACCGTTCCTGAAGCAGGATGCCCTGCGGTGCCGGTTACCTCCGCTAAGACGGTTTGGGGTTTTGATTCCGGCATTGTTTGCGTTCCTGCTTGTCTGGCTTCAGGCAGAGCTTCGTCCACTTTTATGTTCCTGAAGAGTGGCGATATTGCGTAGTATGCGAAGCCAAGAACCGCGATTCCAATGATTGCCCCGAGTGCATATAGTATTTTTCTTTTCATGTATTATTCGGAAGTATCACTGGCCTAGTTCGCTCGACATTTTCATTATAACGATATATTGATTTATCAGGAGCTTACTTAGGCTCCGGCTTCTCCATCCATTTCATCGTTTCCTCGTCGTACGGCTCTTCATTCCTGATCACCTTGACCGCTGCCTCCATCGCGTAGGAGTGCCAACCGCTTTGGATAACGGTTCGAAGTTCTCGCGCTGCTCGGAGCAGATGACTGATTAGCATCCTGCGGGGCGTTCATTTTCTTCGAGGCGAACGCGGCTGCCGAGTGCGTAGCACGAGGCTCTCCCGCGGAGCAAGGAGCTGGAGATAGCCCGAAAATTGGCGTGTACGTCCCACAAGAAGTATTCTCGGGTATGGAGCCCGTCCCCAGTAAGGGCGGGGCGAAGATAGCCGAGGAGGCTGTCATGATGAGGATGTTCTTCGTTATCGTCTCGGTTATGGCGACGGCAGGATCGCCGAGCAACGCGTGGCATCGTCAAGAAAGTCTGCTCGCTAAAGACGGCCTATCGGCGACTCCACAAAATATCACTAGCGTCGTTGCCGGAAAATCCTGCAAAGGACCGAACGACGACTTTCTCAAGTTCGGAGTGAGCGTCTCCGGTCAGCCCGGTGAGTTTGTGCACTCCGGGCAGGTGGTTGCCACCTATCAGGTTGGCTATGCATCGCTGTTCATCACACGCGGCGGCGAGTTGCACTCACATGTGATCACTGTCTCGCCGGGTAAGGATCTGCTGCACTTTAATGGTGGCAACTACCAATGCTGAGACCGCCCTCCCGGCACCGGAAAATTTTTGGAAGCCGCCGCTTAAAGAACGGCGGCTTTTTGTTTATACGAATCCGAACATCTGTATTTCTGTACTCACTTGCGCCCAATGTACCCCTCTGAACTTGTCCGTGCTGGGGAGCCGAGAAGCAAAATGGAACGCCCCGAAAGGGGCGATTTCATTTTATTCGAGGCTCTCTCGCGGAGCCATCAGAATCTCCTATTGCGCAAGGAAAAAAGGAGTATGATGGGCCTATGATTAAACGCAAAGCGCTGGGCAGCGCGGGCAAAGGAAAATTTTATCGCATCGAGCTGCGGCCCAAGGGGCAATTCAGCAGCTTTCGTGTACAAGATGTTGGCAAAAAAGGTGGGCTTGAGCGTCTCGCCGGTCATCGCAAAAGCGGTAGCTGGGACACTGTGTCGTGGCTCATCGGCAAGGACAAAGCAGCTGTAGTAAACGGACATCTCAAGATTACCGGCAAAAAGGAACAAAGTGTCCTCAAGCAAATCAAAGGCCATATCGTGCACGTTAAAGGTGACATCTTTAGGGCACACCCGCGCAATGTGCCCGAGGCTAAAAAGCCCACCCCAGCAATGAAGCGTGCTCAAAAGACAAATATCAAGAAAGCCCAAAAAGCGCGGAGAAAAAAGTTGGGGTAATTATGAACAAACAGCTCTACAAAGATGCCCTTGGCTGGGGTCTCGCGCTTTGGCTTATCGGGTACGTACTCGGATTTGTGTTTTTTGCGTTCGTGCCAGCATCTCTCATCGGTTGGGTCATTACGCCAATTGGCGTACTCATTACTCTTTGGGTGCTTTTTAAGAAAATTCACGGGGGCTCGCTTCGATACTATTTGAGCGTCGGTATCGTATGGTCGATTGTTGCTATCATCTGCGACTACCTATTTCTCGTGCTCGTTCTCAAACCCGCAGACGGCTATTACAAATTTGATGTGTACCTGTATTACGTATTGGCACTTATTCTGCCAGTCATAGTTGGATGGTGGAGGCTACGAAAACAAACTCTACCGCCTCAAGTTCTTTAGGGTGCTTTCTCCAATCAATGATTCTGGACTCGTCCAACGAACGGGGCTAGAGATTTTGTCTCTTAGTAAGGCCTTTCCTTTCTTGGATGGTATTTGGACGTTCGAACTTGTTATACTTTTATCGTGACCGAAATATCCCAGACTGTCGCGTTTGAGCATGCGGGCAATCGATTGGAAGCGACACTGTTTATGCCGACAATCGGAGCGCCACCTTTTGGGAGCGTACTATTTTTTCCTGGAATGACTGGCAGCCGTAGCAAATATGCGCAATTTGCCCAAGCGCTCGCTGCAACAGGAATCGCTGCGATGACTGTAAGCATACGCGGGCACGAAGGAAGCTCTGGCGATGTTGCCACCACAACGGCCGCAGAGTTTGAGACCGATGGCATTGCCGCTTACGATTTCTTTGTTAAACAAGACGGCATTGATCCTCGCCGTATTGGGATTTGCGGCGGCAGTTTTGGCGGCTTGATTGCAGCAATGACTTCCGAGGTACGAGATGTAAAAAGTATCGTGCTTCGAGCACCCGCGGCGTATACACCGAAAATGCGTGCAGAAAAGATGGGCACTATTCTTGCGCGAGAGAAGCAGGTATTTCACGAAATCTCCGACATCGAAGGAACTGCAGCGATTGCTGCAATCGCCAAGTTCAAAGGAAACCTGCTGGTCGTAGCCTGCGAAAACGACGACCATATCCCGCGCGCTGTTCCGCAAGCGTATTTCGATAATGCGAAATCAGCAGTGCGAAGAGAGTTTGAGGTATTGAAAGGGGCAGAGCATTCTTTACAAAATGACGAGCTAAGGAGGCAATTCACTGACCGGCTCGTTCGGTGGTTTGCGGAGACGCTGTAAGGATAAGGACGGTGTACGTAAAAGTGTTCTGCACGAGCATAGTTTCCTATGCCGTTATTGAGTTGAACTTGACATGACCGGCAAATCGTGTAGTATTGCGATAGATTATCTTTCACCTCGAGTTTCGAAATTCGTCGAACACATTCGCTTTTCGCGCCTGAAAGGACGCAGTGAAAATGCACGACACCAAGATTAACGCTGTCGCCGACTTCGATTGTCGGCCGACGGAAGCGGAAATCGCTTCCTTGCTCGAAGAGAGCATGAAGTATGATGATCCGACGATGACCGATGAAGCCATCCGCCGCTCGATCACGAAGGCGGAGAACTGGCTGAACCACATCACGCGCGTGATCAACAACACCTTTAGCTTCCACGGGGAGGCAGAGGACACGGTAACTGTGCGGTACGTCAAAGGTGAAGACCTCGGTTGGGGTTGCGACCATTCGGGTACCAGCCCGTTCAACACGGTGCACCCTGAAGGACCGACGGTTTACGCGTTCATCAAGGGTCATGTGCAGATATGGCCCGTGAAGGAGGATTACCGCATCGGCTTGAACTTCTGCACGCCCGCAGTCGGCGACAAGGGGCAGGTCGAAGGACTCAAAATCATGCTTCGCGTTCCAGAACACCGGTTCTTCATCGCGTTTCAGTTCGCAAATTCGTAGCCACGTCGCTCGACAGGTCTCCCGACCTCGTCGGGCGACTCTGTTTTGTGGACGTCGCAATGTGGGATTTCTCCCTGCCCAGCCTCAATGATTGTGGTATGGTCACCTCATGACTGTGGGTAAAATACTGTTCTCAATTTTCGCGATACTGTTCGGGGTATGTATGGTTGTGTACGGCGGGTACGATGACAGCCCCGGAGGGCAATTGCTCGGACTCGTACTGGTGGTTGTCGGCGTTGTCGTCGCGATAAAGAGCTGGAAGAAAAATTCTCAATAGACTCTGCCGTGAGGCAGGACGACCTCATGTGAATGCGAGGGTTTGGTACCATGCCGTTATGGGCAAGGTGAACTCTGCATCTTCGGGAGAAAAATCTGAGGCCAAAGTGCCTGCGGATCTTCGCAAGGTCCTCGCTGCCGCTCCAAAGGCCAAAGCGCTGTGGCTAGGTCTCACGCCGCTTGCGCGCAGGGACTTCATCATGTGGATTGACCAAGCCAAACAATCAGAGACGCGCGCGCGTCGTACCCTGAGTGTCCCGTCGAGACTTATATCAGGGAAGCGTCGTCCTTGTTGCTATGCAATGGTGCCGATGAATCTGTATAAAACACTTGGAGCCACACCCAGAGCGAAAGCACAATGGAAGGAGCTCTCGCCAATCGAGCGCAGGGACTTTGCCAGCTGGATTGATGCGGCCAAGGATCCGGCGGCTCATGTACGCCGAATCAAGGAAGCGGGCGCGATGCTCGCGAGGGGAAAGCGGCACCCCTAAACGAATCGCATTTCGAATAGCGTTTGGGCCTTCAAAACCCTATACTATCGGGTACCTCTGCAAACAATCGAACTATGACAGCACAAAGAAAAAAGCGCAGTACATCGTGGGGAGGAGTCGCAGAGTGGTACGGTGAGTATCTGGAAAAAGAAGGCACGTATCAGAAAGAGGTGATTCTGCCCAATCTCCTGCGTCTAATCGCGGTCAAAAAAGGTGAGCGGGTGCTCGACCTTGCGTGTGGGCAGGGATTTTTTGCG
>Ga0209542_10007771_pt1 | contig 20265 bp, 28 predicted proteins | sample RifCSPhighO2_01_FD_184028 | JGI IMG/M metagenome (GOLD analysis project Ga0209542, IMG submission 184028) | Soil microbial communities from Rifle, Colorado - Rifle CSP2_plank highO2_0.1 (SPAdes) (version 2) | ecosystem: Environmental > Terrestrial > Deep subsurface > Rock core/Sediment ...
ACTACAACACCGCACGCATTCACAGCGCATTCGATATGCCGCCACGGTCGTTTGCGCAATTACAGGTGCCCGTTACAATGCAACTAATCGTTTAGAGTATGGTGTCCGAAAAAAGCGGGGCGGCGCATTACGAAACAATGAAAACGACTTTTATAACAAAAGCCTCAGGAGAGCGAGAGGCATTTTCTGAAGCGAAGTTACGCCGGTCTCTTGCACGTTCTGGAACATCTCCAGAGCATATTGAGGCGATTGTCGAAGGCGTTACCGCTGGACTTCGGGAAGGTATGACGACGAAAAGTATCTACGCCCGCGCTTTCTCGCTTCTGCGCCGAAAGGAGCGACCTGCAGCCGCCCGATATCACACAAGGATGGCACTTATGGAACTTGGGCCCAGTGGTCATCCGTTTGAAAAGTTCGTGGGTGAGCTTATGAAAACCCAAGGATTTTCGACTGAGGTTGCAGTGGTCGCTCAAGGCAGATGCATCTCACATGAGCTCGACGTAGTGGCACATAGGGGAGAAGAGCATGTCATGGTCGAGTGTAAATTTCATAACCATCCTGGTATAAGATCCGATGCAAAAGTCGCGCTCTACGTGCAAGCTCGATTTGAAGATATCGAGAAGCGTTGGAAAGCTGAACCGGGACACGGAACTAAACTTCACGCGGTTTGGCTTGTAACTAATACGAAACTCACCATTGATGCGGCACACTATGCCGAGTGTGTCGGTATGCATGCTATCGGTTGGAATTATCCGACTGAAAGCGGCCTGCAAGATCTCATTGAGAAATTTCGACTGCATCCCGTCACATGCCTCACTACGCTCACTCGTTTCCAAAAGCAAGAACTTCTTCGGCTAAAAATCCTGCTTTGCAAGGACATTCTCAATAATGGAAATATTTTGAAAAAGATTGGTCTGAGTGATGTGCAGGCAAATAAAGTGCTAGAGGAGATACATAATATTTATGCATCAAAGTAATCACAAGCACGAATTACATAGTGCCGAACAGTACACCTGTCCGATGCATCCGAAAGTTGTGAAAAATGTGCCGGGCAAGTGTCCGGGATGCGGGATGGATTTAATTCTCAAAACCGCATCGGCAAGAGGAAGCGCCGAGGAGCACGCTGAGCATAACATGTTGAAGATGAGTCACAGGGATCACGAGTCTGCCATGACAAACCCCCAAATGGCAAAGGCGATGGAGGAAGATATGCGCAGACGCTTTTTGATCTCACTCATTCTCTCCGTCCCCATTTTTCTCTACTCACCTGTCGGGATCAACTTTTTTGGTCTTAACCTCCCGACCCCCATTCCCGCGAATTGGATTCTTCTCATACTTACAACCCCTATCGTTTTTTGGACTGGCTCAATTTTCATAACTGGGACGTACTACTCACTCAAAGCCCGCAAGCTCAATATGGCGGTTTTGATCGCCACGGGCGTCTTGGCGGCATACCTCTTTAGCGTACTGCTCACGCTCATCCAACCTGCGAGTGAAACGTTCTACGAGGCCGCGGCGCTTCTCGTCACGTTCGTACTTTTCGGCCATTGGATGGAGATGAAAGCCCGCAAGGGGACGTCGGATTCACTACGTGCTCTTTTTGACCTCGTGCCGCCGAAAGCAACAGTGATTCGCGGTGATAAAGAAATGAGTATTTCGAGCGCAGAAATAATCAAGGGCGATACCGTGGTACTGCGCCCCGGCGATAAAGTCCCCGTGGATGGCGAAGTTATAGAAGGCGGGACATCAATAGACGAATCGTTAGTGACCGGCGAGTCCATCCCCGTCTCCAAAACGAAAGGAGACAAGGTCGTCGGAGGTTCGGTCAACCTCACGGGCGCGATCAGGTTTAAAGCTACCAAAGTTGGCTCTGATACCGTGCTTGCCCAGATCATCAAGATGGTAGAAACCGCGCAAAACTCGAAAGCACCTGGTCAGCGCATCGCTGATGTGTGGGCTGGGCGGCTCGTCGTTGTCGCGGTCGGCTCTGGAGTTGCGGCCTTTGTAGGCTGGTACTTCTTCGGCAATGCCGGTCTTCTGGGGGCGCTTACCTTTGCCGTCTCGACCGTCGTCATTGCGTGCCCTGATGCTCTCGGACTTGCGACACCGACCGCCGTTGCAGTTGGAACGGGTTTAGGAGCAAAACACAACATCCTCATCAAGGATGCCGCGACGCTTGAGAATACGTCGAGATTGACCGCGATTGTGCTCGATAAAACTGGAACTCTGACAGAGGGAAAACCAAAAGTCACCGAGGTCGTTGGTGTTTCCGGACATGACGCGAGTGACGTACTCGCTTATGCAGCGGCAGTGGAGCGAAACTCGAATCATCCCATCAGTCTCGCTATCATTGAGGAAGCAAAGAAGCGAAACGTGGTGATTGAGAAAAAGGTGGAGAAATTTGAATCACTTGGCGGCCTGGGTGTCCGTGCTCTTGCTGACGGCAAAGACGTCATTGCAGGGACAGAGCGTCTTATGCAGCAGAACAACATCGATCTCTCGCCGCTCAAAAATGAGATTGACCGACTACTCAGTACGGGGAACACAATCAGCATAGTGGCCATAGACGGCAAGGTCGCAGGAGCAATCGGCGTCGCCGACATGGTGCGCGAATCCGCGCAAAAGGCGGTATCAAAACTCAAAGAGATGGGCTTGGAAGTAGTCATGATCACTGGCGACCATGAGCAGGTCGCCAAGGCGGTTGCGGACCAACTCGGAATCGAACGCTACTTCGCGCAAGTGCTTCCAGAGGAAAAAGCGAAATATGTGAAAAAACTCCAAGACGAGGGGAAAAATGTGGCGATGGTCGGCGATGGCATCAATGACGCACCCGCCTTAGCGCAGTCAGATATCGGCATTGCGATAGGTGCTGGCACCGATGTGGCGATCGAGACCGGCAATATTGTGCTCATGAAATCCGATCCGTACGACATTGTCGCGGCTATTCGCTTGAGCAAGGCAACCGTCACCAAAATGAAGCAAAACCTATTTTGGGCAGCCATTTACAATATGCTCGCAATCCCTGTCGCCGCCGGAGTCTTTTACACGTGGCTCGGCTGGTCGCTGCGTCCCGAAATTTCTGCGCTCCTCATGTCCGCCTCTTCAATTATCGTCGCCACGAACGCCGTACTATTAAAGCGGGTCGAACCGCACTTAAAAGACTAGTATGTGTTTTTCGGCAGCAGCGAGTTTTGCAGCAGCAGGGACGCTCGGCGCAGCGGGTGGTTTAACGTTGGTTAAGATCAAAAAGAAATCCGAACTGCCTTTTGCTAGTATTCCACTTCTCTTTGGGATCCAGCAAGCGATCGAAGGGGCTGTCTGGGTTTCTTTTGGTGCCCCCGTTGTGAACACTGTAGCCACGTATGCGTACTCGATGTTCTCCCATGTGCTGTGGCCGATATTCGTGCCGTTCTCGGTTTTGATGCTAGAGACAGATCCGACTCGGAAGAAAATCCTGCGTTTGTTTTCGTTTATCGGTCTTGCGATCGGTCTGTATCTCCTTTATTTCATTATTGCAGCTCCGGTCACCGCCCAAATCGTCAATCAAAGCATTGCCTACAATTCCCCACACTTGTACGCAGCCCTCGTGATGGCCCTTTACCTCGTGGCAACGTGTGGAAGCTGTCTCGTGTCGAGTCATAGAATCGTCAATATGTTCGGATTCGTTCTATTCGTTTCTTTCGCGGTTGCGGCGTGGTTCTTTGCCGATACGTTCTTCTCGGTCTGGTGCTTCTTCGCGGCGACCCTGAGCATCATCGCGTACTGGTATTTTCAAAGTAACTCTGTGGGCGCAGAGCCCGGTCGTAGCGGAGTGTAATTAAAAAGGATAATCACTAACAAAAAATATATGAAACCATCAAAATTGATGCATGTCGGGAGTGTCATCGTCGGATTTATCGGAGTCGTAACTTTCCTCATCACCGTGTTTGGGAGCGCTGAAGCGATGTTCGGTATCACGAAAGCGGACGCGCTCGCATGTGCAGCCATCCTCATTCTCATTGCTATTTGGACTCAAATCGCAACAATCCACCACATGATGCTCGAAAAGAGGGGGGAGCTCATCTAACGGTTCAGAATTGTATTCCTTCGTCGCAAAACGCTATACCCACCATCAACGATATGAGAATTGACATCAAGACGGACGGAATAGAAGTTACCCAGCAGATGAGGGAACGGCTCGATTGGATTTGCTCGAAGCTGGAAAAAATGGCGGATGCCAAGGACCCCGATATGCTTCACTGTGACTTCGTCGTTTCCAAGATAGAGGGTAAAGAAGGTGAAAACGAATTCCGGGCGGAGGTTACTTTCTTCGATGGTTCCGGCCAGGCCCATCGTGCAATCGCGATCGCTGAGAGCCCACTAGTTGCGCTCGACACCGCGCACGACAAAATTGAGCGAGAGTTCTTCCAGGAGCAGCGCATACATCGAGACAAGCAGAAAATTAAAGATTTCACCGTCCGTCGCGCGGAACTTATAAAAAAACGTAAGGCGGATCTTATGAAGAAGTATAAGGAGGAGCCTCCAAGAGCGCACCGCGGAGATAGTAAGGACGATGACTAACGGCTCGGTCGAAGCCGGATTTATAAGAATAATTAGTAAGAATTAATATGACTCATGTAACTAATTCAATGAATATGAAACTGTCAAAAGCGATGCACGTCGGGAGTGTTATCGTCGGATTCATCGGTGTCGTTTGGTTTTTAATCGCTGTTTTTGGGAGTCCTGAAAGCGCGTTCGGGATTACGAAAATGGACGCACTCGCGTGCGCAGCGATCCTTATTCTCATTGCCATTTGGACACAAATAGGGACCATTCATCACATGATGCTGGAGAGGCGCGGTGAAATTATCTAATGGACTGATCTACATAACCTATGTCATGCTAAAAATGACGGGCAACAATTGGTACGTAATCACCGGAGGACCAAGTTCCGGCAAAACGACGACTGTTGACTTGCTCAAAGGGCGCGGATATAAGACCACTATTGAGCATGCGCGGCACTATATCGACACGCAGCGTGTCGCCGGGAAGACAGTCGAGGAGATCAGAAAAAATCAAGCTGCATTTCAGCGCGGCGTTCTTGATATGCAGATTGCTCAAGAGCAGGCGCTTTCGCCCGGTGATGTTGTATTTCTCGACCGCGCCATTCCCGATGCCCGCGCATATTATCGGTTTCTCAATCTATCCGAGGATGAAAAACTGTCGGAAACAATGCGCGAGATTTCGTACAAAAAGATATTTATTCTTGATCCACTGCCCTTAACACAAGACTACGCTCGAACGGAGGATGCGACAGCACAGAAAGAGATACACGAACTGCTTACGGAAACGTACGGATCGCTCTCGTTTCCGGTAGTTCACGTTCCGGTATTGCCGTCTGGTGAGAGAGTCGATCTCATCCTAAAGAATTTATAGGGCAGCGCTAACAAGGTATAGTGTAGGTATGAGCACGATCAAGAAATTCCTCCTGTACATAACCAACAACGAGGAGACGTCGCGGCATGAAGAGTGGTTCGACATCGCTTTTTTTGTCATCAATACGCTCGCTGTTGTTTTGGGAGGCGCGTACTTCATCTATATCGGCGAGTGGCAGTGGATACCTTTTCTCATCATCGAATACACGTGGGCAGTCGACACGATGCGCCACAACAGGCCGTAACGTTGCGACCTTCGGACACGATGACCCTTCGTTGTGTTAATCTGATGGCGTGAAGGAAACTCTTGCGGTAATTGCCGCCACAACTCTGCACTCTATCGCCATGATCACGACCAATACTCTGATGACGATACTAATACTTGCGCGCAAAAATAAGAAAAAGGTAGTATGATGGTAGTGTATGGCAAAACGAAAGGCGCCGGGAACAACGGGGAAAGGAAAGTTTTATCGCATCGAAGTACGACCAAAGAGCGATTTTAAGGTGTTCCGCATCCAAGACGTGGGGAGGAAAGGCGGCCTTGAGCGTCTTGCTGGGAAACGCGCAAGCGGAAGCTGGGATACTGTGAGTTGGCTTGTGAGCAAAGATGATGCGCACACCGAGCGTGGAAAGCTCGTCATTGACGATAAGAAAGCGAGGACTGCTTTGAAACAAATTCGCGGGCCTATCGTCCACGTAAAGGGCGATGTCTTCAGGGCTCATCCGGCGCGCAACATCCCCGAGCGCGAGAAGCCAACGCTGGCGATGCGCCGAGCGCAAAAAGCAAATATCAAAAAAGCTCAAAAGGCTCGAAGGAAGAAATAAGAATAGAGCATTGTTTGCCCGCGAGTGGTAGTATGAGCGCATGGACATGGAAGAATCGCACGCTCGTATAGACGCCTTAGCATTCCTCAAACGCCATAGGACTGGAGTGCTTGCCACAGTCTCCAAAGAATGGGAACCGCACGCAAGCGCGGTGCATTACACGGCCGATAATGAGTTCAATGTGTATGTTCTAACTCTTATGAGCAGTCGCAAATACGCGGCGCTCTCCGCGCATCCGGGAGTAGCATTTACGGTTTTGACGGAGGACGTACCTCAAACACTTCAGATGGAAGGGGTGGCGATGGATATTTCACTCTCCGAGGATGCAAAGGGCAAGAAAGACGAGCTGTTTGAAGTCTTGAACAAAAACCCTTTTTTCTACGCGCCGATCACGAAGCTTGACCCGGCGACATCTGCGGTCATTTGGATTCAACCTAAATGGATACGATGGGCGGACTACGCGTTCGCAAAGACCGGGAATGACAGAGTGTTCAAGGAGATAATTATTGAAAAGTGAGATTGCATAAAGAAACAGTTGCAAAATTATTTGGCCGCGTAACAACCGCGTGGCGATTCGTTTACGAATCGCTTTACGCGGGTAAAATAGTCTTATGACCAAAAAACAGGTTGCCGGTGGTGTGGCCCGCGCTACGCCGAAGGCTCCGGCGAGGCGAGTACATAAAGTGCCGGAGGATCTACGAAAGGCGCTTGTTTCAGCACCTGCGGCGCGGGCAGTATGGGAAGATATTACGCCCCTCGCGCGCAATGAGTGGATCTGCTGGGTCATCTCTGGCAAGAAAGCGGAGACGAGGGGTATCCGTATCGAGAAGGCACTCTCGAAGCTTAGAGGCGGCATGCGCCGCCCCTGCTGTTGGGCCGGCTGTATTCATCGTTGAAAGCGCCGCCCCCTAATGTTTTTCAAGAGTAAAATGCACTTATGGAGAAAGTCTTCATCAAGAACCGTAAGGGGCAGCGCATAGCGGCCATCGTCGAAGACGCGACCCCGCAAAAGGGCCTCGCGTTTGTCTCTCATGGTCTTGGAAGCTCCAAGGATTCAGGACGCATAAAACTTATCGCCGGCGCTTTTCTCAAAAAAGGATTTACAATCGTTCGGTTTGATACGACCAATACCTACGGTGAAAGTGATGGAAAATATGAGGAGTCGACATTCACTAATTACTACGAAGACCTCGAAGACGTTATTGAGTGGGCACGAACTCAACCATGGTTCCAAGAACCGTTCGCCCTAGCAGGTGTAAGCTTTGGTGGCAAAGCTGTCACTCTCTACGCAGAACGACACCCAGAACGAGTTCTCGCTCTCGTACCAATCGCTACAGGAATTTCGGGAACATTGCGTATCGAAGCAAGCAATCGCCGGGATCCAAACCGCATACAAAGATGGAAGGACTCAGGTTGGAAAGAAGAAAACAGTTCTACGTTTCCTGACCGTGTATATCGTCTGCCGTGGGCGCACATGGAAGACGACTTGAAATACGATACGCTGAAAGAGGCACGAAAACTCACGATGCCCGTTCTACTGATTGTTGGAGATAGAGACGGGAGAACGCCACCAGATCATGTTCGACAGCTCTACGAGGCAATCCCCGACGGCAAGAAGGAGATGCGTGTTCTAGAAGGAGCCGAGCACGTGTTTAAAGAAGATCTCTTCCCCATCGTGGAACAAACCATATTCAAGTGGATCGATACACTGTTCTAGCGATTTTATTTTCATGGGCACCCTCCTCTTTGGCGCAGGGTTTGGGCGACCAAAGGCTATCCTTTTACCCCTAAAAATGGTATACTGTGACCATGAAGAAGACATCTCAAATTCAAAAGGAAGGTAACCGCAGTTATACCATTGGTCGCGATGCATTTGCCAAAATCAGTGCTGTTGAGGGTATCTATCTGACCAAGGAGATGCACAAGGATTTTCAAGCATTTGAGCAAAAAGGCCTCTCCCATCAAGACCGCCGTGAGGCAATTTCCAAGAAGTACGCTCACTGATTTCGGCCTATGTACGATGCGGTAATCGATTCCTACTGCTACGAAGGAACGACGGTCCTAAAGAACATACCGGACATCCACGATCAAGCAGCACTCGATGCGTTTGAGGCCGCTATAACCACGGAGCGCTCTGATGAGCCACTACCAGAAGGAAACCTCGACGTCGCTCATTACTACGCCATCCATCGTCATCTCTTTCAGGACGTATACGAGTGGGCGGGAGAAATCCGCACAGTTCGCATCAGCAAAGGCGGAAGTGCTTTTTGCTATCCCGAATATATTGAGCAAGAGATGCAGACACTCTTCGACGACCTTAAGAGTCAAAACTATCTCCAAGGACTTTCGGCCGATGAGTTTGCAACTCGTGCAGCGCATTTTTTGTCGACACTCAACGCGGTACACCCTTTTCGTGAGGGCAACGGCCGGGCACAGACATCCTTTCTCCTTCTGCTTGCCGACCGTGCTCTGCATCCGCTCAACTTAGACAAACTCGTTCCTGAACGCTTTATGGAAGCAATGGTAGCCAGTTTTGAAAGAGATGAGGAGCAACTAGCCTCGGAGCTTAGAGGGCTTTTAAAGTAATCATGAGCTTCGAAATGCAAAGATGTTACTCGACATATATCCGCAGGGTGTGGATAACGATAATAATATATTGACAAACGATAAATGTAGATTAACATTAGATCAATGAAACAAGGATCAACACTTTTCTTGAAGTCGGTGATTTATTCTCTGGGGCTCGTGGCGCTCGGAGTTTGCGTGATCATCGGAGGGGTAAGCATATCGGGAAATGCAGGAATATATCTCCCTATACTGATCGGTTTACTTATAACGGCTATACCGTTTTTCATCTCCCTCTATCAGGGCTTGCAACTTTTAAACTACATCGATCGGAATACTGCTTTTTCGGATCAATCGGTAAAGGCGATACAGAATATTAAATATTGCGCATTCACGATCAGCACACTCTATGCCGCGGGCATGCCTTACGCAATTTACGTAGCAGATAAAGTCGACTCTCCCGTTGCCGTAATCGACGGATTGTTCTGGATTTTTGCGTTTGCGGTGGTAGCTGTCTTTTCTGCAGTGCTTGAGAAGCTCCTCCAAAAAGCCATCGATATTAAATCCGAAAACGACCTCACTGTTTAAATATATGGCAATTATCATCAACATCGATGTGATGCTCGCGAAGCGGAAAATGAGCGTTACGCAGCTTACGGAGAAAGTCGGAATCACGATGGCCAATGTTTCCATATTGAAAAACGGAAAAGCGCGTGCGATCCGGTTTTCGACATTGGCGGCCATCTGTAAAGCCCTGGAATGTCAGCCGGGAGAATTGTTAGAATTTAAAAAATAGTATGAGCCAGTACCTCAAAGTAATTGCAGTAATCGTTATCGTCGTCGGCTGCTATCTGGGTATCCGATACGTCGGCTCGGTCATCCACTACAACGCCGTCCAACCGGCGGAGGACGCGCCGCCGCCGATCCGCTTAGTTGGAGACCTCGGCTTTTACCTCACGGGCGGTTCGCTCCTCCCACTGTGGAATCACGACGCGACGACAGTTATGAAAGTAACCTGGAACATCGAGAAGGCGAATCCCGCTCTCACGAGCGCGGACGACTTCCACTTCTACGAGCAGAAGATCGCAGCCGATGTCACGACGCTCGACGGTAAGACGAAACGATACGATCTGGGCACGGCAATGGTTTGCACCAGCAAAGAGATGAACGAGATCGAGGGCCACAAGATCATGTTCGGCAAAGTGGACTGTTACTATGCTCTCACCGGCACCCAATTCGCAGCGTTCATCCAAAAGGGCGGATTCCGCATAGAGCGCTATGACGAGTCCGCAAAAGACGGTAGCATAAAAACGAGTGTCTTGGTGGAAATCTAAAGTGCGGTGGCGCTTGTTCAGATGTTAGTTCCAGTAGTTGCGCTTTTTATCTGGCCAGCCAATGCCTCTTGGGGCAATGCGGGCGTTATCGGCGTGTTCGTTTTCAATTCCATTTTCGCCGTACTGTTTGCCGTGTCGGGGTTGCTTTTTTTACGCGCGAGCGCCACGCCAAAGGAGTCTGTGATGCAATAATTCATCCGTTCCAGACGTTGTCCCAGACGGCCAGTAAGACAACTCTTTCGCAAGACGGAGTCGAACATCGTCCCACGTTCGGAGCAAAACATTTCAGCATAAATTCCTTCACGCTTGATATATAGAGATATCCGCGGGATACTGGAAGTGTCGAAGTTATTTGCTCCTTAATAATCTATAAACAACATGAAAACAATAAAATGTTCTCAAGTCGGTGGTGGTACATGCACCTTCGAGGCTTCCGGCGAGACCGCCGATGAAGTGCGAACAAAAATGGGTGAGCACGCGCAGGTGGCTCACGCAGACATGGTTGCAAAGGCCACACCTGAAAGCATGGCTGAGTGGAATACGATGTTCGATAAGTTGTGGGCAGAAACAGCCAGCGCATAAAGCGTTGCGCTACTGTTCCAAAAATGCCCCGGCTGGGGCATTTTTGGTTGGTCGTGAGGAACGGGAAGATCTACCGCATAGGGACGGATGTCCCCGGCGAGCTTGAAGCGGCATTGCAGCGGGCCATGCGCTCACGAAGTTGAGCCGCCTCACAAGGAGGTATACTTACCTCATTATTAATCACCCTTAATTTCTATGAATATTTTCAGCAACAGTACATTCACGTGGTGGCAGATCGGGCTGTTTAAGCTCTCGGTCCTAACGTTCGGCATCGCTATTGGAGCATACTGGCAAGACGTATTTCTGCCATACTTTACGGCGCTTCTGGCAGTTGCCGTTGTGAGCGGACTGTACATCGCGTACGTCTACTTCAAACAGCACTAACAAGGTCGAGTTTGGTTTTAGGAACCTCTCTGGAGGAGTGTTTGAGACGCGTCAAAGAACCGACGCGTGGGAAGTTTCGTTACTCACAATTTTGTTATACTCACCGTATGAACATCCAGAAAGAAGCAAAGAAACTTCTGGAGAAGAATCGGCGGATAACCGGCGAACATCAGTACACTATCCCCTCAGAGGAACACTACCCCTACCAATGGCTGTGGGATTCGTGTTTCCACGCCATTATCCTTGCACAGTATGATCCGGAAGCAGCCCGGGCGGAGCTGCGTTCGCTCCTCTCCAAGCAATTCAGGGACGGTATGGTGCCGCATATTATCTACTGGTTGCCCGGAATTCTGCATATGTTCCGGTGGGGCGTCGAAGGGACGAGCTCGCTCACGCAACCGCCAATGATCGCATATGCAGCGTGGGAAATTCATCGCCGCAACCCCGACAAAGCATTCCTCGAATCTATCTATCCTGAACTCCTCTCCTACTACCGTTTTCTCATAGAAAAGCGAGATCCGCGTGACCACCACCTCATCGGCATCATCAATCCGGACGAAAGCGGTGAAGATAATTCGCCTCGATTCGACGCGCCGCTTTCCGCTTTGCACGATATTTCGTACAAAGAACATCTCGCGCTCCGCACCAGGCTCGTTGACGCAAACACCGAGTGCAATTTCGATGCGGAGACGTGCATGCGCAACTATTTTTGGGTCAAGGACGTCCCTTTCAACGCCATACTCGTCGAAAATTTACGAGCACTCGGACATATCGCCTCCTTCCTCAAGCATGGCGATGGCGAGCACTTCGCCAATCTTCATGCCGGGCTTATCGCGAACGCTATGCGTGAGCGCTTGTTTGGGGGCGGCTTGTACTGGTCGGCCGCCGGCGCGAACTACACGCTGCTCAAAGTCGCGACGTGGGCGCACTTTGCGCCGCTCTTTGCCGGTCTGTATTCGGAGGAAGAGGCCGAGCATGTCGTACGTACACACTTGCTTGATCCCGAGACTTTTTATGCCCCGTTTGGTATACGAACGGTTTCCAAAAAAGAGCCGTCATATCGTGCGGAAGGGTATGCCGAGGGCTTCTCCTGGCGCGGTCCCATATGGATGCTGTCGCACTGGCTCATCTATCGCGGCCTTCTGCGGTACGGATACAAGACCGAGGCGGCTGACATTCGTACTAAAAGTATCGCGCTTCTGGAAAAATCGGGTTTTCGGGAGTGCTTCAATCCGGAAACGGGGGAAGGGCAGGGCGCAAAGGGGTTTACGTGGGGCGCATTGGTCTTGGATATGAATGATGAGTGAAGTCTTCAGAAGTGCGCGAACGTCTCTAGAATAGTATCGACATCCCGACGCGTTCGCACAAAGAAGCGTGCCGCGCTGCCGCGACGCGCGCCTACTCGTATCGTAATGCCGCGCGGAAGTGCTCGGAAAGCGTCTTCATCGGTCGTGTCGTCACCGATGTAGATAGGCACTGCTTTTGCAGGCGCGCACGTGCGAGCGAGACGCACCGCGTCCCCCTTGGTACGGCTCTTGAGAGGTCGCACGTTGAATAGGAACTCGTCTCCTTCGGCGACATCAAGCTGGCGTCCGAATTTCTTGGCTATGCGTTCGGTTTCTTTTCTGAATTGGGCAACGCGCGAACGTGCGAGACCGCGAAAATGTACACTGAAAGTCAACTTCTTATCCTCGACGACAACGTTGGGGTATCGCTCGCTAAGCTCTTCAAAAGCATTGAGCGCAGCGCGCATACTCTTTCGCACAGTGGAAGAGAATTTCTCGTGCCCGCGCTTCTTCCCCATACTCCACTCGACACCGTGATTGCCCGCGTACCATATGTCTGTAAGTCCGACGCGCGTGCGTACATCAGCGAGTGTGCGGCCGGAGATAACGGCGACACGACAGCGCCGCGCGCATGCTGCAAGCAGATGACGTGTGCGCCTCGACATGCGTGCCCTATGCGGACGCGCGACGATAGGCGCAAGAACGCCGTCGAAATCGAGCATAAGGACGTACCCGTGCTCTTTAATGCGGTTGAGGATCGCTTCCATCTGCGTGTCGACGTCTCTCATGCTATCCAAGCTGCGAGAGTGTTTTGATAAGTTCGGCTGACCAGCGATAGATGTTGTAGTCCCGAACAGACGTCCGCATCATTTTCATCCGTTTGTGCTGTTCTGTTTTCGGCATGGTGAGCGCGGTGTGGAGCGCTGCCGAAGTCTCCTCCGCGCTGTAGGGATTGATAAGAAGCGCCCCCTTGAGATCCCGTGAGGCTCCCGCGAACTGGCTCAGAACGAGCACTCCGGCCTCATCTCCGCGTGCAGCGGCAAATTCCTTTGCCACGAGGTTCATTCCATCGTGTAGCGATGTCACGAGGCATACATCGGCGAGTTGATAGAGATCGCGAAGTTCAGCGTGGCTGTAGCTGCGGCGCTCGAGTACGATCGGCTTCCACTCCCGCGTGCCGAACTTCCCATTGATCCGCTCCGTTTCGGCGGCAACAAGGTTCGCGTATTCACCGTACTTGTCGAGCGATCCGCGTGTCGGGGACGCGATCTGCAAAAGCGTGACCTTTCCACGGTACTGCGGATACGCATCGAGAAGGAATTCCAGGCCCCTGAAGCGCTCCGGGATACCTTTGATGTAGTCGAGGCGGTCGACACCGAGCAAGAGATTCTTACTGCGTATCCCGAGGTTCTCGAGAACGTCTGGATCAGGCCCTTCGGTCGCCTCCGCACTCCCAGGATATGCGATCGAGACGGGAAAGGGCTTTGCAAACGTCTGGTGGTCGTCATGAAAAACAGAGAAGTGTTCGAGGTCGATCCTCGACTCTACCTCATTTGCCACCGTATCCATGAAATTGTTGCAGTACTGTTGTGTGTGGAATCCGATGAGGTCCGCGCCCAACATGCCTTCAAGTAGTTCTTTGCGCCACGGACAGATGTTGAATTGCGCAGCCGATGGCCACGGAATATGCCAAAACATCGCGACCTGCGCATCGGGACGGCTCTTTTTTATGAGTGCGGGTACGAGCGCGAGATGATAATCCTGCACCAATACGATCGGCCGCTCGACATGGCGCACTTCTTCGAGAAACGTCTTGGCGAACAGACCGTTCACTTTACGGTACTCAAGCCAGTCCTCTTTTCTAAACTGCGGCCGCACATGTGCCATATGACAGAGAGGCCACAGGGCGTCATTGGAAAAACCGTTATAATATCCTTTGACTTCTTGGGGAGTGAGCCATACGCGCTTCAGAGTATATTTTGGCTCGTCCGGGGGGACCTTGAGCTTGCCTTCCGCATCCGCCGTTTCTTTGTCCGCGTCCCCGCTTCCATACGCGATCCATGTACCACCGCATGCCTCCATGACGGGCTCGATAGCCGTGACCACGCCGCCGGCGGGAACCCGCCATTCGATCTTGTTCTTTACTTTCGCATTAACGTACGGTTCGCCGTTGGAAAGTACGAAGATCGGCCTATCTTTTAGATACGCTTTGATGAATTCCTTGAGACGCTCCGCCGTCCATGGAGAGTCGATCTTTTCAAGTCGCATGCGGGCCTCTTCACTTGCCGAATGTCGTGCCTGATGCAAGCTCTTCGTGACCTTCGATATCTCTCCCGCAAGAGGCTCAAAGAAACTCGATCCCGACACCGTGTCGCTTTTCTCCCCTTTGCGGACCGACTGCAACGACTTGACCATTTTGGAGATCGAACGATGAAATACCCACCGTACAAGAACAAAGATAGCGCCGGCGAACACGATGACCTGGAAAAGCAGTCGGATCAGATTGTCGCGCCAGATGGTGCCGATGCTCTCGTCGATGTAGGTTGCATTCTGTACGACGGCCAGCGCCCCGACTACGCGCTCGTTCTCGTGGAGTGGCAACACGAATGTGTAGTACGTTTCTCCGTCGCGACGCACGAACGCTCCTTGCGGCTCGTCGCTATCCATAACATCCGTTATAAAGCGTGCGTCCTCGGGGAGTGGAATGTCTTCGGATACCGCGACAGCGATACCAGAATTATCAAACACACCCAATCCTGCGAGCCGTTCGCTGCTGACGAATCGGTCGATGACGCGCTGCACGGTGCTCGTCGCTTTTGTGTTGTACGATGGTTCGATACTCTCGGCGAGGCTGTCCGCAAGCACCTGGCTACGTGACTGTAGGCGCGACGTCAACTCGAGCTGTTCTTGGTTGGCCTGATTGAGGGCAAAAAGCCCGACTATGACCGTTACTGCGAGCACCGCGCCGCCCGTAACAAAGAGAACCTGCCGCATCCTTCGCATAGTACCCGCAAACATATCCCAGTTCAACCTTCAAAATTTATGCCCTACTCTTCAATGAGACATACTCGAACATCGTCCCAAGTTCGGAGCCCGATAGATTGGTGAACGAATCTCAGTACCAGACGCAATACCCCAATACTCCACTGAAGCCTCCTCATCGTGTCTTCATCATTTCCTCATGATTCGGTACGTATGCTGCAACTGTTAGCTGTGCTGCGCATGGTTATACATATGCATGGCTCAACTCGCCTCTAAGAAGAAAAATACGCTTAGTGCGATCGATATCTCGCGCTTCAATTCGCGGGAAGACAAACTCCGTTTCATGCTGGAATCGGCGAAGATCCTTTCGACGAAAGTGGATTTCCGCACATGGCTCCTCCAAAAAGCCAAATTGACCGTGCCTTCACTCGCCGACTGGTGCGCTATAGATGTGCTCGTCGAGCACAACGGCCTCGAACGTATCGCCATCATCCATCAGGATGAAAGAATGACCGAGTACCTCTTTGAGTTCGAGAAACGTTTTCCCACGACCGAAAAAAACTCTGCCGACCTCTACGAGGTCATACGGACCGGCAAGCCGCAATTCGTACCCGTCGTTACCGACGAGACGATACGGCAGGGCGCGCGCTCCCCCGAGCACCTCAAAGCGATGCAGCGCCTGGGGCTTAAATCACTCATGATTATTCCTATTTGCGCACGCGGCAAGACGCTAGGCGCACTCTCGCTCGGTTATGCAAAGTCCGGCCGCGTGTACACACAAAGCGCCTTCGAATTTTTCCAGGAATTCTGCAACGACCTCGGTGTCATCCTCGACAACAGCCGCCTGTCTGACGAGATATCCAAGCGCGACAAGGCCAAGGACCTCTTCCTCGCCTCACTCTCGCACGAGCTCCGCAATCCCTTGGCGCCCATCAAGAGCGCGCTCGAGCTCCTGAAACTGCGTGAGACCACAACCGACGTCCGGGAGGAACTCGACAACATCGAGCACCAATTCGACCACCTCGCAAAACTGCTCGGCGACCTGCTCGACGTCACGCGCTTCACGCAGGCCAAGATCGAGATCGTGCCGCACACGCTGGAGCTGCGCAAGCTCGTCGAGCGTTCACTGAAGGCGAACGATGCCCTGTTGCGCACATCGGACATCACGCTCCACTTTACGTACCCCTCGACTCCGCTCCCCGTGTGGGCCGACGACACGCGGCTTGAGCAGGCCGCCAGCAATCTCATCAACAATGCCGTGAAGTTCACGCCCTCCGGCGGCTCCATCTGGGTGGATCTCTCAAAGGAAGATGAATGGGCGGTCATGAAGATCCGCGACAATGGCGAAGGCATCGACCCCATCGATCTTCCTAATATCTTCGAGATATATTTTCAGGGACGCGGCAAGAACAACGCGAGCGGACTGGGCATCGGGCTTGCGCTGGTGCAAAAAATTGTGGAACTGCATAAAGGCTCTATAACGGCAAGGAGCGGAGGGAGAGGCAAAGGAAGCGAATTCGTTATCAAGCTTCCCATCACGGATATCATTAGTTTCGCGTCCGAGTCGGGCTCGGACAGGGGCGCGCAAAGGATGGATCAGCGCGTGCTCGTGGTGGATGACAATGCGCAAGCCGCGGACTCGCTCGTCAAGCTTCTCAACAAGCTCGGATGCCGTGCAGAAGCGCTCTACTCGGGCGCAGAGGTCCTTGCCCACAAGGGCCTTTCCGATTTCGATATCATTCTTCTCGACATCGGTATGCCGCACATGGACGGGTACAAGGTCGTTCGTGCCTTGCGCGCTCGCGGCATACCCCCGCCACCCGTTATCGCTCTTACGGGATACGGTCTTTTAGAAGACAAGCAAAAAGCGCTCGACGCGGGTTTCTCCGCGCACCTCACGAAACCAATCGGCATTAAGGAGCTGGTCGAGGTGTTCAGGGAGCTTTTACCCGTAACTGTGATTTGAGGGGAGCAGCAGAAAGGCAGGCGCCCCACACGGGGCGTTTTGCATTTCTGACCCCGCAGGATCCGAACCGGCGGAGCTATCTAAGTTCACTTCAGTGTAACCACAACATTTCCCTCAGAGTCTTCCTCTTCTTCGAATCTATTGAGGTACAGAAGCGGGGAGGCGAACATCATGTACACGATCTTGATGGCAAGGCCTGTGAATATTATATCCGACACGTCTGAAAAAGAGACAACGCCCAAAAATGCGATCGTGAAGAAGACCGCACTGTCGAGCAGCTGGGCGATCGCATTGCAGATGTTGGCACGCAGCCATAGATACCTCCCCCGCATCCGTTTTTTCAACGATAGGTAGAGGTACACGTTGAGACTCTGACTCAATGCGTACCCGCAGAGACTCGCGAGCGCGATACGCGGCACCGGACCGAAGGCAATCGCAAGCGCGTCGTTGAGTGGGGTGGTTACATCTGCGCCCGTAAGTGCGATGGTGATCCGGGCGAGTACGGAGAAAAATAACACGGCGATGATCCCGACCCAGATCGAATAAATGCCCTCGCGCCGTCCGAAGCGTTCTATCAGGAAATATGTGGCGAGAAAGACCGAAGCATAGAAGATGTTGCCGGTGTTCGTTGCGTGTCCGAAAAAGAATACGATCTTTCCACCGACGGCAGTGATGAGAATGAGAAAAACGATCATCACGCTGTACAAGCGCTCTTTGCCGAGTTTCCATCCGGCCACGACGAACGAAGCGCTGACCAGGGCCGTAATAAGGAGCAATAGTTCATTCATAGGGGAATAAGAAGATGAATTCTCTTGCACGGGTTGTTCGGAGTATACCAGTGCCGGCAGACAGTGCCATCTCATTGTTCATGATCGCTGCGTCCATTTTTGCTTTGCGCCTCGTGAATCTCAAAATCAGGCTGAATATGCTAGAATGCAGGTGTGGAATCCTTACTGAAGGCGGACATTTTCTTCTTTATATCCTCTGTGGCAACGGTCGTATTGGCGGTTTTGGCTTCTGTTCTCCTGTTTTATTTGATCAAAGCCGGAAAAAATCTTTACGCGCTTTCGGAGGCGCTCAAGGGCGGTTTCAAGGAGTCGGAAGAATTTGTCGCGGAACTTCGGGAGCGTTTGGAACAAACACTGGTTTTCCGGATCTTCTTCCCTCCGTCACGCAGAAGGCGGCGGGCTGCCGGCAAAGATGATAGTATCAAGAATAGTCATTAAAAGTACCCAATAATTTTTAAAAGTGTCGCGTTTTAAAGGATGGTACGCGACGTGATTTCACAAAATCATATGAAAAAGAAAACAGCAAGGAGTGGCGCGAATGCGGTGAAATTGGCAGTGCTGGGCGCGAGTCTTGCCACCGTGGCGGCGGGGGCTTATTTCTTTCTTGGACCGAAAGGAAAGAAACACCAGAAGCATGCAAGAGCTTGGGCCATCAAAATGAAGGGTGATGTCGTGGAGAAACTCGAGATGGCCCGTGATATCAGCGAGCCTGTCTATAACGAGATCATTGATTCCGTAGCCAGAACGTACGCGAAAGGGAAGAAGGCCAGCCACAAAGAAATAAGAGCGTTGAAACAGGATCTAAAAAAGCATTGGAAGACGATTAGCAGCTCCGCGCGAGCCGTGAAGCGCGAGGGGCTGAAGGGTGCCGGAAAAGTGGCAAAAAAAGCAAAACAATAAGTCCCAAAGTCACCCCACGTTCAAGGGGCGGGACAGCCCTCTCTTATACAAACCTCCGTATGAATACCATTCCAGACGTTTCGTCGCACGACGAGCCGCACTCCGATGCGTCGGGCTCGAAGCTCAATTGGTTGCGCGCCGCAGTGCTTGGCGCCAACGACGGAATCGTGTCTGTGGCAGCGCTTGTTGTCGGTGTTGCAGGGGCGTCCGATTCGGCGGGGTTCATTCTCACTGCGGGTATCGCAGGCCTTCTTGCGGGTGCCTTATCGATGGCCGTCGGCGAATATGTGTCGGTAAGTACCCAGCGGGACACCGAGCGCGCGCTGCTCGCGAAAGAGAAATGGGAACTTGAGAATGAAGCCGAGGCAGAATTGGAAGAGCTCACCGCGCTCTACCAGGCAAAAGGCCTCTCGCGCGCTACGGCTGAAGAGGTCGCCAAAGAGCTGACGGCCCATGATGCATTTGCGGCTCACGTGGACATCGAACTCCACATCGATCCGAACAATCTCACCAACCCCTGGCAGGCCGCTCTCGCTTCAGCGGCGTCTTTCTTTCTGGGAGCCGTGATACCCCTGATCGCGATCGTTCTCCCTCCACCATCGCTGCGCATCCCGATCACTTTTATTGCTGTCCTGTTTGCGCTGATGATCACAGGCTCGTTGAGCGCGCAAGCAGGCGGCGCCAATAAGACGCGAGCGACCATACGGGTCGTCGCAGGCGGCGCACTTGCGATGGCAATAACATTTGCTATCGGGAAACTCTTCGGTGTTGTGGGAATATAATGCTAAGGTGTCGTAGCTTCTCCAGTACCACCTGCCGGAGCCGGAAGGGTGACATTGATGTTAGTGTTGTCCGCCGGCGCTGGCGCTGCATACCCACCATAGTAGCGGTACCACAGGAAACCGCCCACGACGACGGCGAGGAGAACGATTACGGCAACGGCCCAGCCTGCGGCACCGCTGTCGTTTGAAGAAGGTGTATTTACGATTGTGTCTGCCATATAAAAATTCTTAAGGGAATAAGGCTTAACAATAGCGGTGGGCGAGTGAAGACATCATGAAGTTTAGGAAGGGACCAGACGTGCTCCGTAGAAAACATGCGATAATGGGCAGATGGTCACCACATCCAAGTCTCCGAAAGCGGTCGCGCTCGTCGCGTACGCCACAGCCAAACGTTCGCTTCCTCAATACAGCCCCCTCAAGAGCCCCAAGAAGTTCACCCAGCATCAGCTCGTCGCCT
>Ga0209542_10007772_pt1 | contig 20263 bp, 21 predicted proteins | sample RifCSPhighO2_01_FD_184028 | JGI IMG/M metagenome (GOLD analysis project Ga0209542, IMG submission 184028) | Soil microbial communities from Rifle, Colorado - Rifle CSP2_plank highO2_0.1 (SPAdes) (version 2) | ecosystem: Environmental > Terrestrial > Deep subsurface > Rock core/Sediment ...
CACACACTTTTCAAAAATTCATTCTGCACCCGGCTGGAGTCCTGATGCTCGTCTACCAGGACGTAGAGATACGCCTCGCGGATGTCTGCCGCGGCATCTTCTGACACCTCGACTATTTTTACCAGGCTAGTGAGCACATCATCATAATCTAGAACATTTTTTTCTTTCTTCACCTCTCCATACACCTCCATAAATTTAGCCACTTCGCGGGTCCGTTCCAAGCTACCGAGCTTGGTCATAACTTCTTTTTTTAATTTGCCTTTGCTCTCCCCGCGGGTGGACATGCTCTCTTCGCTCTCAGTCAGGGATTTAATTTCACTTTCAACTTCCGACAGGAAATCTTCCTTGCCTATTTGTTCACGCGCGAGTAAAGACATCAGCGTCCTTAGGTCTTTATAATATCGGGTGGCCTCCCCGCGAGGTCGCAAGTACTTCCAGTCATTGCCTTCTAATATTTCATGGAAGAATACGGCAACATCGGTCTCCTCCAGCAGCTTCGGCACAGAGGGCATACCAAGTACAGAAAAATATTTTTCAATTATTTTCATGCCGAAGCTGTGAAAGGTGGAGACATTTACCTTTTCCCCCGCCTCCCCGATATAACGCACCAGCCTTTTAGTCATTTCCCCGACTGCGGATTTAGTGAAGGTCAGGCACAGAACTCCGTCCGGCTTTATGTCTGTCTTGGTAAGGATGTTGGCTATGCGCAGAGCGAGCACCTGGGTCTTGCCCGTTCCCGGGCCCGCCACCACCATGACTGGCCCGGAGAGAGTGTCCACCGCATCCTTTTGTTCCTTGTTTAATTTTTTATATTCGGTTTCAAAAAGCGCACTTTTCATTTTTTTCTTTATATTTTATCTTTACCCAAAACGATCTTCGATTTGAAGAAAAAGAAGCCAATTATGATAAACGTAGCTAGGGGCGAGAGGTATTCCGGAACACGGAACCCGAAGCTGTGCAGGATCATGATGACCCCGAGCACGAATATGGAATACATCGCACCGTGCTTGAGGTACACATATTTTTTTATATTCTCAATGTTGCGGATAGTGAGCTCCCGCACCACGACTGCGCCGAGCCCGTTGCCGAGGAGTATAAGCGGCACGGACAAAGTGAAGGCAAAAGAGCCAAGGACTCCGTCGATCGAAAATGTGCTGTCGATGATTTCGAGAAAAAAAAGCTTGGAGAGATCCGAACGTGCGCTACCAAGTAATTTTTTCTCCTGTTCCTCAGCATTTTGCTTGAAGCCATGGGTAATGAAAAATAAAGTTGAACCCACCACCGCGCCGAAGCCCATCAGATTGCTTTGCTTGAGAGCAAACCAAGAGATAATTGTAAGAATAACGGATACCACGGCGTAAAACCAGATGCCCTTGGACATGAAAAACCTTTCCGCGCGCGGCAGGCCGAGCCTCTTGTCCTCCAGGAATAACCAGTGCAGGAATAAAAACAAAAGAAAAACCCCGCCGGCCACCAGGAGGATCGGGGCGGATTTCCCTATCGATTCGGCCACCACCGGATCACTCGACCATGCCGCCGAAAGGACTTGCATAGGCGTGAGCGAAGTGTTGAAGGCCCAGACGATGAGAAACGGCAGTAGCCCCCGAACCAAGAACACGGAGAAGAACATCCCCCAGGTCAAAAACCATCTTTTAGCCCTAGCGCCCATGCCGGAGAGCACCTCTGCATTGATGATGGCGTTGTCTACCGAGGAAATAGCCTCAAAAAGCGAGAGGCCCAGTATTGTAATTATGGCTCCAAATAACATCTCTATATTTTACTCCACCCGGCGGAACTTGCCTATTATACGTAGGCGTTATGCATAGGTCTGTGGGAACTATATTTTTTATTACCGCCACAATACGAGAATAGCGGTCATGAGGACCATCGCAACCAATTGCTCAACGGCATTTAGGATAAAAAGCTGGAGAGGCTTGCCCTCCCAGAGGTAGCCGCTTAAAGCTCCGGTCGCCAAAAATCCAAGCCAAACCCAGAAGGCAAGCTCGAAAGCGGCGCCGAAGTTGATCGCGCCCCAGACGAACGCGAAAAGAGCCAGAACATAGGCCATGACGAGAGAGGCCGCAAAACCAAGCACCATTGCCCTGGTAGGAGTCATCTTCATACTCTTCATTGATTCGTCTGTGAAGCCCATCAGGCTCTTCCACATCTTGCCAAAGACAGGCCCATACCAAAGGTACCCTACAACCATATTGGCTACCGCTGCCACTATAGCGGCCCACCAATTTATCGAGATATCAACCATAGTCTTATAAAGAATTAATAATTATAATTGATTAATTATAGCATAAATAGTAGATTAGATAATACGGAGGCATCGCGTATCCCCGCCTTTGGATGGAACCGTCGCATAGCGGTCTAGTGCGCTCGCTTGGAAAGCGAGTAGGCTGAAAGGTCTCGCGAGTTCGAATCTCGCCGGTTCCGCCAAGTTAGGAAAATTTATGAACGAACATTTTACAAATAAACCTCAAGAGCAGTCAGGTCCGCAGAGATTAGTACGTCCGAAAGGGGGATGGGGACATCTAGATAAATTCGGCAGAATTCCGTACTTAATAAATGTCAGACTTAATTTGGATGAATTCGTTGACGCTGGTTGGGATGATTATGTTAGGAGGACAGATTTCTTAACTAAAGATTTAAGTAAAAAACATCCTGCGTCTTTCACGTTAAAGAATCTTACTGAGAAAGAAGGGCATTATTTAGAGATAGTCATGCATTGGAATATTCCAAAAGAATTTGAGGAGGTCGTTTTATTTCATGAATTGAGAGAGGCTGAGATGTTATACGGCGATAATGTAAAATGGGAAGAATCGCATCAATTAGCGGAAAAGGAAACTACAGAATATGCTCAAAGATATCTTAACGCAGAACAGTTCGAAAGATATAAAAAATGGATAGAAAGTCTGAAGGAAGAAGTGAAGTAATCCGCCGCGAGTTCGAATCTCGCCGGTTCCGCCAAGTTTTACATTCAGCGAAGAGGAAAGCTTCTCGTGTTATAATGAATCAATGAGCAAAGAACTGCGGGAAAAAATAATTGCTTTCCTGGGTATTCAAAAGGACAAGATCGGGGTGATAAGCACGGTCAGCCCGGAAAACAAGCCGGAGTCGGCTTTTGTGTACTACACATTTGATCTGGAGCTCAACATTTATTTCGCCTGCAAAGACAGCAGCCGCAAGTACAAAAATATTCTGGAAAATAAGGATGTCGCTTTCACCATCGCAGCCGGCGACCCGCCTCAGACGCTGCAGCTCGAAGGGAGGGCCAGTGTGGAGAGTAGCATCGGGGCCCAAAAGCGCCTTTTTGAAGAGCTGGTAGCCCTCGCCTCAAGCAAAAGCTTTGCCGCTCCAATTACCCAAATGCCCGCCGGAGGATTGCAGTTCGTAAAGATCTCCCCCGCCTGGATACGATTTGGAAACTTTGAGGTCAGGAAGCACGGAGATACTTTTCAAGAAATCAATCTAGGGTAGAGTGAAAAATCAGTCTTCTTTCATGAACGCGCCTCGGACGCTCTTGGTGGAGAGGTAGGCGGAAAAGAAAAACAGTATGGATAAAAATTGATTTGTCCAGAAGAACCATACGTGCCGGGGTTCGCTCGGCGGAAGGTTCAGGTAGGCATGCACGGCGGAATATTCAAAGAAAGGAAAAGCGACGACAGAGATCATCGCGCCCAAAATTATCACCCATTTCCAGCGGGGATTCATCAGCCCGCCAAACACCGCCAGGACGATACATCCGGTCAAGGCGAGCCACATCGGAGCGCTGATGAAAGACTTGAAAAAGGGATAGGTTGTCGCCATTATTACTCCGGCAATGAAAAATATTATCCGGGTTACGTCTCCATAATAATGTTTCGCGTTGCTGTCCATATTTTTTAAATTAACTGGTAAAAGAAAGTTCGCGCCCCTTGCTTTTGATCGCCAGAAGTGCCAGGACTAGGGCATAGACGATGTGCTCGTCGATGATGGGGTTGTTCGCCGGGAAAAGGAGCGCGAGCCACATGGACACCATCAAAATAATTCCGACAAGCGCTCCCCAGAAAACATATTTATTGAAAAGGAGGGTCAAGCCGATAAATAGGAGCGCCGCCATGAAAAGCCAGTCAACTGCACCTACTCCGGCTAGGGAGTGAAATAATCCGGCGAAAGGTCCCTGCACCCCTAGAGAGAGGAATCCTGTGGTCGGCGAGCCGCCGGCAAGCCAGGCCTTCTCGGAGGTGGTCGCAAAACCAAGCCCGAATAATTTATCGGCAAACGCCCAGAGGAAAATGAACGACATTACAAAACGGAGTTTTAATAGCACAATTTTTTGCATATTCATGCCTACATTATACCACGGAAAATAGAAAGAGGGCTACTCCAGGAACACCAGGGCCACCATGGCCAGGACTCCGAGGATGACCGCAGCCACCTGGAGAATAGCATGACGGCTTTCTTTCGCCTTATGGAGCTCCGGGATGAGGTCCGCCACGGCTATATAAATGAACCCTCCGGCGGCAAGGGGCAGTATCCACACCGATATGGCCTCGCCCGCCCCGCCCAAAATCATAGCGGCGACGGCCCCCAATACGGCGAAAAGTGCGGAAATGAAGTTGAGCCACAGTGCGCGTTTTTTCGTATAACCCGCGTGGATCAAGACCGCGAAGTCGCCTATCTCCTGCGGTATTTCGTGTAAGATCACGGCCAGCGTCGTAGCGACGCCCAAGGGCACACTGGCCAGGAAGCTCACACCGACTATCAATCCGTCAATTAAATTATGCACTCCATCAGAGATCAGCACGAGCCTGCCGGCCGGGTGGATATGATGTTCATCATGATCGTCTCCATGGTGATGCCAGTGCATGAATTTTTCCAAAACAAAGAAGATTAAAATGCCACCTATGATCAGGTTGCTTGTCAGAAGCGAGCCAAGCGAGCCCTCGAAAGCTTCGGGAATAAGGTGGATGAATGCATCGCCCAGAAGCGCCCCCACTGCGATGCTCACAAAGATAAAAATATATTTCTTTAAAAATTGTTCTTGAATAGAAAGGAGCAACACTCCCACCAGAGAAACCAGACTGACCAATATGACACTCGCAAAGATATAAATAGATATCAAAGTCATTGTAAAGTTATACTATTTATTGACCATTTTCACAAATTCTTCCTCGTTTAGGATTTTTACGCCGAGCTTTTCGGCAGTTTTGAATTTCGACCCCGGATCCGCGCCCGCCACCACATAGGAAGTGTTTTTGGAGACGGAGCCGGAAACTTTGCCGCCTAATTTTAGTATTCGCTCCTTAGTAATCTCCCGCGACATACGAGAGAGCGTCCCGGTGAGCACAAATTGGAGCCCGGTAAACTTGCCGGCTTTTACTTTTTCCGCTTTCTCCACCACTACGCCGTTTTTCTCCAGTTTTTTTATGAAATTTAAATTGTTTTTATCTTGAAAGAATTCATAAAGGCTCTGCGACACCGCTGGCCCTATATTTTCTATACTATCGATTTCGTCTAGGTCGGACCTAGCAGAATTGATTAATCTTTCCAGAGTTCTAAAATGCGTAGCTATGTCCCGCGCTGTTTCCTCCCCCACGTGCACGATGCCCAATGCCCACAGGAAGCGATGGAGGGGTATTTTCTTCTTGCTTTCGATCTCGCGCACGATATTATCCGCAGATTTTTCGCCAAAGCGTTCCAGTATCTCAATATCTTCTTTCTTTAAAGTAAAAATGTCTGCGGCATCAGTGATAAGCCCTTCATCTTTGAAACGCCGCAAGATCTTGGGCCCCAGCTCGTATATTTCAAATACTGACACAAAATGCTCCAGCGCTCGCTCATTCTTCGCCGGACACTTCTTGTTCGAGCAGAAATATGCTACGGATTCTTTAAGGTCCGACCTTGGGGAATTTTTAAGGTCGGACCTTTTCTTTTCGAGTTTCGTATTGCATGTCGGGCATTTCTCCGGCATTTTGAATTTCCTTTCCTTGCCGGTACGCATATGGGTCAGTACCTCCACCACTTTCGGGATCACGTCCCCGGCTTTCTCGATCACCACCGTGTCGCCGATTTTGAGCCCCAAGCGTTCTATCTGGTCCATGTTATGGAGCGTCGCCTTGCCTACCATTGAACCGGCTACCAGGGTAGGCTCAAATATTGCAAGCGGAGTAAGCACCCCTGTACGGCCTACATTTACCCGGATATCCTTCACTATGGTCGTCGCCCGCTCGGCCGGATATTTATAGGCCGCAACATAGCGCGGAGCTTTGCCGACGACACCCAAGACCTCTTGAAATACCACAGGATCCACATGGATCACAATGCCATCTGTGCCATACATAAATTTAGTCCGAATTTTTTCGAATTTTTTTATAAAAACAATAACTTCATTTAAATCCTGGCAGATCGCATCATGCATATCGACTTTAAAACCGATCTTTTTTAAAAATTGGTGCTTCTCCGAATGCGTTTTGAAATCCGAACTGGCAATGTCGTAAGCGAAAAAGTCCAGTTCGCGCTCACGAGCAAGCCGGGGGTCGAGCTGGCGGAGAGAGCCGGCTGCGGCGTTGCGGGTATTGGCAAAAGGGACTTTCCCTTCACGCTCCTGCTTTTTATTTAACTTCTCCAGCGTCTTTTTCGACATCACCGCTTCGCCTCGGACTTCAATATGGATCGGCGGGAAAAGGTCGGACCTTTTTGAATTCCCAAGGTCCGACCTTGAGGAGCCGAGGATTAAAGGTATCGAGGGGATTGTTTTTAAATTCTCCGTGATATCTTCCCCCACAAACCCATCGCCCCTGGTCGCACCCCTCCTGAACTCCCCTTTTTCATAAATGAGGGCTACCGCCAGCCCGTCAAACTTTACTTCACAGAAATAATTGAATTTTGATCCCGGGATCAATTTTTTTATTCTTTTTTCCCAGTCATATAATTCCTCCTCTCCGAACACATCATTAAGCGAAAGCATTCGCGTCCTGTGCTTTACCTTTACGAACTTATCCAGAGGTTTCCCGGCCACCCTGTTCTCCCCAGCATTCGGGTCGTAGAATTCCGGATACTGCTTGAGGAGGGACCTTAATTCCCGGGTCAAAGAATCGTACACTTCATCTGTGACTTCCGGGGCGTTCTCTGTATGGTAGAGGTCTCGTAACCTGGCGATTTCCGCCCGCAATTTGGTTATTCTCTGCCCTATTTCCTTCTTATCGCTCATACCACTTATTTATACCAGAAAAGGCGCTGATTAATAAGTGGTCTGGATTTCTCGCTCTACGCGGTTGGCGTTCGACGAATTACACGAGGCATTGCCGATGTTGTATCCTTTGGAGACTATGGTGGTGGTGCCCGCTCCCAAATTCTTTACCACCGACACGGTCACGCAGGACTGTCCGCTCGAACCGAGTCCATAGACGACGAAGCTCCAGGACGGCGAGGCGCCGGAGAGGGTTATTGCCGAACCGGCGCAATTCATCGAGGCGGTACCAACAAAAGCATTTTCCGTAGCGTCCGATCGGTCATGGCGCAGCGCGCATTCTATGCCCGTATCAGCCGCAAAAAAAGCGTCGTTGGTATCTTTGGCCGAAGTACTGAAATTGACCTGCTTTAGCGCGATGTTGGCCACTCCGATCGAGATCGCCAAGAGGATGCTCGAGAGTATTACCGAGAAAAGCAATGCAAACCCTGCAGAGCCTTCGGCTCTTGATATTTCAATATTTAAATATTTAAATATTTTTTTCTTCATTTTATTCCGCCCAATTAAATACACTTTCTGAAAAAGTAATGCTAAACGAACTCGAGGCGGTAGACCAGGAAACGGTCGAGAAAACTTTCGTTTCATCCGCACTTATCGAGGTTATCTTGATCTTTCTGACGTAAGTAGTGGACACGCCGGAAGCATAGCCGTATTTAATGGTCGAGCTGTCATAGCGAAGGGCGGGACAGCTTGATCCGCAAGCGGCCATGGTGATCGCCGTCATCGGCTGAGCATTGCTTCCGAAATTCAAGCCCTGGTCGTCAAAGTAGCAGCCGTTGGAGAGCTGGCAGGATGCGCCGGTAAGCTTGGACATAAACTGACTCCAGCCATTTTGCGCGCCCGAACCGTCGTAGAGGACATAAGTGTCCCGTAAATTCCTGACATATTCGATGCCTTCCTGGGCCAAATAAGAAGAGACCATTTTCTGCTTGGCGTAATTGGTGTTCGAGATGCCCCCCCCGAGCACTACCATCAGGTTAACGACCGAAACGGAAAATATGGATACGGCAACCAGCGTCTCCACCAGAGTGAAACCTCCATTTATCCGCCTAAATTTTTTTATTTTATATCTTTTAATCATTGCGTTTTGTTATGGGAAAAATTTTGGTGGATTAAATATCTATGGTCCTCTGCGACGCTGAAGTCTGAAGCGAAAAAGGCGTAGTGACATTTTTATAAGTTATGGTTCCCACCAGCTTGATTATCACAAACGGCTGCTGGAGGTTGCCTCCCGGCGCCTCCGCCCCCAACACGGAAAATCCGGATACGGAATTGATTGCGACCTCCGGAGGATTGAGCTGGACGAAACTCTGCGCGCCGTCCACGGATTTGAGGACATTGTAGGTCGCGCCTCCGTCGTTCGACTCGATCTTGTAGACCCACTGGTCGGTGCCTACCGTATTGTTGCCGAAAGCGTATTCGAAGGCGATAGCGCCACCGGAAGCACAGCTCCGCGGAGCCACGATCGTACCCATCGCGAAATTCCCGTCATTGATGCAATGATAATCATATCCCGTCCTTAAGTTCCTGGACATATCCTCCAAAATGAAGCTTAGGTTGTCCATGAGCGATGCCATGTCCTGCGATTTTTGGTGGAGCAGGTTGGCGTTTAGGAGCGCCCCCATGCCGGCGGTGATAATGATGAGGAAAAGCGAAATGGCTATCATCGTCTCGAGGATCGTGTAGCCATCCTGCTTCGCAGGGCATATTTCAATATTTAAATATTTAAATATCTTTTTTTTCATTTAATTTATTTGAATTCTGCCGGAAACATAAAGTTTTATCTTCGCGCTAATGGAATGCAGAGAACTGATTGTTATTTGCACATAAGAAATATTCGGACTGGAGAGCGATGTAGAGGTGATGGTGGCGCCCGAGTTGGGCCTCTTAAAGGTAGCTGCGATGTTGGCCACATTTTGCACCGGGGTCCCGTCCGTGTAGTACACGTCTAGGCTCGATATCGTATTCCCCTTGGTGATGCTCACCTTGGTAGAGCATTCCCCCGCGCAGTCCGATCCGTCATACAAGTTGTTGTTATTGGCGTCGGTAAAATATATGAAGCTCTTGTTGTCGCTTGCCAAATTCATATAAACACCGTAGGAAGGCTTCCAGCCGGCTATCAAGATGCCCTGCTGGACAGCGGGCGGCAGGCGGCCAGCCAGAGAAGATTTCTGAGCCTCAACGATCTTCAGAGCTATATCGTTGGCAAGATTCTTTATGTCCACTTTCGCCTGAAAGCCTCCGTAATTGAAAAGTACCACGTTCGACATAACGGCAAAAATACCGAGCACTACGACGAGCTCCACATAGGTCATCCCTCGAGAATACGGCGCTTTCGATTTTTTTTTAAACAAAGCCATATGTATCCTTAAAATCCCGGTAAAAGAGACAACTCGAAAAGAAATACCGCGGCGGCGCCAAAAACCAAAAACGGGGCGAAGGGAATCTCGCTTTTTATCCCGTGTTTCCAGCCGAATAAAATAAGAAATATTCCGACTAAGGCCCCCGTCCAGAAAGCAAGTATCGTCGCAGACAAGACCCTGCTGAGCCCCAGAAACCACCCCAGGCCCACCGCGAGCTTCGCGTCGCCCAACCCCATCCACCTTCCCCTCGACAAAAACCAGAACAAGGCGAACGGGATGGCGATCACTAGACCGGAGAGAAATGAGGATAGGGCCGGAACATGGATACGGACTCCCTGCGAAGAAAATAAGAACAACCCGAGGAATGCAAGTGCGCCGAAAACAAAGGCGAGGGTATCGGGAATTATTTTGTGCCTCAGGTCATACGCGGCAATGACCAAGAGGAGCGAAAACATTGCGGCCGAGTAAGCGTACAGCCCGGCAAAGGCGAGGGTTGAGGTAAAGAAAAAATTTTGAAATTTTAAAAAGAGGGCGGCAAAAATTATGCCGGTTATGCTTTCGACCAGCGGGTATTGGAGCGAAATTTTTACCTTACAGCTTTTACACCTCGCGCCAAGCGCGAGGAAGCTCAAAAGCGGGATAAGCTCATACCAGGAGAGCGTGGTGTTGCAAGACATGCAGACGCTCCGCCCTCCGAAAGATTTCGAGGTGTTGTACCGGCAGATGGCGACATTCAAAAAGGATCCGATGATAAGGCCGAAAACAAAAAAAATAATTGTGAGCAGGGTCACGAGGGTCATTAGTTGCAAGTGAAAGTGCCGGAATTAATGGCTAGAGACGGGACGGACGCCACCACCTTGGCCGATCCCGCATTGTCCACGCACCAGGAAGTGCCGGGGTTTAGCTTGAGGCCCACCGCCACCGCCCAGGCCTCACCGGAGTTCGAGCAAGAGCTACCGACCCCGCGCTTGACTGCCTCGGCTATGGCGGCCGCAATCGTCGGGTTTTTCGCCAGCATATTTGTCCCGGATGCATCATAGGTCGGACAGGTGCCGACGCCGAAATTCTCTCCGCCCAGAGGCAGATACGAATTGAGGTTGTCGAGATAGAAGATCTCGCTGACGGAGCGGATAGTGTCTAAATTGCCTTTGACCGCTGTATCGTCCCCTTTTGACTTGCTCTGCCCCAAATAACCGAGGGTGATGGATGCAAGCAGTCCTATAATTGCCACCACTACCAATAATTCGATCAGGGTAAAGCCTCTTTTTTTGTTTTCCATAAAAAATCTATTGGCTAATAAGCTCATACATTATAACATCCGGGTAAAACAAAAACCACTCCGGTCTGAGCCGGAGCGGCTTTTGTTGTTGAGTCTAAAGCAATGCTAGCAAGCGGTGCCGGAAGCCAAAGCCGCCTTGCCAACCGAAACTCCCGTAGAATCCACACACCAGTGGGTGTTGGTTCCTTCAGCGACTTTAAGCGGTATAGATGCCACCCACTCAGAAGTGCTGGATCCGCAGAATCCTGTGCCGCCGGATGAGGCTAGGGCTGCCTGAATAGCGTTGTAAATAGGAGCACTCGTACCGGAGCTCACGAAGAGTGAGCTGGCAGTCGGGCTGGTGCAGGAAGAGGCATTAGCCGCTGTGCCGTAACCGTTAGGAGAGGTAGAATCGTATACAAGCTCCGCCTGAGCCCGGATGTTCGCCAAGTTTGCCTTGATAGCGGCATTCGCACCCTTGGCCCGAGCGGTGTTGAGGGATGCCAAGACGACCGAAGCCAAAATACCGATGATTGCCACCACGACCAAAAGCTCGATCAAGGTGAAACCTTTCTTAAAATTTATTTTCATAATTTTCTAATGATTAATAATAACTAATAATTTTATCCGCCTACGGCGAAATTTTCGACTTGTTGTAATAGCCTTATTATATAATAGGCTGGCAATAAAGTTATCCACAGCAACAGCCAGTCGAATTATCTATAACCTTTGGTTAAAAGTACGGTTAGTATGAAAACCAAAACCAAAAGGATGACATAAGGCACCTTCCACCACCAGTTCTTCTCCCCCATCACTTTCTTCAGCATGCCCCAGCCCTCCATGAGCATATAAAAAGGCAGGACAGCGATCATGTACCAAATGACGAAAAATAAAAAGCCCATGGGGGTATTATACACCTCACCCGGCCCTTCGATAAACTCAGGGCCACCCTCTCCTAGCCAGGAGAGGGGTTGGGTTGTAATTATTTCTGTATCAGAATAGTCGCTACGTTCTGAGATTTATCGCAGTCCACCAGCCAGGTAGCAGGTAGAGCGGAACTCGAGAGTTTTACTATCTTGAAGCCCCAAGCTTTGATGTTGTAAGTAGAACCGACTCGCACTGTGCGATCCAGTGATGAGCGATTATCTATCATAATCTCTGAGCCGTTCTTGAAAGTAGTATTGGTCAGGCTGGCGCGGCATTCCTGGTCGAGCTGAATACGAGCATCCGCATATTTTTTAAGCGCGTTGGCATAGCTGATAGTAGCGGCCTTGGACGCAGAATTGACACTGCCGGAGCTCGTGTCCTCCACAGAATCCGCGGGTTCGAGAGCCGTGTCCCCGGTCGTGTTGTCCCCGACCGTTATGTCCGCGGGAGTGCTTTTAGCCCACCAAATGAGTCCTGCAACGACAACTATCACCACCGCGATGCTGATCCATAAATTTTTATTTTCCATATGTTTTTATTTTATTAAACTTTTAATACCCTAATTATAGCACACTCTAATATTTTAATGTCAAATTAATGTGTGTATAAATACTCCACCCTTTGCGGGTGTCCAACACCCGCAGTCAATTTACGGAAGCGGATCATCCTCCAAAAGAGAAGTCAGGCCCCTTTCTTCACGAATAAATGATATAACGTCCAGACATTCTCTTTTGAAGTTTTTATTGCCTCCATAGAAATCCAGCAATTCTTTCGCCTCGGCTTTTGAAACAAGAACAAAATTATTCGCATCATACTCTTTTTCACTTGATAAAACTAAATGTCTTTTTTCTTTCGGAATGTTGTGTACTAAATAATTTAAATGAGTATAGGGACGAATTTTCAAAAAATAAGCGTCATCATCTATTAAATGAGATTTGAACCTTCCTTGAAAAAGTGCTCCGCTTCTTTGATGTATTAAATTAAAATAATTTGTATATCCGCCCAGTAAACGCTTGAAAAACTCTGAAATACCACCATCTACCTCCTGTTTCAAAATAAAATGAAAATGGTTGGGATTGAAACAATAACAAACAATAGAAACCAGCCTCGTCGGGTGTCCAACACCCGACGATTCTTTTAACTCAGTAAGGCGCTCTTTTATACTGCCAATAGGTTTAACCACATTGAACTCTTTGACACTCAACACAAACCTGTCCAGGTCAGCTTTATTCATAAATATATCTCTTTTATCCACGCCTCTATTGTAAATATGATAATAAAGCCCTGTTATCAACGGATCTTTTCTCATAAAAGTATTGTACCACAACCCCTGCGGGTGTTGGACACCCGCAAAGCTGAAAAACAAAAAGCCCCAAAATAGAATTGAGAGGGCTTTTTGTTTTTACTAGCACCTAGAAACTAGTCGCTAGAACTTAATTACTTTATTGCGCGTTCATCATCGCCTTGGTCTTCGGGCCTACTAGACCGTCAGATACTAGGCCGTTGTCCCTCTGCCATGTCTTGATGACAGCAATGGTCTTGGGACCGAGTTTGCCATCAACTACAAGCCCGAGATTCAACTTAGCATTCAAGAATCTTTGCAGTTCCTTGACCGCTTCGCCTCTGCTACCATTTCTCAATGTAGTAGTGCCGAAGTTGTATTTGCCGGAAGCAACCGCGCTGACCATATTGCCGACGCAAGATGCGCCAGAAGTAGTGCTGAAGCCGCTCGTGCGAGCATCACAGCCAGGAACGGATACAACGGCCGGAGTAGCCGGCACAGTAGCCGTGTTACCCACGCACGACACCCCAGAAGCTGTGCTGAAGCCGGTGGTCCTGTTGCCACAGCCGACAATTGTATTGCCGGGAGTAGCTGGAGTGGCCGGAGTCACCGCAACCGGAGTAGGCGTTGGTGTCGGAGTAGGTGTAGGAGTGCTTCCTCCACCGCCGCCGCCACCTCCCCCTCCACCACCACTAGAACAAGTGGCAGTTGCGTCCGGGGTGATTATCACGGAAGTAACTGCGCCGTTCAAGCGGAGCGCGGAAACTGAACTGTCACACTGGATTGACTGCCCAATGCTGTTGTTCAAGAGATATTTCCCGGCAGAAGTGATGTTGAAGTAGGATCCGGAAGGCACGGTCACCGTAATGGTGGTCGCACCCACAATCACCGAAGTCGCCTCCGAGCCGGCTTGAATGATGTAATCATTCGAGTCGACACTAAGCGTAGTGTTGTTGGTGTAGACTAGGTCCGCCGCGGAAGCCACACCTGCGAACGCAAGTGATAGAACCCCCACAAGCAAACCGATTTTTAATTTATTAATCATTTTGTTTTTTTAATTTTCGTTAACACAGAATTCGACCCTAAGAAGTCCTAACAAAATTCTGTATGGGTTAATAATAGTTAAGAAACAAAATAATTATTGAGCGAAAGAAGCGCAAGTAACCAAAGTCGCTGTGAGAATATTACACTCAATCCAGTCACCCGCTAAGTCAACTGCGGCACCCGCGGCCGCGACTGTGGCAACAGTCAAAGTATCGTTAGCAACAACAGTCAGTGCGCCAGTATTTGCCCCGTGACCAAACATGAGCGTGCGGCCAATGTCGCCCGCGTCGAAGGATTCCCCCGCGCTACCAAGAGTCACAGCAACGGCCGTGGCACCGGTTGTGTCAACTAAGAAATAACTGGCCGCCTGTAGAGTGGCCTTTGAAAGAGCACCCGTAGCAGTGATAGTCGTACCATTTGTAACTCTATAAGCATCAGCAGCCATGAAAGTAGTAGCGGTAGAAGAGACAAATGTCGCAACACCCGGACTTGTAATGCTCCACTCCGCGTCAGCCAAAGCAAGAGAACTTGCTGCGCCTCCGATTGTTATTACGTTGACTAGAGAAGCATCATCACCAATGTGAATTGTTTCCAATCCTGTAGTACCAGTACCAATATTGATAGTGCCTAATCCATCACCTGTACTAATATTCACTGTAGGAGTTGCTCCATCACCTGTAGCAATATTCACTATTTGTGAAGCACCACTAGTTGAACCGAGAGTAATTGCTCCTGTTCCAGCAGCGGCACCGATTACAATCGTACCTGTTGTCTGCGGGGTAAGAGCAATAGCTGCTGTCCCGCTACCACCTTGAATGGTTGTAGTAGAAGCAAAATCTCCATCTGTACCAATAGTGATCAAGTTCGTACCTGAGCCTGTTGGGTCAGTAGTACCAATGTTGATAGTCTTACCACCGGCAGCTGTAGCAGCGCCTGTACCTATATTGACAGTATCTACTACCGCTGAAGTTCCTCCAGCAATAGTTGTCGTACGAGCAGCAGTCGGAGCAATGTTGCCGAGGCCGATTGTTGTCACTCGAGTATTGTTACCAATTGCCAATACTCCTGCACCAGCTGTACCTACACCAGACATAATGTTGACGGTTGTATTTGCAGCAGATGCACCATTAGCGATAGAAACTGTTTGAGCTACGGTGTTGACACCATTAGCAACAGTGACTGCGCTACCGGTTGTGGCATTAGCAATGTTAACAGTCGTAATAGCAGTTGAAGCCGAATCACCGATATCAATTTCACCAGTCTGCGCCGCGCCTCCAAGAACTATTGTGCTTGTAGTAGCCGCATTAAGACCGATACCAGCAAGAGCAGCTGTCGTACCGGTGCCTACGCCTGTTAATTTAAGCAAACCGCTTTCTGATATGCTATTTGCTGTAAATGTAGTCGTTGCCCCTGCCGAGCCTGCTCCGACTCCTACGACGAGGGCGAGAGCCAAGAAACCAATACCTAAACCTTTTAATAGTTTTTTCATACTTTATAATAAAACCTTTATCCACTTAAAAGCAGATAAAATTACTAATAATTTTCTAATAATTTTTTCCTAGATTATCTACTATGCATTTATAGACAATCAAAGGGGACAAGAGCGCATTCGACACGCTGATGTGTCCATAATTATACCAATACCCATAACATAAAAGAAGTTATACCTGTGCATAACTTCTTTTATTGACCTCACCCGGCCCTTCGATAAACTCAGGGCCACCCTCTCCTTAATAAGGAGAGGGGCTGGGGGTGAGGTGATTATTTGCCCTCTTTAGCCAGAGTTTCAGCGATCTTGCTGGTCGGCAGAAGAGCTCCGTAGAAGACAACATTCTTCGCGGTTAAATGAAGGCTCTTGGGTGCCCAGAGAGCCTGGTCGAGCGGCTGGAGCGAGAAATTGTTCTTCGTAGCATCCGCCGGATCCTTGGTTACCTGTAAAATATACCCATTTTTAAGGGTAAAACCACCAAAAGTGGACAACTGGCCCACATAGACCTCCCCTGTCGTCAGGTAGACTACCGAGTACCCATTTCCTGCGACTCTATATTTCCAAAATAGACCTGCACCGACTACAACCAGAACCAAAACCACTGCAATAATTAAATTCTTCTTATTTTGCAACATATATTATATGTTAATTAATAATTTTAACCTCTAACTCTTTAATTCTATCCTTATAACCCTGATTATCAGGATACCTCTCCAGCAGGACTTTGTAAATAGCCAGGGCATCCTTGTAGGACCCGTGCGCCGCAAGGAAAGAAGCGTAATTGAGGTAGATATTGGTGTTTTCAATGGTGGATTTGAGCGAATCATCATATACCTTCTGGACTTCAGTGAAAGGCTTCTTCATATAGTCCTGATAAAGCTCTATTTTCGCCATCCAAAGCACCGAATCCCCCGCTATCTTAAGGCCCCCATCGTAAGCGACCTCCGCGCTGGCATAATCCCCGAGGGCCTTGTAAACATTGCCCATATTCAGATACGGGAGCCATATTTTGCCCTCTGTATCGACGATTATTGCCTTATATAGGTCTATTGCCTTCTGATACGCCTGTTTGTCCCCTTGTGCGCCCTCGGACTTGTATTGATTAGCAAGAGTCATATCTGCTAAATACTTCGGGTCTTCCCGGTCTGTCTGAGCAGATGGTAAAAATTTCCACACGGCTATGCCGGCAACCAGAAGGACCACTAAAGACATAAGCGTTATTATTTGTTTCTTACTCATGACCAATATTATATATTATAGGTAAACAAAAAACCACCCCCGAAGGAGTGGTTTTTTGTTTACCCGTCCATAGCTCTTGCGAGCTACGGCGGGTTGTTCAGAACTTTGTCTGACTAAACTAACTTATAGTTAGTTATTAGTAGGTCAAAGTCTTCACAGGCACCAATGGCAAGCTGTCAATGTGCAGGATTGTGGTAGTGATACCATCGCCCCATGCTACACCGGTAGCCGCATCAGTAGAGATAGGCTGGATGGTGAAGCTCTTGTCGCTTGTAGCATCCTGCGTATCAGCTGTTACCCAAATGGTCTTTGAAGAGCCAGCCGCGATGACTACGTCAACGAAGCGAGCGCCTGTCAAACCATCAGTGGTATTAGCATTGGTAGCGCCAAATCTGTCCTCAGTAGTATCGCCGGAATCACCCGAGTCGATACATGCGAGGGTAGCTGCAGGCGTACAACTGATAGTGTTGTGAGTATCATACTCAACAGTCGCTAGAAGGTTACCGGTTGTAATAGTATCCTTGTAGATTTTCACATTTCTGTCAACTTCTGCCGTTAGGGCGATAGTTGAAGAAATGCTCTGGCCGAAGAGTTCGAGAGTAGCATCGAAGTTACCAGCATTAGCTGAGTTAGATACGATGTACTTTGCCACAACCTGACCGCTCATACCGGATGAAGATCCGTTTGGAGAGTCAGAAGCGTAAGCCACAGTAAGCTTGGTGCGGTATACAGTAGCTGAGTTCGCACTGAGGTCTGCAGAAGCAGCATCAGTGGAAAGATCAGCACCGGAACCAACACCTTGCGCTGTAACCACAGCTCCAAGTTCAGTGTTGGTATCGTATTGCAGTGAGAACACGACACCGTTATCACCCGCAGCGTTGGAAGAAGTAGCGTTAGGGTAAGTGGAAACATCCGCCTTAAGGACGAGGACAACTGAGCCATTTGCAGGTACTCGTAGTGAGAGGCCTTCAAATGTTATCAAGCCGTCGAGGTCTTCAGAAGTTGTTCCAGCTACACCAGCAGAAGCGACAGTGCCTACAGGATTGACCAAGTCTGTAGACTTGTACAATCGGTAGTTACCGAAGTCTCCGCGGACACTAGCCTCATCATCAGTCGCAGCAACTCCACCAGTCATAGCAACGACGATCTTAGATACGTCGATGTCTTCCGAGGAAGATGCAGCGAATTTGAACTTGGCTAGAGTCTGATCCGTAGAACCCATGACATACTGCGCAGCAGCCGGGGTATCGGAATCAAGGCTCAAAGTAAGAGCACCAGAGGTAGCAATGTAGACATTTTGCAAGTCAACTACAGTAGAGTAGCTTGCATCCGCACTGGTGTTAACACCGGTAGCGGAAACACTTACAAACTCAAGACCTGTGCGAGCGGTACCGAATCCAGCAGCGCCAGTCAGGATGTCGGCGTAGGCGTCAACAACGTATTGCTGACCAGCCGCGACAGTAACCGTAGGCGAGATGTTGAAGGTGAAGTCAGCGCCAGCCGTGCCGGAGAGAGTTCCGTTTGCGCTTGAACTAATGGATACTCCATTGTGCTCAAGAACCAAATTCTGGAAGTTGTCTCCGAAGTCTTCGGAAGTGTTGTCACCATCATCACCGACTACCATCTGGGTAATGTTTACAGCTTCACCGGAACCAGCAGTGACAACGAACGAAGCCACTTTTACATGGGTTGCGCCCTTGACACCGTTAGGGTTGGTGGAAGTCCTGTCTGCGAAAGCAGAGTTCTTGGTAGCGGTAAGCGTACCAGTCTTGATGGTAAGAGTGTTGCCGGTAGCACTTGCAGGTGTGAGGTTAGTCAAAGATGTCTGACCAACAGCATCACCAGATGAACCAGCATTTAGAGTTACAACAACAGTACCGTCCGCAGTAAGGTCTGTACCGTCTGCCTGCTCCACGTTCGCACGGTATTCAAACACGCCAGTTGTGCCGGCAGGAATGATTACAGTGTTTCCGAGAGAGTAGACTTCGACAGTGACATCTGCAACAGAATCATCGGTAGTACCTACCTGTGAACCGTTGAAGTAAAGCTTACCGTCATTCATGGTTACGCCCTGAGAGTTGTTCACGTTAACTCGTACGTACGCAACCTTGATGTCTTCACCGGCCGCCTTGTAATCAAAGCGAGCGAGAGCGACATCCAGGCCTCCGGAAACGATGTTGCCGGTAGGTGAATTCGTAGAACGAGAAACTGTAATCGTACCGTTGTTGATGTTCGTACCATCAGCATCAGCATCAGGATCAACCACCGTAAGAGCAGCGCCAGCGTTTAGAGGAGCTGTGTCTACATTGTAGTTGAGGTCTGTGGATACGAAATCAGCAGTTGAACGGATAGTAAACTTGAATGCGCGGCCTGTGCCCTTAGCCACTATGCCGTTAAGAACAAAAACTTTGTTCTGGCCGGATAGTATTTGGTAAGGAGCACCAGATAGATCAAAGACAACTTTGTTGTCAGAGCCAATTTGCGCGGTAGCGCCAACCTGTACTCCAGCGACAGTCAAAGTTAAGTCTTGCAGGTCGCCAGGGGAGATCGTGCCAACCATAGTTAGGACAATTCTCTTGACAGCCATTTTCTGAGCGTTCGCAGTAGCGGTAAACCTCCAGAGCTCTTGTGAAACTGTAGAAGGATTAACCGTAGCTGGGAACGTAGTTGTACTCGAGAGGTTGATGTAGCCGAGGTCGGTGATGAACGCAGTCTGGAAGAGGTTGCCACTGATAGGGAATGATCCGCCAGTAGTGGAAGCCGTCGTGACTACATCGGAAGCAGAGTTGACCGTGAAGCCAACGCTGTTAGCACCTGCGGTATCGGCAGTCATGCTTACACCGACCCAGATAGCTCGTGAGCTGTTAGCCGGGACAGTGAATAGGCCACCTGAATTGTTGAATGAGAATATCTTGTTAGATACAGAGCTCATATCAGCAAGCTTGGTAGCGCCATCATATAGGTACACGTTGTTGACGTCGCCGTCGGACGCGATACCTGTGCGAGTTAGCTTGACTGTGTTTACCTTGACTTCAGAGCTAGTGCCGTTCGCAAAGTTTAATTTGAGAACAGGAGTAGCATTCTGCATTACGCCAGTAGTGTCATCGATAAGCAGAGTTCCGGCTGCTGGATTATCAGAAGCCAGAGAAACTGTGACCACACCCGTGACTACTACAGCACCACCGCCAGAACATGACTGTCCTGTAGTTGGAGAGAAGCCTGAAGTTGAAGTACAACCTGCTGGAAGTCCTGTACCAGTACCACTATTACATGGTGCTCCGGTGGTAGGACTGAATCCTGAAGTTGAAGTACAACCTGCTGGAAGTCCGCCAGAAGAAGGTGCGCCTGCGAGAGCTGCGCGGGTCAAAGGACCCACAACTCCATCAGCTACCAATCCGTGACCTGACTGCCAAGCCATGAC
>Ga0209542_10007773_pt1 | contig 20262 bp, 15 predicted proteins | sample RifCSPhighO2_01_FD_184028 | JGI IMG/M metagenome (GOLD analysis project Ga0209542, IMG submission 184028) | Soil microbial communities from Rifle, Colorado - Rifle CSP2_plank highO2_0.1 (SPAdes) (version 2) | ecosystem: Environmental > Terrestrial > Deep subsurface > Rock core/Sediment ...
ACCCGATTCGGGGCCCAGAGTGAGAGCGGGTTGGGTGGCTATGATTCCGATGGCACTGCTGTCGTGCTTTTTGCTACTGCGGATTACTTTAATTTCTCCATTAGGATCAATACTGACTACCTCTCCAGCCTCCAAACTATCATCATCAGTCCCATACCACTCAGCAATATCCGCTCCATTGGCCCAGGGGGAGACACCAGGGTAGGCCGAAGGTGCTGCTGCCCCAGCCGCATAGGTGCCAATCGCCAGCCAGGTGTAGCAGAAATTTCTGCCTGCTGCGGGAGTTCCTGCAGTATCTCTGTGATAAGCTGTAAAACTGGATTTAGTAATCGAAACTGCAGACCAATTACTAAGATCAGTGGTACCAATTGCCCCTGTACAGTTTGCACTCTCGCCGGCATTGTTGATCAGCACAATAGGTTGACTATCGAAAGCGATGCCAAAATTGACTGTTTCCGAGTTTGCTGCAGCCCCGCCTGTCACTATTACTCCCCACCCTTTTCGAATCACCTGATACCCCACAGTGGAATTGGTGGTATCGTCCTGGCGGTGGGTGTCAGTGAGTAAGCCCGGCAGGGCCAGTTGGGTGGAATTGACTTGGTTGGTGAGATCATCCACTTTTTCGGTGAAGGATTTGGCAGTGGACTCCATCCAGAATTGGTCTTGGGCACCAATGGAGAGGACATCAGAATGGGCTGAGAGAGCCTCGATGTCATCATAGTCAACGTCGGTGTCAGTCCAGGCAGTTGAGCCATCGTCTGTTTTACCGGTATCACCATGGTAGAGATCAGTAACATAGTCCCCATCCAGCCTTAAAGCCGTAACGCCACCGCCCCCGGAGTTGTCATTAGCACCCACATACATGGTCTTAACCTCGCCAGGAGCACTATCGGAAACAGTTACTGCCTTGACAGTATTGGTAGCGCCATACAGCTCGTTGGGATTGATGACAAAATCCGAGGTGGTATCAGGAGTAGTATTAAAGGCCGGGGAGACAGTCAGGACTGTGGCAGTATTTTTAACGATTCTTCTGGTCTGATCTACACCCGTACCACCATTTATTTCAACAGAAGCACCGACAAACTCATTGGGAGTCCAGGTTTCAGCTGAGTCGCCGATGGTAGTAGAAGAAACTTCACCAGCCGTGGCATTGGTAACGGAAATGGTGCGGTACTTGAGGGCCTGTTTGCCAGAAAGATACATGCGGCGGATCTGATCCGGCCGGAGGGCTTCGGCGGTGATGGTGAGTTCATCCAAAGACCCATCCCAGAAGTTGGCGCCAGTTGCACAAGCAGCCCCAGTAGAACAGTCTGCGCCCACACCCAGGATGACACCAGTCCCGGTTAGAGTGCCTGTTGGCATAGTACCAGTTTTACTGGTGGCAGCAACACCGTCAATGTATAGGTCCAAGGATGTTGTATCGGTTTTAACCGCAGTGAAATGGTGCCAAGTATTGTCGAGATATGTTGCCGTCGTTGCCACCTGGTAATCTGTGGGGTCACCATTAGTCCAGGTGGCATCATCATCTATTCCAAAAGTGATGGTTCCAGCCTGGTTCATCCAGATTTTCCATCCCAAAACCGCAGCCGGAGTGGTGTTGTAGGTGTGGTCAACTAAAACATCATCATTGGCCTGAGCTGGTGGAGCAGAAGTTGAATGCTTGAACCAACCGGAGACAGAGAAAGAACCGGTGCCAAAATCATAGTCTGTATCACTGTCACAAGCATTGTCATTATTGGCGTCAGAACAGAAAAAGTCATCAGTATTGTCTAGGGTGACGCCGGTGCCGCGGACTCCATTGGCGTAGGTAAATCCGGTTCCATTGGCATTGTCAGCGTCCAAAACGTTAGCTTTGAGTGAAACGTCAGTGACGTTGGCATTATCGGCAATTGCCCCACTGCCATTGCCTGCCCACATACCCCTGATATCTCCGACCATTTCTTCGGTGATGTATGAAGTGTTGTAGTATTTGACTGAGCCGTTCCCCTCGTCGCCCATGTTGTCTTTAAAAACTGTTAATCCCTGATTGGTGCCAACATAGACGGTTTGATCAGAGTTGGCTGATTTTGGTTCAATAAAGAGGGTAGAGGGTGAAATTTGGACGGTTGGCGCAGAGGCGGCAACCGTCGGGCCAGCCCCCGGGGCAGCTCCGTTTCTACCCACTCCCGCCTCATCCCAAACCACGTGTGGCGCCTGACCAATTTTGGAAGCTGTGTCTTCATTGACTGCGTCCCAGCGCTCAAGCTGGCCCTTGGTTTCATTCAAAGCATATACAGAAGCCGAGGCAGTTGCGGTTTGGGTGAGCCAAAGGGTATTATAATCGTCTCCTGAAGCATGGGAATAGTCATAGACTGTCGCTTCATCGGGCCTGATAACGCTTAGATCAGCGTCAGTGGCCACGGCGATGAAAGTTTTACCTCCAATGAGAGTTGCGTGGACGTCATTGACCAGGGCAGAGTTAATGGCATATGCAGTGGCAGCGTTGCCGTAGGTAATCGCCCCGCCGTTTCTACCACTGATGATCGAGGTACCGGAGTCAGTCCGATCGACTGAATCATAGTTAAACATTTTGTCCTGCTTGAAATCAATGGCATAAAGACCGGTACCGGAAGTATTATTGGTACCCACATACACAACTCCATCGAGAGCAAAAACAGAGGAAGGGTCATTGCTGGCATCCACTCCTAAAGCAAAGCTTGTGCCTTGGTCAAAGTTGATCCACTGGGAGTTGTCTAGAGCATCAAAGATAAAGAGATCTGAGGTGGTGACGACAATGATCGCTTTTTTGGGGAAGGCTGATCGGCCACAGCGATCATCGGTGTCCAAAACACACGCATCACCCGGACCGTCATCTTTGGTTTCGGTGTACCAGGAAAGTTGTTGAGCAGTGGGGGAATTAGTCCAGGCTCCGCCGTCAGAATCTTTAGTTGTATCATAAACATAGACATCTTTAATATTTGCTATAGCCGTCAGGTCAGTATTGCCCTGCTGGAAAATATCACCGTAGAGAGTAAGATCCACGTCAGCGGTGGTGGTGGAACCGATAGTGACATCGTCTCCCAAAAAAGTAGTGTCTTCATTATAAATACCATAGTCCCAATTTGTTCCCTGGACATACAGGCCATATTCGGTGGAGGCGGTGGTTCCAACTTGGTCGTTGATTCTGATGCCGTACAAAGCATTGGTGCCGTCAGTGGTTAAGTTAGTAAAATCCAGGTCAAGGCCGGTGGTGGCACCGGTTTGGGTGGTAGCGCCGCCCCAGTCTAGATTTATGATGTCACCCGCTGTATTATTGACGTCTAGATCAAGTGCAGTTTGATCCACGTCATCCTGGTCAATTGTAAAGGCTACTCCCGTTGTAGTTCCGGTGTCAACTTCCGTTGTGCTGTTAAGAATAAATAAAGTGCCAGTTGTGTTTGCAATAAAGCTGTTTGATCCGTCGTGATAGAGTTGTAAATCTTCACCAGTACCAATTGCCAGCTCGTCGCTGTCAAGAAGTCTTACTTTGTCAGTGGGGTTTAAAACTATATCACCTGTACCTGAAAGAATTTGGGCGTCAGTCTGGTCGTGTGAGAGCGACAAGTAGTCAGCAACAGTTGCGGCGTCAGCTGACTGGATCCAAAGAGTTGGGTTAGTACTAGCTGCGTGAGTCCAGTCGATATTATTGTCGGCATTTACTATCCAGTTATTGCTTCCAGACAAAACTGTGCTCATGTAGTGAGCATCAGCGTCAGCTGTATCCCAGAGAAAAGAAACGTCACTACCCGTACCAAACAGGAGAGCAATGTCGTCAGTGAGCTGTAAATTACCGGCTTGAGTGAGGGTGCTGGCATGATATACCGCATCCTCAAAGTAAGCCCCATAATCCCAGTTAGTACCTTCTTGGTAGAGGGCGTATTGATTCCCAGCAATACCACCGGCGTCTGTGGCTGGATCATTAAGATGGAGTCCATATGCAGTCTGGCTGGCCGCAACAGTGAGATTGGTGAAGTCAAGATCAATTGTTGTTAAAGAAGCGGCTGACTGACTTGTTCCCGAATCCCAGTCAACATTAATGAGGTCTCCCGCGGTCCACTCTGTTTCCAAGACAAAGTCAAGGAAAGTTCCTGTTGTCCCAGGGGTTGAAGCAATAACTCCGGCGGTAGAGACGTCAAAGGTGGAGAAGTCAATGGCTGAGTTGGTTGAACCTGTGAGGGACAAAGCACCTGCGGAGATGATACTCAGACTCCCAGTATTATTGTCAATGATGCTGTTGGTGCCATCGTGGTACAGTTCCAAGTCCTGAGAAGCCCCAAGTTGTAGCCGGTCCGAGTCGTTTCTTAGAATCAAATTATCTCCCAAACTCACATCACCGAGGTTAGTGTAAAGGCTAAAGTTGTTGGTTCCGGCTCCCGAAACACTGTTTAAATAAATGCCATAGTTACCGGTAGTGGCGGCATTATCTATTGTGCCGATGTTAATGCCATATTGGTTAGCCACGGTTCCAGCTCCCTTGGTGCCCTCAGGGATGTAGATACCATATGCGGCGGTAGATATTGCCCCAGCATCAACAGAGGGGATGGGGGAGTAAACTCCATATGCATTGGTTACCGCAGTAGCGTCTTCGGCGTCAACATTAGAATACAGACCAGTTAAATTGGTAACTGATCCGGTGATGGCGTCACTAAGATTGGCGTTTCCGTAGACTCCAATGAGGTCGGTTGGGCCATTGGCTGTATCCAGCCTTGCTTGGCCGTAAAGACCGTAATGGGTGGCAGTTGAGGCTCCAGCAGCCTCAGCCTGGTTGAGGAAGTATCCGGCGTAAAGACTGCCTGAAGTACCGGTAAAAACATGATCAATAGTTAATATTTGTCCAGCGGTAATCGCTCCGGCTGAGCCAAAGGCTCCTTGATCAGAAACATCCAGATCTCCGGTTATGCCTACATCGCCACCGGCGGGGGTGATGGTTAAATCTCCTGATGAGGAGAGGGCATCGCCAGAGAGATTTAGTGTCCCGGCAATGTCACTGGTGCCACCCCCATTTACATCCAATTCTCCAGAAAGGGCCAGGTCACCATTGACGTCAATGGAGAAAAGATCAGCCCCGGCTGAGGTTTCAACCAGGAGGAGTTGGGGATTGGTAGTTTGGGTGGAGTGGCCTTGAACCACCAGTTGAATCTGATCAGCATCCCCATCCAAGCTGACTTTGGTGCTGGTAAAGGGGGTTGTGCCCCCAATTACCAGTTCATCCCCGGTATTGGTTAAGTAAGTGGTAGCTACAGACCTGGTCCAGAGTCCTCCTGCTCCAGCTGAGAGATCAATCCAAGAAAGAGTTCCTGTCCCACTGGTGGAGAGGACCTGGTTAGTGCCTCCGTCAAGAGTGGGGAGAGTGTAGATGACGTTACCTACCAAGGCATCCGGAGCTTTAAAACCAGTGTAGTTGTCTCCACCCGCTTCCAGTTCCTCAAACCTCATTTCTCCTGTTGTTCCGGCCAAAGTATTGTATGGATTAAGGGAAAGAGCGCTGGCTGATTCATCAAAGAAAAGGGGTGAGTCCGTGGTCGTGCCACCTACCGCCAGGTCATCAGTGGTACTGGTGAGGTAAGTGACGTCACCACCATCAGTCCAGAGAGTTCCTGCTCCAGCGCTAACATTAATCCAGGAAAGAACTCCAGCCGCACTACTGGCCAAGACCTGGTTACTGACAGTAGCATCAGCAGAGGGCAGAGTGTAGATGACGTTACCAGTTAGGGCATCAGGAGCTTTGAATCCGGTGTAATTGTCTCCACCCGCTTCCAGTTCCTCAAATCTAACCTCTCCAGTATTACCAGCAGAAGTACCAAAAGGATTCAAAGAGAGAGCAGAGGCTGAAACATCAAAGTAGAGAGCTGCTTCAGTGGTAGAACCACCTAAAGCCAGGTCCTCTGCGGTATCTGTTAAATACGTAATTCCCACCCCATCAGTCCAGGGATTAGCTGAGGCTGAGAGATTCACCCAATTGGCCCCATCAAAAGCATACAAGTCATCATCATCCGTATCCCAGGCCAAGTATCCCTCAGTTCCTCCAGTGATACTGGTGAAAGAAGCAGCTTGGGGGAGCTTTAAGCCCTGAGCGGCTGAGTCATCATGGACAACCAGGGAAAGATCAAGAAGAGTCCCATCTGCCATTACTTGGTCCCCATTACTGTTGAAAGTGACAAAAGGGGTCCCTGATTGGGAAACGGTAAAGTCACCGGTACTGGTGAGATCAATATCCACATTACTGGCTGTATTGTTTGAAACCGTTAAAGTTCCAATCAAGTCCAAGGAATTATTGGTATCATCCCAAGCAAAATTGGTAGTATCTTGAGTGAAAGAAGTTCCATTGCCAAAATACACTCCACTAGCTGTAGTGGTGACTCCATCAAGAAGATTTAATTCGGTAGCACTGGAGGTAACTGCAGTTCCACCTACTTGAAAAGCTCCGGCAATGTTAAAGGTGGTTCCTGAATTGGTAGTCAGAGTTCCTGAAGTAAATTGATCCGATGTGTCAGATCGCAAGAAACTGGCGCTGTCAATGCCATCCACTGTAGAGGCATCACCAACGGTCAAAGAAGAAGGAGAAGTCCAGGTGGGAGTAGCTGTACCTGCAGAAGTTAAGACCTGCCCAGAAGAACCAGCTGCAGAAGAGGCAAGCCCTGTAGCAGTGTTATATACAATACCTCCTTGAGTAATAGTAATCCCAGTCAAGTAATTCAACTCCCCGGCTGTAGCATCTACTCCTTGGCCAGAGAGGGACAAAGTACCTACTATATCTAAATCTCCAAGAGTTGCTAGTTGTTCTGAAGTAATACCTGTATCAAATGTTACAGTATCCCTAAATACAGCCGGGACATTAACAGCCAGAATGACCGGAAGTTGACTGGTAGAGGCTTGAAGGACTTGGGGAACAGATTTAGTAGCGACAGGAACAAAAAAACCTACAAATCCTGATTTAACAAATACAAATACTACAAAAGATATCAAAGTAAGAAAAACAAAGCTACGAAAGACCGCTCGCTGGGGAATAGGGAGGGTGGAGTATAAATTCGGAATTTCCTGACTGACGGGGGTTTTTGATCTTTGGTTTTTGATCTTTGATATATCCTCTAGGGTATATCTGCGGTGTCCGCCTAACGTCCTTTGAGGACTAAATTTACCCTCACGCTCCCAGCGCCGCAGCGTATCGGCTGAGATTTTTAAGGCTCGGGCAGCTTCTTGGACAGAGTAATACATAAGTTTACGTAAGTTTAATACTTAATATTTATTGCCTCATGTACTACTATAAAAGTCAAGGGTGTTTTTATGAAAGAGCGGATCCTTGATTTTTATAGGATGACACTACCTAGCCCGCACGCGGACTTAATTGCCGGCATGGTTTTAGGGGCCAAATCCAGTTTGTCCAAGGCTTTTTGGGAAGCTTTGAAGACGACGGGGACAGCCCATGTAGTTGTTGCCTCGGGGATGAACGTGACTTTGGTGGCTGGATTTTTATTGAACTTTCTAATTTCTATAGTTTCCCGTAAAATCGCTGTTATATTAACAATAGTTGGGATATGGATTTATGTAGTGTTAGTAGGTTTTGAGGCGCCGATTATCCGTGCTGCCATTATGGGAACGGTGGCCTTTAGCGCTCAGGGACTGGGAAAAATGTACAGTGCCTGGAGAGCTTTGATTTTATCAGCTCTTGTGATGCTGGTTTATCAGCCTGCATGGATTACTGATTTGAGTTTTATTTTATCTTTCGTTGCTACCGCCTCTTTGATGTTATTTGAGGTCAAAATCAGACGATTGATATACTTTGTTCCTGGTCTATTTCGAGAGGGTCTGAGTACTTCCTTGTCGGCTCAAATTGGAGTCGCGCCGATTCTTTACATTGCCTTTGGCCAGTTTAATATTTTCTCTCCTTTGATTAACGCCGCCGTTTTATGGACGGTTGCACCGATTACCATTATTGGTTTTATTTCCGGATTTGTCGGACTGGTTGTTCCTTTTGTCGGCAAATTAGTATTATATTTAGCGTATCCTTTAACGAGCTGGTTTATATGGGTCGTTGGTTTTACATCCTAGGTGGTTTAGTTCTGGCAGTAGCTGTTTCTTGGGGTGGGGTTGCCGCTGCGCCAGACAAAGACTTATTACATATAGTGGCATGTGACGTCGGACAAGGGGATGGCATTTTAATTTTTACAGGAACTAATCAAATTTTAGTTGATGGTGGACCCGGAAACTTGGTCCTTGATTGTCTAGGGAAATACATGCCCTTTTGGGATAGACAATTAGAATTGGTTATCAATACTCACCCCCAGAAAGATCACTACCAGGGACTCATTGAAGTTTTTAAAAGGTACGAGGTCGACAAATTCTTAGTAAGTGGTCTTGATTCTAGCAATCAGGGATGGCGAGTGCTACAAGAGACTGTAGGGGGTAAGGGGGTTGAGACCATTACGGCAAGTTGCGGTCAAAAGTTGAGGTTGGGTTTGATATATCTGGATATAGTTAACCCGTGCTCTTTGGATAATATTGGCGATCCCAATGAAGCGTCTGTTATTTTTTACTTAAAATTTGAGGATTTTGACGCTCTGTTTACCGGAGATATTTACACCCGGGACTTACCCTTGAGCTTGGCTCACAAGATCGATTACCTGAAAGTGCCTCACCACGGCAGTAAGAATGGTTTGAGTGATGATTGGCTCGTAGCCACTGCCCCAAGAGTTGCGGTTATAAGTGTTGGTAAAAATTCTTATGGACATCCGAGCGAGGAAATAATGAAGATATTAGGTGAGAGAGACATTAAAGTGTTAAGGACGGATGAAGAGGGAGATATTGAGATCATTAGTGACGGGAAAAGCTGGTGGGTTCGGTAAAAAGTGCCTAGTAGTCAAAATTTACTCAACTACTACTTTTTGACAACCACCTTGTCTTCATGCGTTACTCTGACTGATCCGTCTTTATTGACAATATCCCCTGAGTGTTTCTCATGCATTTCCCTGAATTGCTGCTGGAGAGCTTCCAGTACATCATCCGGTAACTCTTCAATATTGACCATGGCGTTTCTGGCCCCGCGGCTCCCTTTCAGAAGTTCATCCAGTTTTAAATGTATTGCCTTTGAATCCCTGTTTTGGGTGTTTTGAATTAAAAAGACCATTAGAAAAGTAACAATGGTTGTCCCGGTATTAATGACCAACTGCCAAGTGTCGGAAAAACCAAAGACGGGTCCGGTTAATCCCCAGACGGCGATAATTAAGATCGCGGCAAGAAATGCCCAGGGGGTTCCGACGACATTGGAAATCTTGGCTGAGATTTTGTGAAAGATCTCGTTTATTGACATAATTCATTGTATAATCCGCGTATGGATTGTGTCAAAGAGGTTTTGTCCAATGGCCTTAGGGTTCTTACCATTCCCATGTCAGCAGTCGAATCCGCTACGGTTGCCGTCTGGGTTAGAACAGGCAGCCGTTTCGAGGCCAAAAGGGTAAATGGCATTAGCCATTTTTTAGAGCACATGGTTTTTAAGGGGGGCAAACGTTACGGCTCGGCCAAGATTTTGGCTGAGACAGTTGATTCGCTGGGAGCTGAAAACAACGCCAGCACCGACAAAGAAATAACCAACTACTGGATCAAAGCAAGAGTGGGTGTGATAGAAAAATGCTTTGATATACTGTCTGATGTAGTTTTAACGACACTTCTTAAACCCGCGGATATCGAAAGAGAAAAAGGAGTAATTGCCGAGGAGATAGCCATGTATGAGGATCTTCCAATGCGGGATGTGGCCAATGTTTTTGAAAGCTTAATTTTTGCCGGTGAGCCACTGGGGATGGACGTTATTGGCACGAAAGAAACCGTGAAGTCAGTTAAAAGAGACGATTTTGTAAGTTACAAAAGGGAAAATTATTACCCTGAAAACATGCTCATTACAGTGGCTGGTGGGGTCGATGTTGGCACTATTTCCCGCCTGGCTGAGAAATATTTTGGTGAGATACCAAAACGAGGTAAGAAACCGGGCAAGCCCAATGCTAGTTTTGACCAGAAAAAGCCACAAGTGAGACTAAAAACCAAGAAAACCGACCAAGCGCATTTGATTATGGGTTTCAGAGGCGCCCCCCGCGGGCATCAAGCTCGCTATACTGAAGCTATTTTAACCACGATCTTGGGGGGTGGCATGAGTTCACGAATCTGGACCGAGGTTAGGGAAAAGCGGGGGCTAGCCTACGCTGTTAAAACCGGGACGACTAATTTCATGGACAACGGCTATGTTGAGACATATGCGGGTGTCCCCCTGGCCAAGGTTGAAGAAGCAATAAAAGTGATTTTGGAAGAACACCGGAAAGTAGCAAGTATTAAGTATCAAGTATCAAGCAAAGAACTGAAGAAAGCCAAAGAATATCTCAAAGGCCATTTGGCGCTGTCCCTGGAAGACACGAGCGACGTTAACGCCTTTTTTGGTCTGGAAAAACGCGCACCCCCGAGGAAGTATTTGCTAAAATCGACAAAGTTACGACAGATGAGGTAACAGCCCTGGCCAAGAAGTTTTTCGTGCCTAAAGGCCTGAACCTGGCTGTAATTGGACCATATAAAAGTAGCGCCCAATTTGAAAAATTGTTAAATTGATCTTATGGATTATACGGTTGTACTAGTTAAACCCGACGGAGTTAAAAGAGGAATTATTGGTGAGATTCTCATGCGTTTTGAGCGTGTGGGCTTGAAAATTGCCGCGGCAAAATTAATTTGGGTCGATGAAGTGAAAGCCGGCAAGCACTACCGTGACGATGAAGAATATCACAAAAGCGTTGGTGAAAAGACGTTTGAAAATTATAAAAAATATGGCTTGGATCTTAAAGAAAAACTGGGAGTCAAAAACGAAATTGAAATGGGCAAGCTGGTACGTAAATGGAATATGGATTATCTGGCCGAAGGCCCCCTTTTTGCCATGCTTTTGACCGGACCCAGGGCCATTGAGCTAGTGCGCAAACTGGTGGGGTTTACTTTTCCTTTTGACGCTGTGCCCGGGACAATCAGGGGTGATTATGGTCTTGAATCAGTGCAGACCGCTAATCTGGAAGCAAGATCTACCAAAAACCTCATCCATGCCTCAGGTTCTAAAGAGGAAGCGGAGTTTGAGCGCAAGCTTTGGTTTAAAGAAAGTGAAATTTACGATTACTAATTTCATTGATTTTGGCTTCCTAAACTGCTATTTTTAAAGTGTGAGAAAAGTTGCCTGGTTGATTGTCTTATTCTTGTTTTTTCTATTTCCTGCTGTGGTGCTGGCACAGGAGATTACCACTTCAAGTATTGCCACTACTGTTGAAGTTGAAGGAGACGCTCAAAACGGCGATATTGTCTGCTCACAGGATGAGAGATTTAACCTATGCGCGAACGAATACGACCCCAATATGTTCGGTGTGGTTAATGACACACCATCAGCAGCTTTTGAAGAGGAGGACTTGGCCGGTAAGCACTTGGTAGTGCGGGAGGGGAATGCTGATGTTCGCGTTACTAGTGCTAACGGTAGTATTGAAGTTGGAGATTTAGTGACCAGCAGTACCCAAGCTGGAGTGGGGGTCAAAGCTATCAGAAACGGTTATGTTTTAGGTACTGCGCTTGAAGCCTATGCTTCTGACGACACTGGTGCAGCAGGGTCAATACAAGTGAGTTTGAATGTTCATCCTACTATTGAGCTCTCTGACGCTAAAACCAATCTCCTACAACTTTTTCAGGAAGGGTTGACAGCGCCGATTTTGGGGCCGCTGGCGTCTCTGCGGTATCTTTTGGCCGCAGGCATCGTGGTCCTGGCTTTTATTTTGGGCTTTACCTACTTTGGCCGGGTAGTTAAAACCGGTGTGGAGGCCATCGGTAGGAACCCGCTAGCAGGTAGGATGATACAGTTTTCAGTAATTTTTAATGTTTTGTTAACTTTAGTGATAATCGCTGCGGGACTCGGCATAGGCTATCTAATTTTGGTTTTATAAAATGATCTTCGCAAACTTATTTGGTAAAAAACAGTCTGATATCAAACCTGTCATTTTGCTGATCCTTGATGGATGGGGACTGGCGCCAGCGAGCGCGGGCAACGCCATTTCCCTGGCCAAAAAGCCCAATTGGGATCGCTATGTTGCTTCTTACCCTTACGGTGAGTTAATTGCCTCTGGTGAATCGGTTGGGTTGCCAGCCAATGAAGATGGTAACAGTGAAGTAGGCCACTTAACTATTGGGGCGGGTAGAGCAATAAAACAAAGCCTGCCCAGGATTGAAGACGCTATTAAAGACGGGACATTTATGGACAACAACGCACTGTTGGACGCAGTTGCGCACGTTAAGAAAAACAGCTCCAAGCTTCATGTCATGGGTCTGGTTAGTCACGGTTCGGTCCATTCATCACTCAAGCATTTCTGGGCCTTATTGGATTTTTGTAAAAACCAGGGAGTAACCGGCGTTTGTTTTCATCTTTTTACTGATGGCCGTGACGCGGCTCCAACCGAAGCAGTGAAAGTCGTCGCCGAAATTGAGGAGCAGCTGAAGGCAACTGGTGCTGGGTCGATTGCGACAGTTACGGGTCGCTACTTTAGTATGGATCGGGATGGCAAGTGGGAAAGAACACAGAAGGCGTACGAAGCGATGGTGATGGGAAAGGGTCAGGTTGCGGCCAGCGCCACTGAGGCAATTCAGGTCTCATATGCTGCTGGCATAACTGATGAATTTATCCAACCCACCGTCATACACTCCCGGAGTGTAAGTTTGGCCACTTCGGGAGTGGCCAATACCATAAATGACAATGATGCGGTGATTTTTTTTAACTTCCGAATTGACCGGCCTCGGCAGTTGACGATGGCATTTGTTTTCCCGGATTTTGAAAACTTAAAGACTGTTGATTTCGGCTATATCCCGTATGAGAAAGGTCGTAAAGAGCGCATGCAGATTGCCAAAGGCTCTACTTTTAAGCGCGAAAAGATTGCTAAGAATTTATTTTTTGTGACCATGACTGAGTATCAGAAAAGTTTGCCGGTTTCTGCAATCGCTTTTCCGCCCGAAGTGGTTTCTGACAGTCTCCCGGAAGTGCTAGCTAAAAATGCCCTGCCTCAAATGCACCTGGCTGAGAGTGAAAAAGAACGCATGGTTACTTTCTATTTTAATGGGATGAGTGATACGAAGTTTCCCGGAGAGGAAGACGTGATTGTGGCTTCACCCCGAGTTGCAACTTATGATCAAAGGCCCCAGATGAGCGTGGGAAAGCTGGTCAGGGAGTTTAAAAAAGAGTTGAGAAAGCAAAAATATAGTTTCTTTGTGGTTAACTTTGCCAATCCAGATATGGTAGCCCACAGCGGCAATTTGAAAGCCAGTATCAGGGCAGTAGAAATTGTCGATAGAGCAATGGGGGAGCTGGTTGCCGCTACACTTAACTTCGGGGGTACAGCAGTTATTACGGCCGACCACGGTAACGCCGAGGAATTATTGAGCTTTCCGACCGGCTCATTTTATGTCACTACCCAATCGGGAACGGTCAACACAGAGCACTCTGGTAATCCCGTCCCGATATTGGTCATAAATAAAGCGTGGGGGCCTGCGAAATTAGGTCAGGGAATGCTTGCTGATGTTGCGCCAACAATTCTTGCTATAATGAAAATAGCTAAGCCGGCAGCGATGACCGGCAGGGCTTTGTTGACGATCAAATAACATGCCAGAAGTCATTTTTTATGGTCTCTTTATCACCCTCATGGTTCTGGGGCTTGGTTTGGTCTGGATTGTCCAACAATATCGAAGCACGCTTGATGCCCTGGCCAAAGCCAAAAAGCAGGTTGATTTAACCGACGAGATTGAGAAATTGGTAGAAGAAACCGCACAGGAGTTTAAAGAAGAAATTCACACCTCGTTGACCAAATCGGCCGAAGCGATTGAGGCGCAAATGACGACTGCTCTGGAGGAGTTTCGGGCTGATCTGGCTAAAAAAGCGGCGTCTTTCCAAGAAAGTTTCACCAGAAAACTTGACGAGGAGTTTACTGGCGTCAGCCGTGAGCTTGAGGAGTACCGAAAAAAGCGATATGACGAGATTAATCGGGAGGTAGAGAGACTAATTAAAGATATCACTCAAGAGGCTTTGGGGAGAGCGATTGAACCCAAAGACCACGAGGAGCTGGTAACCAAAGCTTTGGAAAAACTTTAATGGATGAAACTGCCAAAATCAAAACCCTCAATCAAGCTAGCAGCGTCAAAAGAGACTTAGAGGCCGCCGCCGACAACTTATACCGGTTGAATTTATCTCAAGAGGACACAGATACCAAAAAAAGGCAATATGAAGAGGCTGTTGAAAAGATTGAAAACCTGAAGGTCATCAAGTTGGCGCTTGCTTTTGACCCTTCGACTGACTTTGTCGACAAGATGTGGCAAATAGTGGCCCAAAAAATGGGGGAGGGCATTGTTTTGGATATTGCCCTTGATAAATCACTAATTGGGGGTGTGGTTATTGAGCACGACGGACAACACCAGGATTACTCCTTAAGGAGAATTTTTAATGCAAAAACCAAGCTTTGAAGATTATTTAAACGAGTTTAACGAGGTTGGCTTTGTCGACCAGATTGTCCATTCGATTGTCTATGCCTCGGGCTTACCCACCGTCCGCCCGCACGAGATTGTAATTTTTGAGTCCGGATCAGTGGGCCAGGTGCTTTCTCTGGATGACGAGTTGGCGGAGATTTTGCTTTTATCTGGTAGCATGGCCAGAGCGGGGGAAAGAATTGCCAAAACGGGAAGAGAGCTTTCCATCCCGGTCGGTGAATTTTACCTTGGCCATACGGTTGACGCTTTGGGGGGTGTTTTGGACGGTTCAATCAAAAAATTTGAGCCTAAAGAGAGCCGCCCGGTGGATATTGAACCGATGGGTATTTTGGAAAGAAAGCCGGTTGACTTGCCCTTAGAAACCGGTGTCAGCGTGGTTGATTTAACCGTTCCTTTGGGAAAGGGTCAGCGGGAGCTGGTTATTGGCGACAAAAACACCGGTAAGACCAGGTTTTTGCTGCAAGTGATTTTAACCCAGGCCCGGAAGGGAACAATTTGTATTTATTGTGGAGTGGGCAAGAAAAAAACGACTATCAAGAGAGTGGCGGAATTTTTCAAAAGCCAGGGGGTTGACAAAAATACATTAATTGTGGCTTCAACGTCAGAAGATCCCTCGGGGGTTATTTATATTACCCCTTTTGCGGCCATGACCCACGCCGAGTACTTTCGAGATCAGGGAAAAGACGTCTTAATTGTTATCGATGACTTAACCGTGCACGCCAAGTTTTATCGGGAAATCACGCTTCTTCTGCAGCGTTTTCCGGGCAGAAGTGCCTATCCCGGAGATATTTTTTACACTCACGCCCGGTTGCTTGAACGCGCAGGGGACTTTGAAAAAGCCTCAATTACCTGCCTGCCGGTTGCCGACACGGTGATGGGAGACTTGACCGGCTTTATTCAAACCAACTTGATGGCCATGACCGACGGCCATATCTTTTTTGATATTGATATTTTCAATCAAGGCAGGCGCCCGGCCATCAACCCCTTTTTATCTGTTACCCGGGTGGGTTTGCAGGCCCAGAGGCCACTGGTGCGAGATTTATCCCGGCAATTAAATAGCTTCCTGGTGGAGCAGGATAAGCTAAGACAGTTTTTGCATTTTGGCGCTGAGCTCTCGGAAGACATTCAAAGAAAACTTGCCCTGGGAGACAAAATCTACTCTCTTTTCGAGCAGCTGCCTGGGATAGTTGTTCCGGAGGTAGTCAGCGTCTATTTAGTCGCCGCGCTTTGGGCCGGAATGTGGAGGGATAAAAAGGTGAGTGAAGCAAAGACCGAGTTTGAGAAAGTTATCGGAAGCTATGGCAAAGATAAAGCCTTTGGCCGAAAAATTGACGATTTGATAAATGCTGCTGCAACTTTTACCGACCTGGTTACTACCTTAAAAAGACATGCCAACTAAACGGGAAATCAAAGACGAAATGGACAACCTGAAAACGCTTCAGGCCTTGACTGATGCCTATGCTGAAATTGCCAGCCGTCGGATGAAAACGGTGAGAAGTTCGGTCACTTTAACCCGCGACTTTTTGGCTGCCCTTGAAGACGTCTTTAACCAGGTTCGGGCAGGCTACAAAAGACAGGTTGAGGCTTTAAAGAAAAAAAAGAAAGCCGGTGAGGCCCAGACAATCACATTTCTTGCCCACAACGGCAAGACTGTCTCCGTTTTTTTGTCTGCTAATGCCGGGCTTTATGGTGACATCATCCCCAAAGTTTTTAAACAGTTTGTGGATGAGATAGATAAAACAAACTCCGAGGTAACAATTATTGGCCGCCTGGGCCGTGAGCTTTTCCTGCAGCGCTTTAGCTCGCTTCGACCCTACACCTATTTTGATTATCCTGATGTAGGGGCGAGCCAGACTGACATGAACAAAATCATTGCTCACCTTGTCCCTTACGAAGAAATCCGCGTTCACTATGGTCAGTTCAAGAACGTTGCCCGCCAGGAGCCTGTTGTCTATAATATTTCTGCCCAGACGGCCATCACTATTGAAGGAGAAAAGGAAGCTCAAGCAGCCCGCTATCTCTTTGAGCCCACATTGGAGGAGATCTTGATGTTTTTTGAAACCGAGATGTTTGGGAGCCTTCTGGATCAGACCATGCGGGAGTCCCAATTAGCCAAGTTTGCCTCGCGCATGCTGGCTATGGACAAGGCTTATGAGAATATTCAAGATAAAATTAAGCTTGAGCGGATGATGCAGCTGCGGGTCATGCATGCCACTGAAGACAGAAAGCAAAGAACGCTTTTTAGCAGTATGAAATTATGGAAAACCTAAAAACCAATCAAAAAGGAAAAATTGTTTCAGTTCGCGGACAAATCGTTAAAGTGAAGTTTGAAGAAGCTAAGCCAGCAATTCATGATTTATTAGTTTCGGAGAAAGATCAAAACACCAAAATGGAAGTTTATGCTTCGGCCAGTACAGATACCTTTTTTTGCCTGGCTCTGTCGGCAACTAACAAAATCACCCGAGGCAGCGTTGTAATCAATACCGGCAACCCCATCCTTTTTCCGGTTGGACCCGCTCTTTTGGGCAGGGCGGTGAACTTTGCCGGGCAAATATCCGACGGCTCCGGAGAAATCAAAGCTGAAGGTTGGGTGCCTATTAGAAGTGTTTCCAAACAATTAGACGGGGTAATGGAGACGGGCAAAATAATAGAAACGGGTATTAAAGTAATTGATCTTTTTGCACCGCTTCCCAGAGGTGGCAAGATGGGTCTTTTTGGCGGCGCGGGGGTAGGTAAGACTCTCCTTTTGACGGAAACCCTGCACAATATTGTCGGAGGAGGCGAGAATACGGTTTCGGTTTTTGCCGGAGTGGGTGAGCGAAGCCGTGAAGGTCTTGAGCTTTATCACGCTCTCAAGGATTCGGGAGCTCTTTCTTCTTCAACCTTGGTCTTTGGGTCGATGGGGGAAAACCCGGCCGTCAGGTTTTTAACGGCCTTTTCCTCGGTCACTCTGGCTGAGTATTACCGGGAGAATATGAAAAAAGACGTACTTTTTTTTATTGACAACGTTTTCCGCCTGGCTCAAGCCGGAAGTGAAGTCTCGACTCTGACCAATCGCATCCCTTCCGAAGACGGCTACCAGGCAACTTTGGAGTCGGAAATGGCCGAGTTTCATGAGAGGCTGGCTTCGACCAAAAGTGGAATAATCAGCGCCATTGAGGCAATTTACGTGCCCTCCGATGACCTTTTGGACTACGGAGTCCAGGCAATATCTCCGTATTTGGATTCGGTGGTGGTGCTTTCCCGAGACGTTTACAAAAGAGGTTTGTTACCGGCAATTGATATCATTGGCTGCAGTTCTTCGGCTCTTTCACCGGAGATTGTGGGTAAGGATCACTACAGAGTATCACTTGCCGCCAAATCGCTTCTCAAGGAGGCGGCCGGTTTGGAGCGCATTGTCTCGCTGGTTGGCGAGGCTGAACTCTCGCCGGGAGACCGCATTACCTATACCCGGGCAAAGAAAGTAACCAATTACATGACTCAGCGGTTTTTTGTGGCTGAAGCGCAAAAAGGAGAAAAAGGCAGAGCCGTGCCCGTGGCCAGTACCGTTGCTGATACGGCGGCGATTTTAGCAGGGAAATATGACGCAGTTCCGGAAGATAAATTTTTGTTTGTGGGGACCTTAGATGGAAGATAAACTGACACTCATGATCAGAAATAGAGAAGAAGTTGTTTTTAATGGTGACGTAAAAAATATCTCAGGATTAAATAAAAAAGGTAAATTTGACATCCTGCCCAAGCACGCCAACTTCATTTCCCTCATTGGCCAGACGCTTATAGCCAGATTGGTTGAGGGTCAGGAGCGGATTTTTCAAGTTGAAAACGGGGTCCTGCGTGTCCTTTCCAACAAAGTTGAGGTATACTTGGGGGTTAAGACCGGGGACTAGTCTAATGGTAGGGCGCGCCGTTCGGGTCGGCGAGATTGGCGGTTCGATTCCGCCGTCCCCGACATGTCAGGCACATTATTTGTAGTTGCTACACCCATCGGGAATTTGGAAGATCTCTCGGCACGCGCTATTAGAACCCTCAACGAAGCAGACCTAGTTTTGGCAGAGGATACCAGAGTTACTAAGAAATTGGGCATAAAGACAAAGGTTATTGCATATCATCAGCATTCTTCAGAAGCCAAAAAATTAGAGATTTTGAATTATCTTCTGCAGGGCAAAAATCTGGCTCTGGTCACCGATGCGGGTACGCCCGGCGTTTCCGATCCGGGCAATGAGTTGATTGATTTTCTATTCCTTAGGGGTCCGACCCTCAAGGTGGTGCCTATTCCTGGGCCATCAGCAGTGACTGCTGCACTTTCAGTCTGTGGTTTTAACGTCTCAAAATATATCTTTCTGGGCTTTTGGCCGAAAAAGAAAGTTACAAAGTTAATTGAGTTAATTAAGTTAACTAAGCTACCAATAGTATTTTTTGAATCACCGCACAGGATTATTAAAACTCTTAATTTGTTAATTGAAAATTTTGGAGGGACAAGGCGAGCCTTTGTCGCCCGCGAGATGACCAAAATGTACGAAACCTACTATCGTGGTTCACTTTTAGAAGTTTCCCAGCAACTTCAGGGGTTATCCCTGAAGGGGGAGCTGACAGTAGTTATTGAATCACAACTGCCTCAAGTGAGGTAATCCTATCTTCGTGGTCTGAAACTCGATGGGCAATTATTGTTCTTTCCTCGTGGCTATCTCTGACCTCTTTGACAAAATCGTCCAGTTTATCAAAGAAATCGCTTTTTAAATTACTTAGTTTTTGATCTATATATTGTTTATCAGATTTGGTTAAAGCCATGAGTTTATTTAATCACCAGATTGCCAACCAGTCAATAGATTCTTCTTTGCCAGGTGGTGTACCCACCTTGATGGTAAAGCCTTGATTTGTGCGGTCCGTGACCCAAGCCGTGGTATTGTAGCTGGGAGTGATAGTAATACTAACAGGCGGTTCTTCCCACTCGGTTTCGACACGCACAAAGCTTTCACCAGTGGTGAGCGTAGTCGAGCCACGGATGTTGTCGTTAGCAATTAATCGTCCGTCGCTGGTCAATATAAACTTGCCTCCCAGAAAGTCAATATTTCCCAACCCCAAAGACTGAATCAAAAGATCACCTACAGCGTCAATGGAATTGGTGGCTGCATCAATTGAAATCCCACCGATGGAAAGGGTATTGGCAATGGTTAGGTCGTAGAGCAAGCTTGACTCTGAATTAGATCCTTCGACTACGCCACTCTGAGTGGCTTCGCTCAGGATGTCGCTGTTTTTCAACAGCTCCATATCTCCTTCCACTGTTTCTATGCGATCCAGCAGTTTTCCAAGGGCCAAAGACACAGACAGATCAGTCTCAGTGGCAGGCTGCTGCTCGGGGCTGGCAGTTAGGGTTTCTTGAGTCTCGCTAACTACTGGCTTGAAGATTCCAAACAACCTATCTACCAAACCCTGTTCTGCTTTAACTGTTACATCTTTGGTAATGATGTTATTGCCTCCCAGGTCCAGATCTCCATTCTCATTAATTGATATATATGTGGAAGTATTAACAAATGCCATGATTGTCCCCATGCCATTGTTTAATTCCTCAAAGCTCTCTTTGGCAAGCTCAGGACTATCTTGAGATATTTCTCCACTCACACTTGCATCCTCAACCCCCAAAGCTACTATGGTCGTGGTTCCATCCCAGTTTTCCATTGACTTACCAACAATGGGGGCAGCTCCTGTTGCTTTCATAGC
>Ga0209542_10007777_pt1 | contig 20251 bp, 20 predicted proteins | sample RifCSPhighO2_01_FD_184028 | JGI IMG/M metagenome (GOLD analysis project Ga0209542, IMG submission 184028) | Soil microbial communities from Rifle, Colorado - Rifle CSP2_plank highO2_0.1 (SPAdes) (version 2) | ecosystem: Environmental > Terrestrial > Deep subsurface > Rock core/Sediment ...
GGGGTTTTGGTTTTATCCCAGTACTAAAATTTTACATGTTATCAAAATTGACGGCCGTCCAAAAGTGATAACAATTATTTTTTATTTTATTTTAACTTAATCAAAAATTTAGTACGGGATCCTCAATTTTCTAATTTGCTTCGCAAAAAGAAAATTGGGAGTTATCCACAGTTTTGCTTGAAAACCATTGTTTTATGTTTTGATATGCGAGATAATTATATTAGTTTGAATGCAATAAATATTTCGGTCGGTTTATTGCAAACTAAATTAATAATTTAACATCGCGCGCGCGAAAAAAAATATGGCAGCAAAAAAGAAAGCAAAGAAAGTTGCAAAGAAGGGAAAGAAGAAAGCAGCTTCAAAGAAGAAGCGAGCTTAGTTCTCCACTCGAAAAACTTCCGGTCCGCCAGTTGGCGAGTCGGAAGTTTTTTAATTGCGCCTCATCGGCGCATCCGCCGCTGAGGCGGATTTATTATAAATGTGAAATTATGTTAGAATGAGAGCCATGGCTTTATTTAGTAAAATATTCGGGGATGAAAGCTCTAAATTCATAGAATCCGCCCAAAAAACAATAGAAAAAATCAACGTCCTGGAAGCGGATATTTCAAAGCTCGCGGACGCTGATTTTTCCGTGAAAACGCGGGAATTCAAGGATAGATTGGCCAAAGGGGAGACTTTGGATTCCATCTTACCCGAGGCTTTTGCCCTTGTCCGGGAAGCTCAGAGGAGGACTCTCGGGATAAGGCTTTACGACGTGCAACTCATCGGCGGCATTGCTCTCCACGAGGGGAAAATAGCTGAGATGAAAACAGGTGAAGGTAAAACAAATGTCGCCACGCTCCCGCTTTATTTAAACGCGCTGGAAGGAAAGGGCACCCATCTGGTTACCGTCAACGATTATCTTGCCCGCCGCGACGCGGTCTTGATGGGCCAGGTTTATAATTTTCTCGGTCTTTCGGTGGGCGTTATAAACTCCAATAATGTTTCTTACCTTTACGACCCCGCGCATAAAGAGGAAGATAAAGAACGTGATACCGTGGGAGAATTCAAAATTCTGTACGACTTCCTGAAACCGTCTAAGAGGAAAGAAGCCTATGCCGCGGACATCACCTACGGCACGAACCACGAGTACGGTTTTGATTATTTGCGCGACAACCTAGTCACCGCTTTGTCCGACATGGTTCAGCGCGAGCATAATTTTGCAATCGTTGACGAGGTAGACTCTATTTTAATAGATGAAGCCCGCACCCCGCTTATCATTTCTTCGCAGTCCGGAGATTCCGAGGATTTTTACGTAAAGTTTTACCAAATTGCCAAGCAGATGAAGCGGGACACGGATTATGAGGTGGATGAAAAGATGAAAGCCATATCTTTGACCGATGCCGGGATAACCAAAGCCGAACAACTGCTCGGAGTAGACAATATTTACACCGAAAAAGGCATTAAATACGTGCACCATTTGGAAACAGCGGTAAAGGCGCAGGCTATTTTCGAGCGGGATAAGGACTACGTGGTAAAAGAAGGGGAAGTTATAATTGTTGACCCGTTTACGGGACGTCTCCAGCCGGGCAGGCGCTGGTCCGAGGGAATTCATCAGGCGATAGAGGCCAAAGAGGGAGTTAAGATAGAAAAAGAAACTCGTTCCTCCGGCTCCATCACTTTCCAAAACTATTTCAGGTTCTACAAAAAGCTTTCCGGTATGACAGGCACGGCCGCTACTTCCGCCGAAGAGTTTTTAAAAGTCTACGGCCTAGATGTAATCGTTATCCCGACAAATCAACCCGTAGTCCGCATAGACATGAACGACCTCATTTTTCAAACCGAAAAGGGAAAATTCCAGGCCATAGCCAAAAAAGTAAAAGAGCTCAACGAGAAAGGCACTCCCGTGCTCATCGGGACGATTTCCATCGAGAAAAACGAATTGTTGTCCGTGTACCTGAAGCAGGAAGGCGTGCCACATACCATATTGAATGCGAAGAATCACGAGAAGGAAGGGGAGATAATTGCCCAGGCAGGGAAACGCGGCTCTGTCACTATTGCCACCAACATGGCTGGACGAGGAATCGACATAAAGCTAGGAGGTAACCCCATAGTTTCCGAAGAGTATGAATTCGTAAAGAGCGTGGGCGGTCTTTTTGTGCTCGGAACCGAGCGACACGAAGCGAGAAGAATAGACAACCAGCTCCGCGGACGTTCCGGCAGACAAGGCGACCCGGGCGCAACGCAGTTTTACGTTTCTCTCGAAGACGATCTGATGCGCGTATTCGGTTCCGATAAAATAAAAACAATGATGGGGCGTTTCGGCATACCGGACGACCAGCCTATTGAAAACAGGTTCATAGGCAAGACACTGGAAGGCGCTCAGGCCAAAATAGAGGGCTTTCATTTCGATGCCCGCAAACATACCCTTGAATACGACGACGTGATGAACCACCAGCGCAGGATAGTTTACGAAAGGCGCCAAAAGATGCTTCGTGCGGACAAACCGGAAATAGAAGCTTTCCTTGCCGATGTTTCTTCCGAGCACGAAGGGTTCGATAAAGTTGCGGAGGATAAAAAAGCCAAACTCGGAGATGAGGCGTTTTTTGAAACTGTCCGCCGTATCGTGCTTTACGCAAACGACACTCTGTGGATGGAACACCTTGAAGCCATGGATTATCTCCGTTCGTCGGTAAATTTAAGGGCTTACGGTCAGCGCGAACCCATAGTTGAATATAAAAAGGAAGGCCTCGCCCTGTTTAAAGAAATGGAAGAAGCCCTGAAGGAACAGGTTTTTTCCCTTGTCAGCACAATAAATACGGAAAGCGCCGTAAACGTAAAGGTAGCGGAGAGCGCCCCGAAGCAGACTTTGGTTGCAAGCCACACCGAACCTTCGGAGGTTAGCGGAAATAAGGAAAAAGACCTGTCTGCGCAGGCAGGAGTCGGCAGGAATGACCCTTGCCCATGCGGAAGCGGGAAAAAATACAAAAAATGCCACGGGGCGTAAAAACAAATTTTGTGGCCGTCTGAATAAACATGCGTATCGTCTTATATAATATTTTATTTGGGATGAGAGGCAACAAGCTTGGCGATGCTGTCCTGAGCAATCTTTCTATGCATGGGTTGCGTCCGGTGTTGCCTTGCGGATTGCCTCGTTGGCTAAGGAAACTTACCGTTCCGGCCAGAAATAAGTATTTGAAAAACGCTATCAGTTTAGTGGAAAATTTTTCCCCGGATATACTTTGCCTCAACGAAGTCCTCGTAGACACGCACGGCAAGGAACTCGAAAAAAAACTTCACGAGATGGGTTTTACGACAATTATTTACGGAGTGTCCCTGCACCACTTGCCCCAGTTTCGTATCAGTTTGGTTTTGGCGACCAAAGCGAAGGCGGAGACCATCCCGTTTTCTCTCTCAATGGAAAACCGGCCGGGCGGTTCCGGAGGAGCAGGCTCGCTTTTTATCCCGTCCGAAAATCTAGCCGTACTCGGGGTGCATTTGGCGCTTCCCGGAACGCTGCTAGACACAGAGCTGGAAGAAGTAAATACGTGGATGCAAAATCAAAAAAAACTTGGCCGCAGAGTACTGGTTTTGGGAGATTTCAACACGGACAAAAAACAAATTGATAAAAAAGTTCCCGCCCTATCTTCTTTCACAGAAACAGCCGCACCCACGTGCCCTTCGTTTAAAACTTTATTTAAAAAATCAGATTGTATTGACCACATCTTTTTCGATGAAAGTTTTCAGAATGTAAACTCCGGGGTTGAGGCCGGTTATTCGGACCATAAGCTCGTATGGGCTGAGTTAAATTGAAGATTTTACAAAAAATTCTGCGCGTGCGGTAAAAGTTTAATTTGGTACAATACAAATACAGCAATATGTCTAAAAATAGCGGTAAAAAAACATATGACCAGATTGCGAATTTTGTGTACGAGACTGGAATTCACAGCAAAACCCCGCGCTCTGGGTTTTGGTTTTTAGGGAGCGGCAACCAATCCGTAGCCGAGCACTTGTTTCATACCGCGATGATTGCTTACTCCCTTGCTTACCTTGAGCCAAAAGCGGACAAGAGCAAAGTTATTCTGATGGCGCTTTTCCATGACATAGGAGAAGGCAGAACCTCGGACCATAATTATGTCCATCAGCGGTATGGCAGGCTGGCGGAAAAACAGGCGGTGGCAGATATGGCAGAGCAGGTTCCTTTCGGAGCCGAAATTTTAGGATTATTTACAGAAGAACAGGAAAGAAAAACCCTGGAGGCCAAACTAGTAAAAGATGCGGATAATCTGGAATGGATTGTTACTTTACGCGAAGAAGAAGTGAAGGGGAATGTAAAAGCGCGGAAATGGATAAATCAAGCGATCAAAAGACTAAAAACCACCCAAGGGAAAAAAATGGGGAAAGTTTTAAACAACACTGACCCCGATTTTTGGTGGTTTGGCATAGGCAATGCCTGGTTCGTGGACAGGGAAGAAAAATATAAAAAATGGGGGTCAAAGAAAAATAAATAAAAATTATGCAAGCAGAAGAATTAGTAAAAATTGTAAACGAAAATATGAATTTCCTCCGGGTGCTCGGGAAAAGCGAGGCTCACAGGCTTGGGCTTCTCCATGTTGTGGTAGTGGGAGCGGTTATTACTTCGGAGGGCAAGTATCTTTTAGCAAAGCCCGTGCCCGGCCGGCAGGACGCGGGGCAATACGTTTTTCCCTGCGGAGGGCATGTAAGCGCAGGAGAGAAAACCGAAGATGCGCTTAAACGCGAAGTTTTTGAGGAGCTAGGCCTGAAGGATTTTAAATATGAATTTATGGGGAAGGCCATTTTCAACAGGAGTGTCATAGGCCGACAGGAGAATCATTTTTTTAATTTATACAAAATTATCTCGGACCAGGTCCCGGCGCTTGGCCCTGAAGATGAAAGCTTTAAATACTTCACCGAGAAAGAGCTCAGGCAAGAATTAAAAGAGCATCCGGAAAACTTCGGCGGAGCTTTTCATTTCGTGGCCAACAGATTTTTCCAGCATTTAGTTTAAACCATGAAATACTTAACCAAAAACACGAAGAAGATATGGTGGGGTCTGAAATCTTTTGGGGCAATCCACTACTACGGCAATCCCTCAAAAAAATTAAAAGTGATAGGGGTGACGGGCACGAGCGGTAAGACTACAACGGCGACACTTTTATATAAGATAGCTATGGCTTTAGGGTACAAAACCGGGTTAATTGGCACCGTGGAGAATTTGATTGCCGGAGAAAAAATTGCAACCAATGCCAAAGGTCCGTCTACGACACCTGATTCGGTTACCCTCACTAAACTTTTTAGTAAAATGCTTGAGAGCGGCTGCGAGTATGTTTTTATGGAAGTAAGTTCGCACGCACTCGACCAAAATCGTGTCGCAGGAGTGAATTTTGTCGGTGGAATTTTTACTAATTTAACCCAAGACCATTTCGATTATCATAAAAATTTTGAAAATTACTTTACAGCTAAAAAGAAATTTTTTAATATGCTGCCGGCGCGCGCTTTTGCCTTAACCAATGCCGATAGCGTGTACGGCTTAAAAATGTTAAAAGGCATAAAAGCCAATCCATTTTCTTACGGCTTTCTAGGGGAAGAGAGTAAAGTACACTTTCATGGCGAAATAAAAAAATTAGATTTTCACGGACTAGACTTGCTTTTTAATCAAATTGAAGTTGAGTCAAAGCTTTTAGGTAAATTCAATGCTTACAACCTGCTTGCTGTCTGGAGCGCCTGTTCGCTTCTCGGCTTTGATATGTCTAAGGTAAATAAGGTTTTAGAAAGTGTCACTCCTCCTAGTAGTCGATTTGAATATTTTATATCTAAAAAGGGGGTAATAGGTGTAGTGGATTATGCACACAAGCCTGATGCACTAGAGAATGTGATATCCACAGCTAGGGGTATTGTAGAGGAAGCGCACAAAGGCGGAAGAGTTATTTCTGTTTTTGGTTGTAGTGGAGACAAAGATCCGTTAAAACGTCCAATTATGGGTAAAATTGGCGCAAATTTGTCAGATTTTGCCATTTTTACATCAGATAATCCAAGAAGTGAAGAACCAGCAAATATTCTAGAACAAATGAAGCCAGATTTATCTCCAGAAGAAATAAAGAAAATAAAAATTATTGTGGATAGAGATGAGGCCATCAGAGAGGTAAGTAAAATTGCAAAAGAAAATGATATTGTGCTACTTATGGGTAAAGGCCATGAGACATACCAAGATATCAAAGGAGTAAAATATCCCTGGAGTGAAATGGATAGATTAAAAAAAGCGCTTCAATAAAATGCAAGATTACAAAGATTTTTTCAAGAATAAAAAGGTAACGGTGGTCGGCTTAGGGCTTTTGGGCAAACGCCTGGGCGACATCGCCTTTTTGGCGGAGTGTGGAGCCAAGGTACTGGTAACGGATTTAAAAACCAGGAAAGAACTTGAGCTTTCTGTAAAAAAACTGAAGAAATATAAAAACATTACCTATGTTTTAGGAGAGCACCGGTTCGAAGATTTTGACAGCTGCGATTTTGTTTTAAAAGGACAAGGCGTGGCTCTTGATTCGCCGTATATAAAATACGCGGAAGGGAAAGGGATTCCTGTGGAAATGGATGAGTCTTTGTTTGCCAAGCTTGCGCCCAAGGTAAAGATAATAGGTGTGACCGGAACCCGGGGCAAAAGCACCACGACTATCTTAATTTATGAAATTTTGAAGCAAGCGGGCATCCGCGCGCATTTGGGGGGGAATATAAAAGGCACGGCAGCCTTGCCACTTCTTAAAGAAGTAAAAGATTGGGACGTTGTAGTTTTCGAACTTTCTTCCTGGCAGCTGCAGGGGTTCGGAGAGGCAAAAATTTCCCCGCATATTTCGGTATTCACGAATTTTATGCCGGACCACATGAACTATTATGGTTCGACTGCGCTCACCACAGGCAAAGCTCTCGAAAGATATTTTCAAGATAAATCTTATATCTATAAATTCCAGAAAAAAAACGACGTTCTGGTCTTAGGCCCTAAAATGAAGGGCAAGGTATACGATACTAAAAGTAAAGTCGTGAATGCGAGCTTGAAAAACGTTCCAAAATCTTGGAAAATAAAATTGAAAGGAAAGCATAATATGGAAAATATAGCCGTGGCCATAGAAGTGGCCAGAGTCCTAAAAATTCCCGAAAAAATCATAAAGAAAGTGGTGGAAAATTTTAAGGCTATTTTCGGTCGGCTTGAATTTGTACGGGAAGTTAAAGGGATAAAAATCTATAATGACAATAGTTCCACTACTCCGGAAGCTACCGTTGCCGCCCTGCGAGCAGTAGGAAATATAAAAAAACGTAAAGTAGTTTTAATTATGGGTGGTGATAATAAATTCTTAGATATGTCGAAACTCGTTGATGAAATACCTACATATTGTTCGAAGGTTGTTTTATTTAAAGAGAGGGGGACAGATACTATTCGTGACAAAGTATTTGATTTTAAGAAAAAAGGAATTGATGTTTATGAAGAAGAAGGAATTTTAGATACAGTGGAACGCGCTTTTTCTGTCGCAAAAAAGGGCGAAACTATTCTTTACAGCCCAGCCTTTTCTTCTTTTGGGAAATACTTTATTAATGAATACGACAGAGGAGAGAAATTTATGAAGATAGTGAAAAATTTAAAATGAAAGATATGGATTTAACCCTCGGCCATAGCCGTACGGGCGAGGCAAAAATCAAGAAAGTTTTTTTTATCGGGATCGGAGGCATCGGGATTTCCGCTCTGGCAAAAATGGCTTTATCCGAAAATATGATAGTGTGCGGAGTAAACGACGAAGAAAGCGCAAAAACACTCGAACCTTTGCGCAAACTCGGAGCGGATATTTTCTACCAAAACGAACTGCGGGAGTTGCCGGAAGCGGATTTGTACGTATACAGCGATGCCTGGCCGTATCGCGGACCCGAAATAATCGCCAACGCCAAGGCTACCGGCAAGCCGGTCTTGAGTTATTTCGAGGCTTTGGGGCAGTTTGCCAAAGGATACAAGGTTATTGCGGTAGCGGGCACCCACGGCAAAACCACTACGACCGCGATGGTGGCCGAGGTGCTCACGGAAGCGGGGCTGGACCCTACGGTAATCGTAGGAAGCTTTGTGAAAAAGTTCAACAGCAATTTCCGGAAAGGGAGCGGAGAATATCTGGTCGTGGAGGCGGATGAATTTAACCGTCACTTTCTCAATTTCTATCCCTTTATAACCGTCATCACAAACATCGAAGCAGACCATTTCGAAACATATAAAGACCTGGCCGAAATTGAAGACGCATTCAGTAAACTTATTGCCCAAAGTGAAAACGCTATCGTGGATTATGATAAGTACCTGGGAAAAGTTCCGAAACTTTCCGTCCCTGGCATCCATAACCAGAGAAATGCCGCGGCCGTGCTCGCGGTTGCCGATATTTTGGGCATAAAAGAAGAAATTGCGGGCCGGGCGCTCGCGGGATTCACCGGTACCTGGCGCCGGCTGGAAAAAAGGGGAGAAACAGCGAAAGGGACCATCATATATGACGACTACGCTCACCACCCCACCGAAGTAAAAGCCAGCCTGGAAGCTTTACGGGAGCTTTATCCGAAAGAAGGTAAGAGTAAAAAGAAAATTATTGTGTTATTCCAACCCCACCTCTATAGCAGGACAAAAGCGCTTTTTGGGGATTTTGTTAAGAGTTTCAATGACGCCGATCAGGTTCTCATCCTCCCTATATATTTTGCCCGGGAAGACAAAGATGAAAGCGTATCAAGCGACTTACTGGCGGAAGGGATAGGGCTCGAAGGCATAAAAACCCACTCCTTTCCTGATTTTGAAACCGCCGAGGCCTTCGTCAAAAGCCTAAACCTGGGCAAAAGCGACGTTTTTGTGACCATGGGGGCAGGGGAAGCCTATAAGGTTGCCGACAAAGTTCTAAAGTTCTCTTAATTTTTCCACATAGTCAAAATAACCCAATTTTTATCCATATTTGTCAAGTAATATGCCTTAAAATATCCTTATAAAATATAGGTATTTTGAATTTGACATATGTTAAAATCGTTGTCTAACTATTGACTTTCTAATCAGAATATGCTAGTATATTCGTATGTCCTTATAGCATAGGCGAAAGCTTATTATGTAAGGGTTTTTTAGTTAGAGGAGGAGTTTATCTGACCCGAGTTGGCGGAGCACATACCGCTTTAATATGAAAAAGAACAATCTAATACGTTTTGTGCAGTCTCTGGTGGTTCTGCCTGTTATGACTATGTCATTTTCTATGGGTAGCATTAACAACGCGGAGATGCCTCACAATGTATTAGCTAAACAATTAAATAGTACAACTGACGGAATAGTGGCCCTTAACAAAGCTCTTAATCCCGAGGTTGAAATACTCAAAGCTAAGGCAGAAGCCATTGATGCGTACTTCAGGGTCCATAAATTACCGCTCGAAGGCACCGGACTTAAAATGGCTACCGAAGCTGATAAGTACGGCTTGGATTACCGCTTGATGCCGGCTATAGCCATGATTGAAACGACCGGCGGGAAGAACTTGTGTAAAAAGCTGGACGAGGACAATAACAAAAACCCTTTTGGCTGGGGTTCCTGTAACATCGGGTTTGAAAGTTTTAATAAGGCTATTGAAGTGATTGCTCTGAATCTAAGCGGTAACAATCCGAATACCGCGCACCACTACGGCGGAAAAACCATAAAAGAAATACTTGAAAAATATAATCCTCCAAAGATTAAGCCGGGCTATGCCGCTAAGGTTATGAGAGTAATGGAGGTTATCGGAGACGAAGAGGTTGTGGTTCCGGGTACAGATACGGCTATCGCAGTTGCGAAAACATAAATTTACATATTAAAAAATCCCGCCTTAAACTGGGCGGGATTTTTTGTACGGTGCTATAATGCATTTATGAAAAAATATATGCCCATTTTCATAATTCTGGCTATAGTCCTCCTTTTGGCTGCTATTGCTGTTTTCGGAGCGGTAAAAAATAAAAATATGAATATTCAACAGGCAGCCAAATACACTTCCGAACCGCCTAGTCTGCCTACATACTTTGGAGACGATAATATTATCGAGAGAGGGCGAGCGGGATTGTTTAAAATAGACGAACCAGCTCCCGACCAGACTTTATTATCACAAGAAAAATATTCCATTGAAGAGACGACCGTTTTTCCCGAAGGAATGCCACAAAAACAGTATATTGTTTCAAGAGACGGTGAGAATCTACTAACTCTTAATATGTCTCCTGATTTGAGTAAAATTTGGGATATCTATGTTGTTTCTCAAAAAATTAAAACTAAAGAAGATATTGGTGTAGGTTCCACTATATTTGATTTTATGAAAGCGTATCCAAATTATAATTTCTGGTACTCTGCAGAGGAAGGCGAACATTTTGTGTTGAACACTTCGAGTGACCAAAATAGCCCTCAATTCTTATTAGATAGGAGCGGTCTTTTAGACCCGGAGAAATCTTTTTATCCTACAAAAGCTACAATCTCAGATTTTACACCTGACGCAAAAATCATAAGAGTCAGAGTATACTATTCTCCATAAAAAACCCCGCTCTAAGCGGGATTTTTTTGCTGCGCGCTATTCCAAGTGAATCAAGGTCATCTTTTGGTCTTTTGGTTCAAAAAGCGTAATTTGGAAATTATAGTTCTTGCCGAGCTCAAGTTTTTCGCGAAGCTTGGTTTCGGAAGGGAAGGTTGAATTGTGCACCAGTCCAGCTACTCCTTCTTTTATGGATACCAAGGCGCCATGCTTGTTGTATTTTATGACTACGCCCTTTATGATATCTCCTTTCTTTAGCTTGCCTTCAAATTCTTTCCAAGGGTTCTCCTTTAGGGCTTTCAAGGAAAGAGAAACTTTGCCGTCTTTTATCTCTATTACCTTAGCTTTAACTTTTTCTCCCACCTTGAACATGCTCCTTGGGTCTTCTACCAGGCCCCAGTCAAGCTCGGAAATATGCACCAGGCCCTCCAGTCCGTCTTCCAGCTTGAGGAATACTCCGAAATCAACGATACCCGCTACGGTGCATTCCAAGCTGTCTCCGACGTTGTATTTGCTCAATATTTCTTTTTTCTCCTCGGGGTTGTTGTCCTTTTCGGAGAATATCAGCTTGCCTTCTTTCGGAAGGGTCGAGATAATCATAACAGAAATCTTTTCCCCCACGAGTTTCTTCAACTCTTTTAATATTTTATCTTTATCCGAATCAAGCACGCGCGGATAATGGTCCGCTTTGAGCTGGGAAGCGGGTAAAAAGCCCTGTATGCCTTGCCATTCAAGTATGAGACCTCCCTTGTTGGCGTCTTTTACTTCCAGGCTGACTACTGTTTTTGCGCGGATAGCTTTTTCGGCTTCACTCCAAGCCAAAGCTTGTTTCGCCTCTTTCAAGGAAAGCTCTACATAGCCGTCATCGTTTTCAACGTCAACTATCTTTGCCTTGATGATATCTCCCAGGCTTATTTTGTTTATTACGTCCTTGGCGTTGATAAACTCCCGCCCGTAGATGATACCCGTGCCGAAAGGAGACAAGTCTACGTATACGGATGATTTCTCAACCAAAATAACAGGTCCTTCGACTAGCGAATCCACCTCCGGCCTGTTTGCGCTCCTGCTTACGATAGAGCTTAAAACTAAATTTTCTTCCACCACTACTTCTCCTGCGTGCGCAGGCATGTCTTTTTCCATATAATAAATTAACTTAAAAATAAAACATCCGCTAAAATAAGCGGATATAAGGCTTAGGTTTTCTCTCAACTTGAGGGAAGGTTACCCTAAATCCATGCTTTTAATTCCGTCTCTATGGCGGATCAGCCGATGAGGCTGAATAATTTAAGTTGTAAATTTATACTACTATAAATTCCATAAAATGCAAGCCTGGTAAAGTTTTATCTGTTTCTTTTTCTTTAAAATTTTGCTACAATACAAGGGATGATAATCACATACTTCGGAAAACAGTTTTTTAAAATTGGGCAAGGCGAAATGGTCCTTGCTTTTAATCCCGTGAGCAAGAGTTCCAAAACCGGCATTTCGGCGCACTTCGGGGCGGATATTGCCTTAGTAACCACAAATCATCCCGACTATAACGGCGTAGAGCAGCTGTCGCATGGGGAGCGGGCGCCCTTCGTGATAAGCGGACCCGGAGACTACGAAGTCAAAGAAATTTTCATAAAAGGCGTAGCCTCGGACGCGGATATCGGCGGCCTGTCTGCGCAGGCAGGGAAAAAATTCATAAATACGATTTATTTATTTTCCTTGGATGGCATCAATATAGCTTTCATGGGAGCGATTTCTGACGGAGAACTTTCCAAGGAATCGCGCGAAGCCATAAACGATCCCGATATTCTTTTTATTCCCGTAGGCGGTAAAGGTAAAGAGGCGAACTTGCTTGACGCGAAATCATCCGCAAAGCTGGCCTCCACCCTTGAGCCAAAGTTGATTATCCCGATGGATTACGACGACGCTTCACTCAAGGCGTTCCTCAAAGAGCTTGGTGAAGAAAAAGCGGAGGTGGTGGATAAGCTTACATTGAAAAGGAAGGATCTAGATAACAAGGAAGGGGAAGTCGTAGTATTAAAAGCATCTTAGTCGCGCCACAAGGACGATTGCGCGACATAATTTCGTAAAATTAATGGAAAAAATAATTCACCATATAATAAAAATAAGACGCCAGCCGGAACACATAAAGAGGCATATTCTTTATGCCCTTACCCTATTTTTCGGGATAATACTTTCCTTGCTTTGGATTTATTCGCTCGGAACAACTTTCACGAATCCGGACACTCAGGAGGAAATAAGCGACGAGCTCAAGCCGTTTTCAGCTCTTAAAGATAATTTAGTAGGAGGATATAATACTTTAACTGCGCCCGAAGAGGATACTAGCGCGGAAACCCAATAAAGTTATGGCAAAAAAGTCAGCGGAAAAACCAGAAGAAGAGTCACGGATGGATACCATTCTGCCCGTTGATGTGGTTACAGAAATGAAAGAATCCTACCTGGCATATGCCATGTCGGTTATCACTTCGCGGGCGCTCCCGGACGTGCGGGACGGTCTTAAGCCCGTGCACCGCAGGATTTTGTTTGCCATGCATGAAATGGGCCTTACCTCGTCCGCGCGTTTCCGCAAATCGGCAGCCGTAGTCGGAGATGTCCTCGGAAAGTACCACCCGCACGGAGATACGGCAGTTTACGATTCGATGGTGGGCATGGCTCAGGAGTTTTCTTACCGGTACCCGCTAGTGCTCGGGCAGGGGAACTTCGGCTCTATTGACGGGGACAATGCTGCCGCCATGCGTTATACCGAAGCGAAGATGTCAAAGATATCAAACGAGCTCCTTCGCGACCTAGAAAAAGAAACGGTTGATTTCCGACCAAACTACGACCAGACAAGGAAAGAACCGATAGTATTTCCTTCCAGCGTTCCGGCGCTTCTCTTGAACGGTACGCTCGGAATCGCGGTAGGAATGGCGACAAATATTCCTTCCCATAATCTGGCCGAAGTCATGGATGCCACAAACCATCTCATTGAAAACGAAGAGGCCACCACCGAAGACCTCACGCAGTTCATCAAAGGGCCCGATTTCCCGACAGGCGGGATTGCCTTCGGCTCAAAAGACATGCTGCACGCCTATTCTTCCGGGCGAGGCGGAGTAGTCTGCAGGGGCGAGGCGGAAATAGTGGAGCAAAAAGATGGGAATTTTTCCATAATCATCACGTCCCTGCCTTTCCGGGTGAATAAATCAAACCTGATAGTAAGCATAGCCGAGCTGGTACAGGAAAAAAAGCTGGAAGGTATCAAAGGCCTCAGGGACGAGTCAACCAAAGATATACGTATTGTCATAGATTTAAAATCAAGCGCGCATCCGGAAAAAGTATTAAACTATATTTACAAAAATACACAACTCGAATCAAATTTTAATTTTAATATGGTAGCGCTGGTAGACGGTGTGCCGCAAACACTCTCGCTCAAGTCTATTTTGAACGAATTCATCAGCCACAGAAAAGAAGTGGTAAAGAGGCGTAGCGCGTATGATTTGAGGAGGGCGGAAGAGCGGGAGCATATTTTACTCGGACTAAAAAAAGCGCTGGATAAGATAGACCGGGTGATTTCTGTCATACGCGCCTCAAAGACTTCCCAAGTGGCAAAACTGAACTTGATGAAAGAATTCAAATTCTCCGACTTGCAAGCTTCCGCTATCCTCGAAATGAAGCTCGCCAAGCTCGCGGGACTTGAGCGAAAGGCAGTAGAGGACGAGCTTGCAGAAAAACAAAAATTTATCGCGGAGATGAAGGAATTGCTCGCGAGCCCTAAAAAAATTCTAAAGACAATCGCGGGTGAACTGAAAGAAATACGGGAGAAGTACGCGGACGAAAGACGCACAAAAATAGTCAAAGGCGGAGTTAAAGAAATTTCGGACGAAGATTTGGTGCCGGAAAAAGAGACTATGCTTGTGCTTACGGCCGGAGGGTATGTTAAATGCACCGATCCTTCCGAATACCGAGCGCAAAAACGAGGAGGCGTGGGTGTGATTGACCTTGAAACCAAGGAAGAAGATTTTGTTACCATGCTTGTGTCTGGCTCTACCCACAGCAACCTTCTTTTCTTTACGAATCTGGGCAAGGTTTATCAGATGAAAATGTACGACATTCCGGAAGGGCGTAGAGCCACGAAAGGTAAGTCCATCATGAATTTCCTGGCCTTAGGAGGCGAGGAAAAAGTTACATCTGTTTTAGCAATGCCTGCCCGCCCTCCTTTGTCGGGAGCAGGCGGGCCCAAAGATCTCAGTAAAACAGGCACTTCACTGATGCTTGTCACTAAGCACGGAACCGTGAAAAAAATGTCCTCGGAAAGCTTTAAGGATGTGCGCAGAAGCGGCATTATTGCGATACGTCTGGACAAAGACGATCAGCTGATTTCCGCGCTTGTTACTGGGAAGGGCGACGAAGTTATGATTGCGACAGCGGACGGACAATCCATAAGATTCAAAGAGTCGGATGTCCGGGAAATGGGACGGACCGCCGGAGGCGTCAGCGGAATAAAATTAAGCAAAAATGATGTCGTTATCGGAGTAGATGTCATACAAAAATCCTCGGAGAAGGGCCTGCCTCCTGCCAGTGCAGGCGGGGCGCAGGCAGGCGCGTTCCTGACAATGAGCGCAAACGGTTTTGGCAAGAAGACCAGCCTAAACGAATACAAGGTGCAAAAACGCGGCGGCTTGGGAGTCAAAACGGCAAAGGTAACGCCGAAGACCGGCAAGCTCATAGTGGCCAAAGTTCTGTCGGGCGAAGAAGAGGAGCTCATCGCGATGTCCAAAAAAGGCCAGGTCATTCGCACCGCTCTTTCCGATGTTTCTTCTTTGGGCAGGCAGACACAAGGAGTCACCGTCATGCGCCTGCGAGGAGGGGACGGGATAGCTTCAATAGCTTGCATATAGACCACCTCGCCTTCGGCTCTCCTCCTACTTTAGGAGGAGAGGACACGAATTCCTCCCCTCCTTGTGGAGGAGGGGCAAGGGGTGGTAATTTTTTATGGTACAATATATAAATGTTTGCAAACCCCTTAAAAATTCTCAAAACCATACCCTTGCGAGAAAATGATATCGTGGCGGATCTTGGGGCGGGAACGGGACATTATTCGGTCATCGCAGGGATGCTTGCTCCAAAAGGGAAAATTTACGCGGTGGAAATAGAAAAAGATTTTTTAGATACCATAAAAGGCAAGGTAAAAGACCCCCGAATAGAAAATGTGGAAGTTATCTGGGGAAATGTCGAAAAGCCCGGCGGGACGAAAATAGGGGATGGGATTGTAGATGTAGCTATAGCTTCAAACATACTTTTTTTAGTGGATGACAAGGAAAAATTTATAGATGAGATAAGGAGAATACTCAAACCCAACGGCAAGGTGCTCCTAGTAGACTGGGATTCGTCAATAATTGAAGGGGCAAGAGCGGTAAAAACAGTTCCACAGGCAAAGGCTCTGGCTATGTTTGAGAAAAAAAATTTTTTCCTCGACAGGATTGTTGATGCAGGGAATCACCATTATGGTATGATATTGATAAAGAAATGAAAGCAAGCTTTCAGATTATTATTATAGTTATCTTCCTGGTTTCGGCGGTGGCCGGTGTTTTGGTTTTTTCCGGTGCGATACCGATAGGAAATGATGACAGTGCAGGGAACCTTGGTACCGTAGTCTTGTGGGGCACTGTTCCCACGGCAAGCATCTCCAAGCCGCTTACCGACTTCAATACCGCTAACCCCAGCTTTGTCGTGAAATATGAGGAAAAATCTGCGGATACATTTGACCAAGATCTGCTCGAAGCGCTTGCCGAGGGAAGCGGACCGGATCTGTTTTTTTTGCCGGACAACCTGGCGTTTCACTACGCGAATAAAATTTTTACCATTCCTTACGAGAGTTATCCGCTCGCTTCCTTTAAAGGCGTTTTCGCCGGAGCCAGCGAGGTATTTTTGACCGGAACAGGGATATTGGCTTTTCCTATGTCCATTGACCCGCTCGTAATGTACTACAACAGAAGTATGTTAGACGCGAACGGTGTCGTCTATCCTCCAGCCACCTGGAATGATATGACCGCGATGATTCCGTCTCTTACCAAGAAGGATGACGCAAATAAAATAATAAAAAGCGCCGTTGCTCTCGGACATTTTTCAAACGTTGTCCATGCGAAAGACATAATTTCCACGCTGTTCATCCAGGCCGGAAACCCTATTATCCAGGAACAAGGTGGCATTTTTAACTCCACCCTGGACCGTATGATCGGTAGTTATAATCTTCCTTCGATTTTAAAATTTTACACGGATTTTGCCGACCCAAACAGCGCGGTCTACTCCTGGAACAGGTCTTTCCCGAGCTCGGACGCCGCTTTTTCAAAAGAAGATTTAGTATTTTATTTTGGTTACGCTAGCGAGCTCTCGTCTATGGTAAAGAGAAATCCTAACCAAAACTTTTTTGTCGCTCCGGTTCCGCAGATAAAAGGCTCAAACTTCAGGTCTACCGGAGCCAGGGTAACGGGGGTAGCTATTTCGGCATCTTCAAAGAATTTCAATGCGGCTTTTACCGCCGCGAATCTGCTATCAACGTCGGATTTTGCTTCCAAATTTGCGAGCGCGCTCGGAGTCGCCCCCGCCCGTAGAGAGCTGCTGGCAGTCAAGGAGCCCGATGCCTTTTCACCGATTTTTTACAGCTCGGCCTTATACGCGAGGAGTTGGCTCGACCCATTACCCAAAGATACAGATAACATCTGGAGCGCCATGGTAAACGGGACTCTTTCAAATGCGATGACGACCGAACAAGCCATGAAAGACGCAAGTTCCAAGCTGGACCTTTTATTATTTAGATAAATTTATGAAAAAAATAACAAAATTTTTAATCCTTACCACACTATTTTTCGTTTTACTTATGCCAGCCTTGTCTTTGGCTGATGGGCTGGTTCCTTGTACGAATACACCTGATCCTGTGACCGGAATAATTTCTGATACCAGTAAGTGTGATTTTACGGCTCTTATGGCTCTAGTCAATAAGGTTATAACATTTATCTTGGTTGACCTGGCACTACCTATTGCCGCTATAATGTTCGCTTACGCCGGATTTTTGATGATAACGGCTGGGGGAGAGTCTGCCCACGCGAAGACAAAAGCAAAGAACATTTTCACTAATGCCATTATTGGGTTTATCCTGGCGGTAGCTTGCTGGCTCATCATAAGTACGATATTAACAATTATGGGCTTTAACGGTACTTGGATTGGGCTTGTTATTGGGGTATAATACATATCATGAATTTTATCAAGAAAAATTGGAGTAAATTTGTTCTGATTTCTTATGCATTCTTTATCCCACTAATTTCTTGGGCCGATGAACATGCTGTAACATGTAACCCAGCGGGCGGGACTATCTGCAATCCACTTCAAAATACAACCTCAATTTCCGAGTTAATACATAATGTACTGGTGGGCATGCTTACCCTCGGTATACCCATCGTAGCTTTGGCCATAGTTTACTCCGGCTTTCTTTTCGTTTTTGCCAGGGGGAATACGGAGAAATTAACCAGTGCGAAGAAAACCCTTATGTACACATTAATCGGTGCGGCGATACTGCTCGGGTCATGGGCTATTGCCAAGCTTATATCTACAACAGTGAACGCATTATAAATTAAAAATTATTATGACCCTTCGATAAAAACTCAGGGTCATGGTGAGTAAAACCGAACCATGAAAAAATTTAAAAAATTTGTTTCCATCCTTCTTTTATTAATAGTTCTCGTGCCCTCTTTAGTTTTGGCCGCAAACGGAGACCCTGTTACGGGAGCCAATGTGTGCGCCTCTGTCACCGGTATCGGCAATCTAATCTGCAAATTTAAAGAACTTCTTAATTCCCTTATCCCGCTCATTGTGCTGCTTGGAGTAGTTTTTTTCGTGTGGGGAGTCGTAGTGTACGTTATTGCCGGTGGAGAAGAGGCCAAGAAAAAAGGGAAAGACAGGATAATATACGGCTTGATAGGACTCGCCATTATTTTGAGCCTTGCGGGACTTGTCAATTTAATTGCCAAGACTTTCGGCCTTGAAGGGCAAACGCTCAATGCTCCCTCTTTGGTTACCACTACCACTACAGCTTCCATGGGCGGTGTTTGCGCGGTGGGGACGAGTTTCCAGGGTCTTATGGGTTACGCCATCTGTATAATCCAAAATTCCATCATTCCTTTGATTTTTGCTGTCGCCATACTTATGTTTATCTGGGGGGCGGTCAAGTTCTTTATCATCAACGGAGATGAAGAAGCCAAGCGACAAGAAGGCAAGCAATTCATGATATGGGGCATTATCGCTCTTGCAGTCATGATGTCCGTTTGGGGGCTGGTAGCCATAGTCAGAGGTACTTTTGACAGGTCAGGTACGTCCGTTCTTCCAAAAGCGAGCCCGCCCGGGAATTAGCCTGTTGACTGTTTTACTTTGATTATGCATATGGTACAATTATAAGACATTATTATTAGGTCGGGTTTATTATTCATTAAAATAATGAGCAAAGCGAATGTATTTTAAGAACCCTGTTAAATAATTTTTTTGAAAAAATTAAAATCTGAAGGATTTTATTTAACAGGGTGACATTTTAAAATCGTTCCACTCATTTAAAATTAGTCATGAAAAAGAATTTAGCTGTATTGTCAGGGTTGGTTATGGTTTTAGCTCCGGCTGTCGCTTCTGCCGCTATCGGTACCGGTTTTTGTAGCGTCAATTCGAACAATGGAACGCTTGGGAGCATCCTTTGTAAGGTTGGGGATCTTTTAAACGCGGTTATCCCGGTACTTGTTGTACTCGGAATAGTTTACTTTGTTTGGGGGGTTATCACTTACGTTATTTCCAAGGAAGAAGAAGCAAAGAAGGCCGGCAGGAACCGAATTATCTTCGGTATTATCGGCTTGGTAGCTATTGTCGCCATGTGGGGCCTTGTTAACATCCTCATAAGGACATTCGGTCTTAACGACAACTCAGGCGCTGTTCCTCTTCCTTCCGTCATCATCAACTAAGTATGGAATTGTTCTCTGCAAACATAGCTTATGCCGCGGCGGGGGAGAGTTTTAACACCTTTGTGGGGAACCTCGTTACCCTCATCATAAACCCGCTGATTACGTTTCTTTTCGCGCTGGCTATACTTTATTTTCTTTATGGCGTTCTCGAGTTCATCATGAACCAAGAAAATGAAGAGAAAAAAACTACGGGCAAACAGCATATGATATGGGGGGTTATCGGCATTGCTATAATGATGGGAGTGTTCGCTATTATGAATATAATACTGAAAACTTTCAACATTACGGGCATAAATCCCGAGCAGGGAACAGTAGACTCGGATACGTTCAGGTAAAAAAATTGAGTAGAAATGAGGAAAGGCGACCTTGTGGGGTCGCCTTTTTCGTGCTGGCCAAGCGATGACATCACCTCCTTAGGTGCGCGGCCGTTATAGATTCACTCGCACACGGCGACACCCGTCGCCGTGTCTCCCACCTCAAAGCCTTTTGGCGCGTTTTCCGTCGTGATGACGGTCCACCGCCAGTCTCCGGGGCTGTGAGAGGTTTTTGCTCCTGGACCCCCGACGTCTTTGCCGGGGCAGTTGGGGTAGGGCTCCACGTTGTTCGGTGGATACGACATGACACATCCTCCTTTCGGATAGATGTGAAAGTCGTACCCACGGATGGTATGGCGCACTTCGCCATTCACCATCTGCATCGTGTCCCCGGTCACGCAGCCTTCCCTTTTTGGGGCTTCCG
>Ga0209542_10007778_pt1 | contig 20246 bp, 23 predicted proteins | sample RifCSPhighO2_01_FD_184028 | JGI IMG/M metagenome (GOLD analysis project Ga0209542, IMG submission 184028) | Soil microbial communities from Rifle, Colorado - Rifle CSP2_plank highO2_0.1 (SPAdes) (version 2) | ecosystem: Environmental > Terrestrial > Deep subsurface > Rock core/Sediment ...
CGGCGATCCGAGAGTTTCCTCCCGATCCATACTCGCGCATGATGATGCGGGAGCGGATCAGGCAGATTCCGACTCGGACTTTTTCCCGCCAGACCAGCAAATCCTCCACCTCCGCTCTCAGGTTGACGATGCGCTGTTCGTACCCAGCGCTCTGCTCATCGAGTCGCCGTTTCACTTCCTCGACCGAGCCGTACTTCTTGGCGAGCCAGATCCAACCGATGATGGTCATCAAGGCCCTGAAGGCCGTTTTGACCATCATCCAGAACAGGACCAGTCCGGCCCCGCCGAAGATGATGGCGGCGAAGGCGTAGTCCACCTTCTCCGCTACCTCTGGATTGAGGTAGAAGTACAGCTTGGTGAAAATCGCGAGGCGGAGGGTGCCCCAAGCCACAAGAGCGAGGATTGTGGAGGCGGTAGCCACCCTACAGAGATAGTACCGATTCCGGACGGAGCACAGGATGTACTCCGTGATCCGGATAATCATCCATGCTAACTCGAGGGCCCGCGTCTTGGCCGTCGGGTTTCCGTTGTTTAGTTCCTCCCGCTCCAAGATCCCGCGGTGGATCCGGTCGCGGATCTCGGCGAGTTTGTTGATGGCCTTGTTTAGGGGCCTGTTTGGGTTACGAAGCATTTTGCTTTTCCTTCCTTCGGGCCTTTTTCATCCCGATGGCGGAGAAGTGCCACGGAGCCATCTCTGCGGAATGCAGGGCGTTCTATCCATGGCAAGTGAACTCTGGGGGAAAGTGTATCAAAATGATTGACAAAAGTCAAGGATTATGATGTTGGGTAATTTTTGCCTTTGATAGCACGCAGATCTAGTATATACTAATGTATATACTATTAAAGCTAGAACATTGTGAGTACTACTATACAAAATTGGGGTAATAGTTTGGGAGTACGGTTGCCTAAAGAGGTGACAGATAAACTTGGGTTACGCAAGGGTAGTGTAGTTAACATCATAGTTAACGGTGAGTGGGTCATGCTTAAACCTACCAGGAAACACGACACTCTTGCTGAAATGGTGTCTAAAATAACAAAAAAAAATAGACATAGCGAATATGATTGGGGTAAGCCGGTCGGGAAAGAAATATGGTAAAAAATGAATATACCCCATCTCGAGGAGATTTCGCATGGTTCGACTTTGATCCCACGCTCGGACACGAACAAGCTAGAAGACGCCCAGCGCTTGTATTGTCAGCAAAAGGCTATAACAAAAAAAGTAGTTTAGTCGTAGTTTGTCCAATTACTAAACATGCCAAAGGTTATCCGTTTGAAGTTGTTGTAAACACTAAGGAAGTTTCTGGTGTCGTTCTTGTTGATCAAATTCGTGCTATTGATTGGGAGAAGAGAAGAATGTCATTTATCGGAAACTTGGGAGGGATCGAATTCGAAATAGTACAAAGGAAAGCAATAGAGCTTATTGTTGGTGAGATTTAGGTTATCCACTGGGGTTTCTTGCATGCCAAGTGCGAGGTAGTATTATTTACATATAAGGAGCTTCCGCCATTTGGCGGGGAGCTTTTTTGTTTACCCAGCAATTATTAGGTGTATTATTGAACAATATGAAAAAACAACTCATTACTCTGGCTCTATTATTAGTAACTCTGACAGTGGCCGGTTCTTTTTTTGAAATTAACAAGACAGTAGGTCAGAACAAGGCTCTGGTGGCTCAGACATCAGGCGCGATTCTGGAGCAATGGTGTCATACATTTAATACTAATCTTTATGTTGGAATAAAGTCAGGCGAGGTAGCCGAGCTTACCCAAGCACTCTCGAAGGAAGGTTTAATAGAATATAGTTCTGAATCTAAAAATTTCAATGCAACTGAATTTGATGAACGCTTAGCTTCAGCCGTTACGGGGTTTCAGCAAAAATATAAGGCCGAGGTCCTTAGTCCAAGCGGTCTTCTATACGGTACTGGCTATGTTGGTAAATTAACGCGTGCTAAATTAAACAAGCTCTATGGTTGTAACAACAATACTGTCTCCAACCCGACACCTACTTCCGGTACTGTTCCCTCTGTATCTGGGTCAAACTCGGGTGCTTCCAATCCAGTAAGTTCGAGTGTTAGTGCCGCCGCCGGCACGCCCATTGCTTGTTCTTCTTATACCACGTCGGCTTCTTGCACTGGAAGTTTGGCTTGTGAGTGGTATGGCACGAACGGTGCGTCTGCTACCTGTCATATTCCTAGTTGTGGCGGGTTGCTTAATGTTATGGGCAAAAGTGATACAACAAAGTATGAAGGCGGTTTCTACCCATCAGGAGCTCCAGCTAGTCAAGGCTGGATTTATGCCGGTGTTACTAATGGTTGTGGCACTGCACCCAATGATACATGCGCGGCCAATCTTGGATGCTTTTATCGTGCCGTAGGTTCAACTCCTCCACCTTCTACCAATCCACCACCTACTACACCTCCTCCCGTGACAGGTGGCTCATACTTGGGACGCCCTGATCAATTGGCGTCCGGATGTAGTGTAGGACAAGCCAATCAATGTGGTGGAAAATCTTCCTGTATAGCAAAAAAACTTTGTATCGACGGACCATACTCAGGAGATTGCGATATGAATGTAACATTGGGATTTTGTGGTGGGGTTGCAAGTCTTAAACAAGGGCCCTGTGGCGCGGATGCTTATTATCACCCTGCTTTCCAAGGACCCAACTTTAGAACTGTTATGTCCTATACTCCGACCAACATCTCTCTTGTGCCTAAGGGAAGCACGATTATTTTCTCGGCCCAATTGATATATGAAGGTCAAGTAGTGGGAAGCGATAATCCAACTGTAACAGTTGCTTGGTACAAGGATGGAGTGGAGGTATCGCGTGTCACCAAACCGATTCAATCTGAAGTTCAGACGCTGTATCAAAATATAACTGCCGATGGGAAAAAGCACACCATTAAAGTTGTTATTGATCCGGAGGACAGGGTGTATGAGTATGTTCCGGTTTGCAACAGTAGCGCCAAGGGTTCATCTGGAAACACTGGCGAGACAGATAACAGCGTGGAAGCCTATCTACCCATGGGTCTACAGGATGCGACTGTTACTGGCGTAACCGGTGTAACCTCAGGTGGAAATATCACAACAGTGACCCGTCGCGATGCTATGGTCCAACTTATAAACAGGGCGGGACTTGTTTCAACTCCGCCCGCAAGCGCAAGTTTCGGTGATGTGCCTACTTATGATTCTGGATATGCGCAAATAGAAACCGCTTATGTTAAGGGCATCACATTCGGTTGTTCTGCAAGTCCTCGCCAATTCTGCCCCAATCGCGCGATTACGCGTTACGAACTTGGCACGTTTACTAGCCGAGTGGGCGGTTCATTCAATGCCACTGTCAACCCCACAGGCAACGCATCGATAAGTGATGTGGATCTTGCTATTATGAGTATTAAGTAGTATAAATATAATATGAAAAAACAACTTATCGCCCTAGCTCTATTATTGGCAATATTAGTGCCGGCTTCGTCTTTCGCAACAACCAATGACACTGAAGAGCAGGCTTTGTATCATGCGCAGATTACAGAACTTATGACCAAGATTGCCGAATTGCAAGCGCAACTTAAGGCGCTTCAAGGCAAGCAAGATACGACAACTGCTAAAAAGTGGTGCCACGATTTTAGCGTAAACATCGGCATGGGCCAGAAGAATGCTGAAGTAGATGCCCTCGAATACATTCTGACTCAAGAAGGCTTCACTGGATTCGAGCACTCAAGTAATTTCGCTACAAGTTATGACGAGCGCATAGCTTCGGCGGTCACTGGTTTGCAAGAAAAGTATAAATCAGAAATTCTCACACCAAATGGTCTTGCATATGGCACAGGATATGTCGGCAAATCAACGCGCGCTAAATTAAACAGACTGTATGGTTGCGATAACGGCGAACCCAAGCCGGTTCCAGCACCAAAGCCCCAACCCAAGCCAGAACCAACCCCCACGCCCGCTCCCAAACCTCAACCTAAACCAATTCCTAACACAAAACTTAATGTTCTTTCACCCAATGGTGGTGAGTATCTGACAATTGGTAAGGCCAATACTATTACTTGGGAGAATGGAGGAGATTTCGTGAACATTGATGCTTATGATTTGGCTACTGTTCCTACTTGTATCGATGACACTTGTGTTGGTAAGGTGCCGACTAAGTACATGATCGCGCGATCGGTAACTGGTTCAAGTTACGCGTGGAATGTGGCTTTGCCCGTTGGTTCATACAAGATCGAAGTGTGTAGCACTTATGTTACCAGTAATTGTGATCAAAGCGACAGTTACTTCAAAGTAATTTCACCACCAACAAATAAGCCACCGGTAATAACCACAGGCGTTATGCCACAGAATGTGAAAGTAGGGGAGAAGGCGGTGTTCACATGGACGGCCATTGACCCCGATGGCGATGTGCTTTCATGGAGTGTGAATTGGGGTGTCGCGGGCATAGCCGATGAAGGCATGGCCTGTGTCAATCAAATGATCGATGGCTATCAACCCCCAGTTAATCTTTGTGGTTCGTTCACTACCACTCACACATGGACTGCCCCCGGCACATATGCTGTTACAGTTACTGTCAATGACGGCAAGGGTGGTTCGGCCAGGAGTTTTGCTACAGTAGTGGTGACTGCTCAAACCAAAGTTGCTGTTGTTTCAAACCCCGAGCTTATACCGCAAACAATTCCGCCAAGTATTAATGTTATGGCTAATGGCAATGATGGGCCGTTGGAAATCAGACAGGGCAAATCAGTAGCTATTTCGTGGGTGTTATCCAGCAATTTCGCTAACGGCACTTGCGCTAAATCAGGCGCGTGGCAGTATCTGGGCGCGCTCTCGCCCATGAACGGCTACAAAATAGAAGGGCCGTTCAACAACATCGGCATATATTCTTACACTATATCTTGCACAGACTCATCTGGAGTAACAGCTAGAGATTATGTGATAGTGAATGTAAAATAACTTAACTAGCTAGGTCATTCAAAATGAGAGGAGAAAATAAATTCAGAAAGATATTGGAAGCGGAGGGGACAGAGTACAATCCTGATAATAAAATTGAAGGAAATGTATTGAAGGGTAATAAATTCGCTTGGGTTTTCAATGAAGGTAACATGAGAAATGAAACCGAAAACACAAAAGAGAAGGACGTGGGAGATGACAAAAAAATTGTGAAAACTAAAAATAATGCGAAAGAAGTTGGAGAGAATCCTAATGAGGCGCATGCTGAGAAAATAGATAAGATTTTCAACGAGCTGTTGGAAAGTGTTAAGGATGCTCCCGAGGCAAAGAAAGAAGCTTTGAAGATTCTGATTGGCCAAATGAGGCAGATTGCTGAACAGCTCAAACAGACAAGAGATATGAGGCACATGGAGGCTCTCAAAAGAGAGATGTTAGAGAATTGGCAAAAGCTCGTAGAAATGACAAACGGCGACTCGGCTTTGCTCAAAGCAATTACTGAATGGGGGAAAAAATTTGCTCAAGAAAAGGTTGTTTACCATGAACTGATGGGAGAAGTTAAAGACGAACTTATTGATAAGGCGCAGGAGATCCAATCAACATGGAACAAAATGCAAATTTCCATAGGACAAATAGTGGGAACACTTACTAAATACAATCCAGCTATTGAAGAGTTGATAGTGAATAAATATCTTAGAAGATTACGCTTTCCTGAACCGGGAGAATCAGCGCGAGAATTTACGGCCCGGCCATTGTTTCAAGGATCAAGCATTGAGAATTTCATCGAGCGCATCCAGAGCGTTGATTTGGGATTTGACGAACAAGATATTGATGTGCAAGCCGCCAATGACTTTTCTACGAATCTGACGAATATGACCAGAGAGCTTTCTGTAAAAGCTTTTACACCAAAGGCTGCTTCGGGTAGTCCAGAATTAGGCGGATTACTCAATGATCTTGTAGAGCAGTCGAATACTTTATCAAGGCAGATTTTGGGTGTGAGTAAAATCTACAAGTTCACCAAGAAGATTCGTGATACGCATTTCTTGCCATTGTTTGCAGAAGGGGGACCTGAACAATTAGCGGTAGCAGCATAAATAAACAGTATGAAATCTCCGGGAAGCGCAGAGGGTGGGCAAAGGGGTGGGGAGGATAAAGAAGCGAGGCAGAATGCTCAAGATGTTGTGGCGCGTTTGATTGCGAAGCAAGAAGAACTGAAGACTAGCGGACAGAGTTCAAGAAAACGACATCGTTTTAATATACAAGAGGAGTGGGTAGCTATTATTGTAGGTTCGAAGCCCGCAGGTTTATATGAACCTGGAGATCTGACGCGTATACCCAAAGAGATTCGAGATGAATTATCAAAACAGACTAAAGCACGAGGGCTTAAGATTGTAAAAGTAAGTCTCCTTGGCAAAGAACAATACATTATTGGCAATGAACAGAATGTCGAGGCAATTAAACAATTGTTTGGAAAGTATAAAAGAGAGGAAGATTTTGATGCGGAATACCATAAAGTTTTGGGTGCTAACCTTGGATATTCAGAAGAGGAAATAGCCGATTTCGTCAAGAGTCTGGGAGCTAAAGAAAAGCAAGAACCAAAAGGCACTTCGCCTTACGAGATATTGGGAGTTGAACCAACCGCTACTATTGAGGAAATAAAAAAATCTTATCGCCGATTATCTATGGAGTTCCATCCTGATCGTCCTGGTGGTAATAACGAGATGTTTAGAAGGATCAATGAGGCCTATGAGATTCTGTCTGATTCCGAAAGAAGAAAGAGCTACGATGATTTCGAGAGGTCAATGCCTCACCATTCGCATAGTGGGAGTGGTTCAAGTTGGGGTTCTGGGAAGGCCGGTGCTAGCAAAGGTGCTGATTCAACAAAATCACCATCACAAAAGCCATCTCATGAGTCACCGAAGCCGAAAGAACCCGTAGACGCGCGGACGCAAGAGCAAAAGAATGCAGATATGGAAGAGCTATTAAGAAAGTTTGAGGAAGAAAGATTGGCTAAAAAAGCCGAGAGGGATGCTAGGTGGGATAAGTTGAAAGCAGAACGTGACGCAGGAGAGCGAAGAGGGCAGGAAGCTAGCGCTGAATTAGCAAGAAGGAGGGCCGAACTTGAAAAAAACAGGGCGGATTTGGCTGCGAAGAAAAGAGCCATGGGAATAGCCGAGGATGCTGATCCCGAGGTAGAACACGCGAGAAAACTAAAAGAGATTGAAAATGATGCGCAGAAAGGCTATGATGAAATAGAACGAGACATGAGAGGATTAAGAAATAAACAATAAATATGGATCCAAAACCAAAACCCGAAACAACCTATGATTACCAAGCAGAAAGAGTGCAATTTTGGGCTGATCGTTTGAAGGTTTTAAATGATAAACTGGAAGAATATCAACGAGGAATTGAAGAGTTTTCTGCCAGTGGCGATGATAATTCAGTGAGCATATTACGTGCAAATGTGGTTTCAGTAGAAGCGCAAATACAAGAAGTTGAAGAAGCTGCGGCAATAGCAGGTGAAGGAAAATTGTATATAGATGCTCTTGCCAGTAGTAAGGCAAAGAGAGTGAGGGATGTTTCTAATAACTGATTTGAATTAGGGCTATAGGTATAGTAGGATAGCGTAAGTAATTAGGAGAATTAAGGTAATATTAAAAACATGAGCATAGAAAATCCAAGTGAAAGAAAGGCAGGTGGAGTGAAGGACATCCAGGTTAAGTCTAAGAATATTGGCAATGAAAGTGTCCCAGTGATAGAGTATAGTGGCACGATTAATGGTGTGGAAATAAGAGTTTCCCGTTTGCCAGACATACCAAAGACCCACGATGGACCCAAGCAGTATAGTGGCGAAGCGGGTGGAAAGGCATTGAGAGAAGATCAGGCCAGAAGTTTGTACGAAATGCTTCAAGCAGAGGATGCGAATACTAGGCTTGTCGGAGGAGTAGAAACTCCGGAGCAGACAAAGGGAGATAAAAAATGGGCGGAAACGCTTTCTAAATTAGGATTGTAAAGTATAAAAAATATGTCGAAAAACACAAATGAAGGAAGCCAGACTCCACTGCATGAATTACAAGACGCAGAGCGTCTGGTTGATCCGGAATATAGTGGCAATGAACCAAGGCCAGAAGCAGGCAAACCAGACCACAGAAGGATACAAGGTGAGAGATACCCAAAAACATGCAAACACGCGCAATCCCTAAGAGAATTAAAGGCCTATCTTGATAGTTCTGAGGTGGCTAAGGAGAAAAGAATTATGATAGATGGTGGGCGTACAGTTTCTAGTAGGGAAATTTGGGCAAGTATTGAAGCTCTTGTTGCGAAGAATGGAAGACGTGAGCCATTTATTGAAACTGATTTTGATACTATTCCCAATGGCGTAGAGGGAGATTGGGCGGATGGTTTGCGGGATGTTGTGAAGCGTTTGTTTGGAGTAAAATAAGGCGCGTATGAAAGAAGAACCAACTTATTCTCCGTTTGGACCCAGAGCACACGAGCGTGACCTAAAGTTAACTCCCGAGAAGGTCCAACTTGCGGACGGTACCCCCCTGTATCATGTGTTCCTAAGAGAATCCTGATGTTATCACTCTGTCAGCGAATGAAGCACAGAACGCTAAGAGTAGATTGGCGAGAGTGATAAGCATAGATAATGAAAGTGTTTTGTCTTGCCAGGGTAAGTCACTTGAAGAGGCAAAGGTAATCCTAGTGTCAATTGAAACTTCATATAATCAAGAGGCAAAACAAGAGGCTGCGTAAATAAATCTCAAAATTGAGTTTATAAAAAACGAAAGAGCCTTGGGTAGATCCTCATACTGGATCAAGAACCAAGACTCTCTACCTACACTTGCCGGTTTGCTTGCTACCAGCGATCCATCTCGCTCGCCATGATGAAGAATGGCCAGAGCGAGATGAAGGCGAGCTTCTCGAGACTGGTGCCACCCCCCAAGGGGCCGTGGCTTGGGATCAGAAGATATCCTGCCCCAAGGTAGATTGCCCCGCCCCCGAAAATCAAGATAAAACTCAAGAAATCCATACTATTTCCTCCTTTCGATTTATTTTAGCAGCCAAATCAGTACGGCTACGGTTGCGATGGCCTCCAGAAAAAGCACTATCTGGAGCCACCACGGCGCTCCCTCACTTGGTTTACCCACGGCTTGTCCTCTGCTAAAAGGTTAGCATATCTAGGCCCCATTGTCAAATCTGGATTTCTTAGATTTTATTCGAAATGATGAGGTTTTGTCGCAAGATTTGCAGATAATAGAGGATGGTTCTTGAGTTCAGGATCAGCTTCGAGAATTGCTCTGGCTTCTGTGCGGGCGGCTTCCACCATTTTCAGATTCTGCAGAGCCTCCATGCCTACATCGCTGATGCCCCATTGTTTACTGCCAATGAGACTACCCGGGCCTCTTAATTTGAGATCTTGCTCGGCTAATTCAAAACCCGATTTCGCTTTCTCAAGAGCTTTCAAACGCGCTGGGATACTTGCGTCCTCCTTGCTTGTGAACAAATAACAATGCGCTTGCATACTAGAGCGTAACACTCTGCCACGTAACTGATGCAATTGCGCCAGGCCGAATCTCTCGGCCCCCTCAATGATAATAATAGTGGCGTTTGGTATGTTTATACCCACTTCAATTACACTGGTTGCGACTAGGATGTTGATTTCGTTGTTCGCAAATTCTTGCATGATTTCATCTTTCTCACTCGGTTTCATCTTGCCATGCAAGCCGGCTACGATGAATTCTGGGAAAATTTCGTTGCCTAATTTCTCAACCTCGCTCATAACATCTTTAGTTTCAAGGGCTAATTCTTTTTCCGGATCGGGTTCGTTAATTCTGGGACAGATTACGTAGGCCTGGCGTCCGGATTTGATTTCTCGTCTGATATGTTCATAAACCTCCGCCCGTTCGTGCTTATTTACAATTTTTGTAATGATCGGTTTGCGTCCCGGAGGCGACTCGTCGAGCAGAGTTAAATCCAGATCGCCATATATAGTGAGTGCTAATGTTCTGGGGATTGGCGTAGCGGTCATACTAAGTAAATGAGGGGCAAACTTGGAGATTGAACCTCCACTTGGAGATCCAATCTCCAAGTTCTTTTGTGCTAGGGTAGCACGTTGTTTGGTGCCGAATCTGTGTTGCTCGTCGATGATCACGAGGGCTAAACGTTTCCACTTTACACTTTCGGCAATGTGCGCGTGTGTGCCTATGACTATGCTCATCGAGCCATCCGCAATCCATTTCAAGAGTTGCGTACGCGCGACCTGAGTATGGCCCGAAACTTCGATTTTACTGGGGAACTTCCTGCACTCACTCCCGGTAAGTAAGCCAATCTGCACAGTTGGATACCGGGTATCCAACTTGAACATTTGGATGAAACTTTCGAAGTGTTGTTTGGCTAATATCTCTGTGGGGGCCATGTAGGCAACCTGCAATCCGCCAGCTGGCGGACTTTGCATTACTGCGTGCGCTGCCTGAACTGCTACATAAGTCTTACCCGAGCCCACGTCGCCTTCTAGGAGACGCATCATGGGATGCGCGTGTTTCATGTCGGCAAGAATTTTTTCCAGTGCTTCGTCTTGGGCGCGGGTAGGTGTGAAGGGCACAGATATTTTTGACGTCTTTTTAATTTGGTATGCGCCTGTTTCCACGTATTCTTGTCTCAATTTCTGGCGAGCTAATTGAATGAAGAAGATTTCTTGGAAAGCGAACCTTTTTCTGGCTGCTTTGGCATCACTCTCGCGCTTGGGATTGTGTATAAATATGAGCGATGAATGGAGACTAGGTAATTTATATTTCACTAAGATTTCTTTGGGAATCGGATCTTCTAATTTCTCCATAATTCCTGACTTAAGCACTTTCTGAATCGCGTATGTAAGCCACAAACTGGATATGCCCCGAGACTCTGGATAGATAGGTGCTAGTTGGTGGCTATCGTTTATCAGGTCTGAGGAAAATAAAGGGCCGGTCATGTCCCTCTTATTTGCGAGTTCTATTGTTGGATTAGTGAAAGATCGTGCGCCTTTGTACTCTTTCGATTTGCCAGAAAGTCTAACAATAGCGCCTTCACTAAACTTCTTAGCCATATAAGCTTGCGAGAACCAGATGGCCTTAACCTTGCCCCCCGATAAATCTTCAAGCGCCATTTCGGCTATCGCGACGCGCTTGTGCCAACCCTTACGCGTGCCTTGTGAAATAACTTTCGCCACAACACTTTCATCCTGCGAAGTGTAACGAGCAGGGAGGTGATGCAACAAATTCTTGACAGTCAAAAGACCCAGCTTTTTGAGAGCTTTTGCCTGTGCAGGTTTGAGTCTAAAGTGCTCCATCAATAAATCACTTGTTTGCATTGACATATTGTAGCAGGTGCATAACCTCACACATTAATAATGGGTGCGGGTGTAAACTTAAGGTAAGTTATGGAAATACTTCTCGCGAAACCAGTTCTAATCGGGATACATTTGGGTCTAGCCATTTTGGGCATTGATGCTTTTCTTTGGCTCGCGGGCGAATATGCGGCTGGAGCAATGGCTGTGAGACGCAGAGTGATCGTCGCTGTTTTGGGCGTGATTGGCTTTGCGGGAAGTTGGATTGTGGGCGGTTATTATTATGTGAAGTTCTATGGCCCTCTGGTTAAACCTGTTATTAAAGAGGGTCTTGCTCCGTGGGCGCATGCTATTGCCATGGAGGCCAAAGAGCACATATTCTTACTCATAGTACCGGTGGCTATTACTGTGTTTCTTGCCACGCGGGCCACAGAGTTTAACTTGCGCAAACCTGCCATGTGCTTGGCCGTGCTACTCGCTGTCATGGGTCTCGCCATTGGTGCAATGGGCTTTATCATCTCAGCCGCTTATCGCTTTGGCGTAATTAGTGTGGTCGCGAGTTAATTATGAAAAATCTCAAATTAATCTGGTCCTCTGCCTACTCGGCACTCATCACCGGTCTTGCCGTGGTAGCTGTGACAATCTACATGGAGTACTCACCCGCCTTCAAAGTTGTACTTACTAATCTTACCAGTCACCACTGGATTTCTAAAAGCGTTGGCTCACTCATTCTCTACTTCGTCCTTTTCTTTATTCTCAATAAAATTGGTGGCGAAAATAAGAATGAATTTCAAGTAAAGAGAGCCCTCTGGTCACTTTTCATTGTAACAATCCTCTCGGGGCTAGCCATCTTCGCCTTTTTCGTCTGGCACTTCCTCGCCGCATAGACTAATCGGCTATCCACTTGACAGATACCCTAGGGGGGTATATACTCGGGTTACGAGACAAGATATTAAGAAAAAGAGAGCAGCCAAAGAGTTATCGAACTTCTATAAACTGACACGATAATGCCAACTTTATATAAACAATTTCAAAATTTATGAAGCCAAATATTATTATTGTACTTGTTGTCTTGGTTCTGGTTGGTGGGTTAATATGGTGGGCGCGACCGGCCGGTAGTCCCGTTTTACCCAATGAATCTGACCCGCCCGGGTATGAAGAAGAGTCAATTTCTTCCCTCCCCACCAGTGTTATTAGTCTTGATAAGCAGTCGCATGACTTCGGTACCATATCGATGGCCAAGGGCAAAGTTTCAACAGCTTTTACTCTGACCAACGTTAGCAGTTCCAGTGTACAGACTTCGAAGCTCTATACATCGTGTATGTGCACCACAGCCAATTTCATTCAAGACGGCAAAGGGACAGAGGAATTCGGTATGCCCGGGCACGGCTTCCTCAAGCCCATGGAGCGTACTATTACTCCCGGAGAGACAGTGCAAATAATTATCACTTTCGATCCGGCTGGGGTGGGCAAGATTACTCGGGCGGTGCGCCTTGAGACTGACAAGGGGATACTTGAGGTTAGCTTCTCTACCAATGTCATTCCTTAAGCGCCCGGGCGTACTCATCATAGCGACTGGTGTGCTTGTGGCCCTTGCAGTCTTTCTCAAGTGGGGTTCTGGTAGTACCGAGTTCATTTGGCAAATAAGTGGCGAGGGTAAATGGCTCTTGCCTCTAGTTTCTTCCTCGGCTCTGATAGATAGCATCAACCCTTGTGCCTTCTCTGTGCTATTGCTCACAATTGTTGTGCTTGTGGGACTTGGCAAATCTCGAGGGCAACTTCTTAAGTTCGGACTTGTTTACATTGCTGGACTGTATATTGCGTACTTCCTGATCGGTTTGGGGCTACTGCAGGCTCTGCATATCTTTAACATTCCTCACTTCATGGGCAAGCTTGCTGCGCTCGCGCTTGTGTTAATAGGCTTGTTGAGCATGATAAGCGTAATTTTTCCTGCGTTCCCTCTCATATTCAAGATTCCAGATGTGGCGCATAGGAAGATTGCTGTACTCATGGAGAAGGGGACACTACCCGCCATGTTCTTGTTGGGTGCTCTGGTGGGCTTGTGTGAATTTCCTTGCACGGGCGGACCGTACTTGGCCGTCCTCGGTCTCTTGCACGACACCACTACGTACATGACCGGTGTTGGCTACCTGATTCTTTACAACGCTATTTTCGTCTTGCCACTTCTCGTGATTCTGATTCTTGCTGCAAGAACGGGAGCGCTTGAAAAACTGCGTACTTGGCAGAGGAGTGAGAGCAAGTTTATCCGCGTTGCAGCCGCTGTGGCGATGATCGCACTCGGTCTCATCATCTATCTCTTCTAGCCATGCTTGGTTTACTCAAAAGAATTTGCCCCATCTGCGCATTAGTATCAAGCACTTGGATAGTGCTACTTATCTTGCGCTATGCAGGTTACGAAATAGACGAGAGCTTGATAGCGATGCTTATGGGCGGTAGCGCTGTGGGCATCTCTTACGTTCTCTCTACTAAATCACTTGGAGACCGGGTAACCAAGTGGAAGCTGGTAAGCATCCCGACCGCATTCTTGGCCGCGTGGTTACTACTGCATTATCAATTCGGCTGGTTTATTTCTGTTGTCATTATTTATGCGCTTGTCTATGCAGGTTTCCGGCAGCCAGCTGATTCGTCAAATGATCAGATTAAAAAAATAGAACATGAACTTGAAAATTGCTGCTAATATCGTTGCCCTTGGAATGATTGCCTTCACTCTCGATTATGCAAGTCCGCCCAAAGTAATTGAACAGTTGTCAGTAGTATCGACTGGGGTCGTTATTCCTTGGGGTGATCTGTCGGCTAAATTAGTCGAGGCGGGCGTAGTTGACGAAACTAAATTCAGGGAGCTAAGTCAGTTGCAGGGAAATATTGTTATGAACGAGGGTAATGCCCACGTCATGCTAAATGGTCTTTGGGCCTTTGGTCTTGCCAACAAAAATGACATTCTCGAACACGGTCCCATGATGGACCGAAAATACGGGGGAGCGGGAAATTTTGCCTCGACTGGTGGATGGACACTGGCACAGGGCAGTGCGATGGACCACTATAGTATGCATAAGATGATCACTCTTACCCCAGAACAGCAGAAAAAAGTGGAGAATACGAGTAAAAATATATTTCGTCCATGTTGCAAAAATTCTACCTATTTTCCCGACTGCAATCACGGCATGGCGATGCTTGGGCTTCTAGAACTCTTGGCCAAACAAGGGGCTACAGAAGAAGAATTGTATCAAGTCGCCGAGAAAGCCAACACTCTCTGGTTCCCGCCGAAACCGACCGGTGGCTGTAGTGTCTAGGTTGACAATGGATACCCCCAGGGGGTATACTGAATAAATGACAAAACATAAAATTTCTCACTCTACTGAAGCTTCGCGCGGCAAGCAAAACCTAAAATTAGGAGACGTAAAGAGACGCATGGCTATTGCTGAGGGGCAAATACGAGCTTTGCGAAGAATGATAGAAGAAGAGAAGTACTGCATCGATATTCTGACCCAGGCCGAGGCTCTTAAGAAGGCGCTCTCGGGGGTGGAAGAACTTGTGCTTGAGAATCACGTTACCACACATGTAGTTGAACAGGTGCGTGGTGGCAAAGCTGCCAAGGTGGCCAAAGAGTTATCGAACTTCTATAAGCTAATAAGATAAAAGTATGATAAATGTAAATCGAGTGCTTAAGGTTAGTGCCGTTTGGATCAGTATTGTATACGCGCTCTGTTACGCAGGTGTGGCTATGTTCATAGGCATTCGTCCCAACTTTATGATGTATGCCTTACACGTGCGCAATTCTCCCTTGGGCGAGAATGTGTTAACCCTAACTACATTCATTACTGGTCTCATAATCTGGAATGTTGTTGTGTTTATTGCTGTTTGGTTATTCACAACACTCTATAATGTCATCAAGGACTAGTATATTTATTGGGTTGTTTGCCACACTTGCCATGCTAGGCATCTACTTCCTCGTGCTTACGCTTATCTATGAATGGGATTATGCCTGGCAACAGTTCGCTCTTTATTGGTCATACATCGTTGGTTTAGCTCTCGGTTTCGGTATTCAGATTGGCCTCTATGCGCGTTTGCGTCTCTCGATGAAAGAGATGATAGAGACGAAAGAGAGAGGGGGTACGAGTGTGGTAGCGATAACAGGCACAACTTCGACCTCTGCTATGCTTTCTTGTTGTGCGCACTACCTAGTTAACATTCTCCCCGTTTTGGGTGCCACGGGGCTGGCCACGTTCATTGGCCAATATCAGATAGAACTGTTCTGGGTAGCACTTGCAATTAACCTACTTGGAATATTGTTTATGCTAAATAAGGTGCTTAAACATGAGTATCATGCAATGGCTTAAGCCCCTTATTGTTCTTGTTGCTGTGATTATTGTGACGGCTTTTTTGGAGTCTCGAGTACCAACAAACGACCGCAGTGGAAATGCAATATCGGAAATTCCCGATGGTATTACCCAAGAGGAACACGAAAGTCATCATAATAATTAGCTAATATAACTATGGGGAAATACATTATATGGATTTTACTGGCAGTATGCGTCGGAGCGCATCTGTGGATGATGCGCAAAGGACATCATCACGACGATCATGATGATAAAAATACAAAAATAAGCTAGCATATATAGAATGCAACAAATGTCTTGGCATATGAAAACAGTTCCCGAGGTTCTTGATGTGCTCCATTCGCGCGAGCGTGGTCTAACAAAAGAAGAAGTGGCCGAGCGGTTTCAAAAATACGGGTTCAATAAACTTCCCGAAGGGAAGGTAGATAGTCTATTCCTTATTTTCTTTCGGCAATTTCAAAGTCCGTTGATTTACATTCTCTTTGCTGCGGCTGGTATTGTCTTAGTGATGGGAGAAATTATGGACGCTTCGATTATCTTTGCTGTGCTTCTTTTTAACGCGATTGTGGGAACAATTCAGGAGGGCAAAGCACAAAACACACTCCTTGCTTTAAAAAAGTTCGCCGAAACTTCGGCAACCTTACTACGAGATGGAAAGGAATTTATTATCTCAGATACAGAAGTGGTACCCGGGGATATTGTTATTTTGCAAGAAGGAGAAAAAGTTCCTGCCGACGCACGAATTATTTTCATCAATACCTTGAAGATAGATGAGGCGAGTCTCACGGGAGAGTCAGAACCAGTGAATAAAACCGATACAGTAATACCAGCCGACAATCTGTTACCAGCGGATCAGAAAAATATGGTATTCAAAGGTACGCACATTTTGAGTGGAAATGGCACTGCGGTTGTTGTGGCTACCGGACTCGCAACAGAAATTGGAAAAATTGCACAGAAAATCGCCACCATTAATACTGAAATTCCTCTAAAAACCAATATTCGGTACCTCTCCCGCGCTATCATTGTTACGGTAGCCATCATTAGCATCTCGTTGATTGTTCTCGGCGTTTTTTCTGGTAAATCTCTCAAAGAAATGTTCATCACGACGGTGGCACTTTCGGTCTCTATTATCCCCGAAGGGCTTCCGATTGTAATGACTTTAGTTTTGGCAACTGGCGTTCGGAGAATGTCAAAGCGCAATGTGTTGGTGAAGCGATTGCAGGCGGTGGAAGCATTGGGACAAACAAAAGTTATCGCCGTGGATAAAACTGGAACGCTCACTAGAAACGAAATGGTTATTCAACGCGTGTATGTGGACGGTAAAAATTTTGAAATTACCGGTAGCGGATATGAGCCAAAAGGTGAAGCAGCTTTTGATGGTAAAATTATTGATCCCTTAAACCACCCCGAGTTACTTTTTAGCGGAAGAATTGCGGCGTTCTGCGTGAATGCCCGACTGTCTTTTTTAGAAGAAACCAGTATTTGGAAGATAGCCGGTGATCCCACTGAGGCGGCGATGTTAGTGCTTTCTGAAAAGATTGGATTCCGCCACGACGCACTGGAGCAGGAAACACCTAAAATTTTTGAATTGCCATTTGATTACCGAAAAAAATATCATGCCACAATTCGAGCGGTGGACGGCAAAAATTTCCTTACTATTGTCGGCGCACCGGAGAAAGTGCTTGAGCTTTGTAAAAATGTCTGGCACAAAAATGAAACCGAAACTTTGAGCGGAGAAAAGAAAAAAGAATTAGAATCAGTTTTCCATAATCTTGCGCAAAGTGGTTTTCGGGTAGTTGCCTATGCCATCAATCAAGATACTGGGCAGAGCGTTGATGGAAACACAATACCACCACTCACTTTTGTTGGTTTTTTTGGTATGAATGACGCGCTTCGTCCCGAAGTTAAAGAGGCAATGCAAAGAGTAAGAGCGGCAGATATGCGCGTGGTAATGATCACGGGCGATCATCGTCTCACGGCGCAAGCAATTGCGAAAGAGGCAGATATTTGGCGCGAAGGCGACAGTGTTCTTATTGGGGAAGAAATCGATAAAATGTCTGATGATGAACTGGCGGAGAAACTCGCCCGCACCACTGTCTTTGCACGAGTCACACCAGATCACAAATTTCGTATCATTCAGGCTTATCGCAAACGAGGGGAAATCGTAGCAATGACCGGAGACGGCGTGAATGATGCTCCGTCGCTTGTAGCAGCTGACATCGGTGTGGCGATGGGAAAAATCGGAACCGAGGTGGCAAAGGAAGCGTCGGACATTGTGCTTTTAGATGATAACTTTGCAAGTATAGTTTCGGCCGCCGAAGAGGGCAGAGGTATTTATAAGACAATAAAAAAAGTTATTCTTTATCTTTTTTCCACGAGTATGGGCGAGGTGTTGGTCATCGCGGGTGCGCTTGTCTTAGGATATCCGTTGCCCATACTCGCCGCTCAAATCATTTGGCTCAATTTTGTGACTGATGGTTTCCTTGATGTTGCTCTCGCCATGGAGCCAAAAGAAAAAGGACTCATGCAAGGAAAATTTGAACGGCCTAAAAAATGGATCGTTGATGGACTTATGGCGCAAAGGATGTTATTGATGGCATTACCGATGGCTATTGGCACGCTGTTTGTTTTCAGAGGCTACATTGGAGAAGACATGACAAAAGCATGGACGATATCGCTTACCGTACTCGCTGTCTTCCAATGGTTCAATGCTTGGAATTGCAGATCCGAAAGCAAGTCTCTTTTCCAAATGAACCCGTTTTCCAATAAATTTTTAGTTGGTGCCACAGGGATAGTCATAGCTCTACAATTTACTGCACTCTATACGCCGTTTCTGCAGAAGGTCCTACACACCACACCTCTCTCGCTTTCAGAATGGCTTATCATTATTCCAATTGCGGGGTCAATAATTCTGGTCGAGGAGATCCGCAAATTATTTTACAGAATGAGGATAAATATTTAAACTAATCATATGAATAAAAATATTATTATTGCACTTGTGGTCGGACTTGTGGTCGGAGGTTTCGCGTGGGAGGGATTGAGGTCTTCCGGAGAAAAATCAGAAAGCGCCCTTGCGATCGATCGCCATTTCATCGAACAGATGATTCCACATCATGATGATGCGGTCACTATGGCAGAGCTTGCGTTCACGCGCGCAAAGCGACAGGAAATCAAAACGCTTGCTTCGACAATCATCGAAGCCCAGACTAAAGAAAATAATCAGATGCGCATATGGTATAAAAAGTGGTATGGGCAAGACGTGCCAGTAACAAGCGCAGGTATGATGGGTCATGGAAACATGCATGGCGGCATGATGAGTGGGGATAGTGATTTTGGCAATCTCGAAACATCCACAGATTTCGATCGTGATTTCATCCGCGAAATGATCCCGCACCACCAGATGGCCGTCATGATGGCATCAATGCTGATCGGTTCCACCGAGCGCCCGGAAATGAAAAAGCTCGGGCAAGACATCATCAAAGCGCAAACCCAAGAGATCGAACAGATGCGAGGGTGGTATTCACAATGGTATTAAATAATAATTAACCAAAACACTATGTATAACATGATGAATGGGTATGGAAGCTATGGCATGATGGGAGGATGGGGTGGGAGTGTGATCGGTATCATAACGCTCGTCCTCTTTTGGGCGTTGATGATCGTCGCGATTGCCGCGCTTTGGGCTTGGTATAAGAAGAATAAATAGATGCAACTACGACAGTATACGCTCATTGCGTTGCCATTTTTTGTCCTCCACATGCTTGAGGAGTATCTCTTCGATTTTATCGAAACCGATGCCTCGATCGGATGGCTGGCGAATATGTTTGATGTTTCTCGAACGAGCGCGTATTGGTCAGTGCAAATACTTTTGTATGCTTTCCTGCTGTGGATGATATTCGCTCGTCCTGTGAGTAAGGCGTGGTATGTGATACTTGGTATAATCTTTGCCGTCGAGCTTACTCATCTTTGGGAAGCGCTGGTTGGTGGCGCATATGTTCCTGGCTTTTGGACTGCCATTCCTTTGGTAGTCTTGGGTGTGCTATTTTGGAAGGAATTATTTAGAAGAGAACATTTATGAAAGAAAATAATACAATCACCTACATCTGCCCCATGCATCCGAATATACAGCAAGATCAGCCGGGGATGTGTCCGGAGTGTGGAATGTCGCTGGTGCGAGATAAAAAATCAAATCTCAAAAATCAAAATGAGCACGCAGGACATGATAAACATGCAGGGCACAAAACAGAATCATTCCTGACAAAGTTTTGGATTAGTTTGGTGCTGACGATTCCGGTGGTGATTTGGCGCGATGAGCGGTGGATCACGTTTGTGCTGGGGTCAATCGTGTTTTGGTACTGTGGCTGGATATTCTTGGCAAGCGCCGGACGGGAACTGCGGGCGAAATTGCCCGGCATGATGACATTAATTGCGCTGGCAACCTCGGCTGCGTACTTTTGGAGCGTCTATGCCGTCTTTGTCGGCGAGGACACATTGTTCTGGGAACTTACGACGCTGATTACCATCATGCTCTTGGGACATTGGATTGAGATGCGCGCGGTGAGCGGTGCCCAAGGTGCCCTCAAGGAGCTTTCCAAACTCATGCCGGACGAAAAGGTGAACGTGGGTGATATA
>Ga0209542_10007781_pt1 | contig 20243 bp, 18 predicted proteins | sample RifCSPhighO2_01_FD_184028 | JGI IMG/M metagenome (GOLD analysis project Ga0209542, IMG submission 184028) | Soil microbial communities from Rifle, Colorado - Rifle CSP2_plank highO2_0.1 (SPAdes) (version 2) | ecosystem: Environmental > Terrestrial > Deep subsurface > Rock core/Sediment ...
GGGCGCGGATATCGGCGACCGCGAGACCGGCGCCGCGGATCGCGCTCGCGAGCGTATTGGTGGCGTTGACGTCGGCGCTGACGAGCGCGAGGACCTCCTCGTGTGCGGCGAGACGGGTCTCGAAGCGAGAGGTGATCTCGGCGGCCGCTGAAGAGTCATCCTCATCGATCGTGGCGACTTCCCGGGTCGCGTTCGATGCGTGTGTTTCGAATGCGGCAGCAAGCGCGGTCTGCGTCTCGGCATCGAGGCGGTTTTCCGACGCGAGCGTGGCAGCTTCTTCGATGCGCCGCTCGGCGAGTTCCATCTGCACGTTCGCTCGGGCTTCGGTGTCCGTCGCGAGCGCGACTTTGACGGACTCATTCACTTTGGTCTTCACGGCATAGAGCGCGTCTCCCGGAAGTGCACCTTCTGCGGCAAAAGAGACACCGCCGCCGAAGATGAACACGAGGGCAAGCGCCGCGGCGAGCGGGCGATGGATCCAGGAGAAGGCGAACCATCGCAGGGAAATAGACGAATACGCCCCATGAGTGAGGCCGTGCCTGCCGGCAGGCAGGGGTTTGTGCGCCATGTATTCGCGTACGACGTGCGACATATCGCGGCGCTCCGTTTCGGAAAGTCGCAGGGAATCAGTCGCCTTCTTGATGTGATTGGTTATGTCGTTCATAGGTCGTTGTTCAGGCAGAGCGCCTTAAGCTTGATGACGCCGCGATGCAATCGCACCGAGACCACGTTCTCCGTGACGCCGATCATACCGGCGATCTCTTTCGGTGTGAATCCGTCGATGTAGCGCATGGTGACTGCTTCCCGATAGAGGTCTGGAAGCTCGGGTATGCGCACACGTATCGTTTCGAGGAGCCCCTGCTCGTCGAGTCCTTCTTCTGTTTCGCGCACGCTTCCTTCGGACATCTTGGCTTCAAGGTCCCCCGTATCGCTCTCGAGAAGTTCGTCGAGCGAGGATTGCTTGGATTTGTGGTACTCGTCGATGATGAGGTTGTTGAGTATCCGATAGAGGAAACTCTTGAATTGCTGCACCTCACCGCCGCCGTATACGTAGTCCCACGCTTTGAGGAAGGTCTCCTGGGTCAGTTCGAGCGCTCGATCGCGATTGCTCAGGCGGAAGAATGCGTGCCTGAACAGGGGATCGGAATACGCGGTGAACGCTTCCAGGCAGGCCTCCTCTTGCTGAGGCCGTTTTCGGGGGTCTGTCATATAAGACGAGCCGGATATTGGTACCTTACTTCACCGGCGTATGCGTATTTTAAAGTGGAATCGGCCGGCTTCCTAGGCCGATTGCTTGCGCTTGAGGAAGTTAGCGCCAATTGAGCCAAACCTTGGATCGGATCCAGTCGCGCCATTCCTTCCGGTCGTCATGGTCCCAGCCCCACTTGTTCGTGGTGGTCGAGATGTCGACTTCAGTCGCGGTAAGGACCGACGAAGAGGCGTTGAAGAGGCCTTTTACTTTGACCTTCGCATTGAGGAAGATGGAAGCAAAGGTGCCATCAGTGCCGTTAGAGAGTTTGAACTTCGTATCCGAGTTCGTCTGCACGCTCGTCGTGGCGTCATCATGCGAGACCGTGAACGAATTGAGTGTCGCACTGATCGAGGTAACGATGCCGGAAAGCGTCTTCTTGGATTCAACGTGCGTCCAGTCCTTCACGACCTTTGCGTTTACCGTAAGACCGGAGACTGCCTGATCGAGCGAGCCGCTGAAGGAGACAGTGTCTCCTACTGCGATCTGCGCGAGACCGGCAGTGCCGCCTTTGTTCGCGGTGAAGTTGGTAGTGCCGTCTGTCTTCACTGTCCACGAAAGGCTCGAAGAGCCGTAATTAGTGGTCGCGTTGATCGTCGAACTGGAAACCGACGTGACTTTCGCGCCGCGCACCAAGGCAGAGCCGTTCGAAGAGAGATTCACTTCGACACCGGAGCCCGATTTGTTCGAGTTCGACTTGTCATTGTCCGCATATGCGGCGGTCGCAGGGAAGAGCGCGAGCGCAGCCATGACGAGACCAAGACCGATGCGTGGATAAAGAGTTCGCCCTACAGAATGGATATTTATCATAGTTGAGAGGAAGCGTAGCTATGGTAAGACCGCTTCCTACATATGAAGACGAAATGAGACAAGAGAACTTTCTTGACAGTATTTTACCTTGATGGTAATTTATCGATGTTCCAGTCTTGTCTGATTGGTACACGGACAGACGTGAGTCTCAGGGACCCATAAGTCTTGGCTGTCCTGAAAAAGATAGGGGTGCCTCCGGCAGCCCTGCGGTGGTTAACGAACCTGGTCTGTTAGGACCCTGGGTACGACACCGCAAACCAAAGAGAGGGCCCGCGCATACATTTTTGTCACTGCCGGGCCCGTTCCTTTTCGCCTCTAAGAAAGAAAACAGCCCGGCAACGGGCTGTTTTCTTTTAGACGTCGGATTATTGGACCTTGGCAGTAGCCGAAGTCTCCGCGTCCATCTCCGCTTTCATTGCGGCGACGGTCTTGGTGAGGATTTCAGCCTGCGTCTTCGCGGAGAGCTTCGCGTCAGCCGATGCCGACACGGAAGTGCTCACCGCGGCCTGGACACGCGATTCGAGAGCCGCTTTCTTTGCGCTCGCGAATGCATACCACGGGAACTTCACTTCGACGTTGCCATCATTCGAGACGTAGGCGCGAGCGAAGACCTTGATCGGGAGAATTCCGAAAAGGCGTGCATGTTCGCGATGGCTGACGGCCACATGTTCGTCCGTGATGATGACGTCGCGGATATCAGCATTCGCCTTGATGACGCTGCGAGCGTATGAGTCGAGGCTCGCCTTAGAATTGACTTCAGCGGTCGAAGTGACGTTGACTTCTGTCTCGTCGATATCGGACGCCGTGATGACGATAGGATCGGTATTGATCTCAATCGTCGCCTGCGAGTCTGCTTCGGCATTCGCTGCCGAAGAAGCCGATGTCTCCGATTCGAGCGTCGTATAGGCGCCAGAGTCCGATTCGGCTTTGACTGATGCATCGACACCTACGTCGATTTTAGCGAGAGCAGGTTGGGCTGTTAAACCGAGAAGAACAACGAGAGTTGCGATTTTTTTCATGTTTCGTGAGTTAGGTCCTTGTTATTAAGCTTGTGAACCAAAGCGCCGTATAGCGCTTGATCCAAGGCCCACGTGGATGAAGACGTTCATGAAGCGGGACCGTTACTTGACATATATCAAAATAATCGCCTTATTTTGTCCTTCGGGACCGGGGCTGCTTCAGGGATCTAGTCGAAGATCCGGGCCAGGTAAGCGTTGATTTCTCGCTGATCGAGGTCATAGAAGTATTTGGTATCGTTATGGAGATACGTGGCCAGGGCGATGCCGACAAAACGCCAATGCCATGGCTCGAACTGGAAATGAGTATTGTCTTCGGGGTACGAGATGACGAATCCATACTCATGAGCATGCTCGAGGAGCCAACGGTACTGGGGCGATGTGCTGAACGAAGTGCTCAAGCTGGCGGGATTCTCCGGGGTTACGAAGTCCACCGTCGAGCCGAGCTGGTGCTCGGAATATCCTTGATCCGCAGAGAATTTATTTGCGGTGCCTGTGCCATACGTGACTTTATAGCCTGTTTTCACCGCGCTTTGTTCGCCGAACGAACGGTATGCGGAGAGGATTAACAGAGGGACACCATCTGCCTTTGCGGAGCGCATCATCGTCCGGAGGTAGGGCAGCACTTCGCCATGGATCATGGCGCCGCCTTCGGTGCGCGCACGCAGCTCGTCATCGAGCGGTACCAAAGGATCCGGAACGAAGTTCTCGCTCAAGAAGTAGACGGATGAATATTTCTGCAGGAGTTCGCGATCGGTTTTCGAGAGCTTATCGAGGAAATTGACGCTGGATGCAAGCTCTTCGACCCGTTTCCCGAATGCCGTGTTCTCATCGGAGGCTCGGCGCAGCAGATCTTGCAGTCGATCGCGTTCCTCCTGTGTGGTCTCCAGCTTTTCCTGCAGTTCGGATACGGATTCCTGCAGCGCCGCAACGTCTTTCCGTGCCGTCGCGGTGTTGGCGTGACCGTACCATGCATACGCACCAGCACCGACTATCCCGATGAGAAGAACGCCGGGAATGACATACATCGATGCGGGATGATCTTTGAGGAGACTGTTCACCGCAGCATTGTACGTCAGATCGTTTCTGCCCGGAAATCGTCGAACTCGACGTCCATGAAATCGGTGCGGATGCCGAGGCGGCTGCTGTTACGCGCCGGGAGGGCCGTCGCACTAATGCGTACAGCCCTCCCGGCTCATTCCCTGAGCTTCGGGGAAGTCTCGTCGCTTTCAGACTTCATATCCGTCTTCGTTACCGGATTTCTCCGTTCGTTTCTAACCTGTTGCTTGTTACGATCCGCAGAGTTGCGCTGCGGGCCGTCTACCCGCACGCCCAAGCCCCTTACTGTTGAAAGTCGGGCGCGGGCGCGCGGGTAAAGACCAAGTCTCAGAGCATCGTAAAGTGTCGTAGTGAAGCTATTATGAAAATCGAGAATGGAATCTTCATAAATACGGAAAATAGCTTTGAGGGGTGTCTCGCAGGCTGACGAGCCGAGAGTCAGCGCTGCCGCAGCAGCGGCAGACAGCGACCCCGAGAGGCTATTTTCCGTATTTATGAAATGGAATGAAGTCATATCTTCCGATGGGAGTAATCCACGGCGACTTCATCGAAGAAGCCTTTGCCGTGGGCCAGTTTGTCTTTAGCGGGTGTCGGGGCGAGCGGGAGCGAGATGACCACCGTCGTACCGCGACCGACGGCGCTGCGGACCGTTATCTTGCCGTGATGCAGACGGACCAGTTCGGAGACGATGGCGAGGCCTAATCCGGAGCCGCCTTTGGCGCGGTTGCGTGACGGTTCTGCGCGATAGAACGGCTCGAAGATATGGAAGAGATCCTGCCGCGCGATGCCGGCACCGGAATCGGTGACGACGATCTCGACATGCGAAGCGCCGATCTGCTCGCTCGTGACGGAGATGCTCCCGCCTCGCGAGGTGTAGTTGATGGCGTTCTTGATGATGTTCGTCAGGATCTGCTCCAGCGCCGAATGATTGCCCGAAACGTAGCACGCCTGGCTTACGCGGGTCGTCACCTCGAGATTGCGCAGTTTCGCGAGGCCGTCGAGCTTGCGTACGACGTCGCCGATCACGTCGCTGATGTCGATCGGCTTGAATTCGATGCGCTCCGGCCGCACGGATGCCGAAAGGGAAAGCAGGTTATTGATGATGTCGGAAAGGCGGTCGAGCTCCTCGACGGTGCTCTCCAGCGTCTCGCGCGTCTCTTGAGCGACATTGTCCCCCAGGAGGGTCACTTCGGTGTTGGTCTTGATGATGCTCAAGGGGGTGCGCAGCTCATGCGCGATGTTGCCGATGAACTGCTTCTGCGAGGAGAGCGCGTTGCGCGTCGGGGAGAGCGCGACACGCGTCAAGAGATAGCCGAAGGCGACGGTCGCGCTCGCGGTGATGACGGAGATCGCGGTCAGGTTGTCGGAACGGATGTCATCGAGCGCGGGGGCGGTGCCTGGCGCGGCGCCCAGGAGGAGTTGATCGCGCACGCCGGTGACGATCGCGAGCGAGAGATCGTGATAGAGGTAATCCACCAATATCCCCACGAGCGCCAGGAGGAAGATGGAGAATGCGAGCAGCATCCCGATGACGTTGATCTGCGTCCGCAGGAAGGGATCGAACCGATACCTATCCGCGAAGCCGGTAGCCGATGCCGCGAACCGTTTCCAATATGCTTGGATCTCCTCCCAAGCCAAGTTTCCTTCGAAGATTCTTGACATGAACATCTACGACATTACTGAACGACTCATAATTGAAATCCCACAGATGCGACAAGAGGTCTTCGCGGTTGATCACCTGGTTGGGATGGCGCATGAAGTACTCCAACAGCCCGAATTCCTTGAGCGTAAGCGGGATCTCATTGCCTTCCCGCAGGACCGTACGCTCGACCGGATTGAGTTCGATGGTATCGACTTTGAGCACGTCCGGCATCGATTCGTTGGGGCGACGCAAGAGGGCGTGCACGCGCGCCGAGAGCTCCTCGAACGAGAACGGCTTCACTAAGTAGTCGTCGGCACCGGAGAGGAGGAGATCGACTTTCGTGTCGGTCTCGTTGCGTGCCGTAAGGATGAGGATCGGCGTCGTCACACCCATCTCGCGGGCGTTCTTACAGATCTCGTGCCCATCCATGGAGGGGAGCATGAGATCGAGGATGATGAGATCGTAATCGTTGCGATGGAGCGACATGCGCGTAAGCGCCTTCTTGCCGTCGTCGATCGTGTCCACGCTGTAACCCTTGAGAGTCAGGCCGCGGGCGAGCGCGTCGGCGAGCTTCTTCTCATCTTCGACTATGAGTATCTTCATACGTGTCTTTTTTATTGGTAACTGCGCACTGCAGGGCGTCGTGTCCGTACGAGAGCCGCCATACTCGCTGCTGTAACCATATACTTCCGTCGATAAAGATTTCATGAAGAACCTCTTCATCTGGGGACGGCGCATCATGAATCCTCTTACCGTTGCTTGAAATAAGGATTTTTCAGCATTCAGCCTTGAGAGCGTCCTCGAAATCGAGTTCCAGAATCCGATTACGAAATGAAAAGAATATTCCGTCCATTTTCGCGCTTCACTCCCGCTTAATGCCGCTTCTTCATAATCCAGAGACCACGCGCAACCGTGGCATGTACCTTTTATCGGTCACTCAATAACACACATCTATGAAAGCACGATATGTAGCTAGTGCCGCAGGACTCGCCGTTATGATGGCGGTGGGATTCGCATCGGCACAGACGGCAACCTCGCCGTCCCTCGGTGTCATCTTGAGCGCGACGCCGGTCTTGAGGCCGGGCACGGGAGATGCACTGCTCGCACTGGTCGTTCTAAGCGCGGAACGCTCGAATACGGCGATCCAGACGACGTCAGTGCCGGTCACCATGTCATTCGGCGGCGGCCTGACAGCCTCGTCGCTTACTGACTGCCGCATCCGGAACGTGAACTCGCTCTCGAGTGCGCTCAATCAGACGAGCGTGAGCCCTTCATCGGGATTGAACACGTTCACGTATGACACGCCGCTCCAGGTGGATGCTGGCAAGGTCGCGACGCTCGCCCTGACGTGCGATATCGCGTCCACGGCTCCTTCCGGAGGCACGGTGCTCTTGAGCCTTACGCCGGCGAACGTCCCCGCGACGGTTGTCGGTTCATCGACGACGATAACGCCGACGACGGGCTATACCCTCAATGGGAATCTCGGTCCGACGGCGGGCAGCGTCCTTCTCTCGAGTTCGGCCGGCACCGGCGGCCCGACGATCCCGGGCGCTCCGAACACCGGCTTGGGTGGTACTGGCAACCTTGTGGTTCTTGCCTCCTCGATGATCGCGGTCATCTTAGGCGCAGTTCTCCTGCGACGTAAGGTAGCCTAACCCATCGCTCGGAAGAAATAGAACAAGCCCCGCGCAAGCGGGGCTTGTTCCTTTAAAACAGTCTTTCTAGAATTCATTTCAAAACCCCACATACGCACGAAATCGGGTTTTGAAATGAATTCTAGGCGTAATGGGCATATCGAAAGAACCCCGTAGGAAAACAGAGGCTTCCTTCGGAGCAGGCACCGCTAACAACCGACGAGTGGGCAGCTGGCGTGCAGCATCCGGAGAACATCGCGCAGCAGATATGCAAGCGTGATGTCCAGGAGCAGTAGAAATCAGTACTCAAGTCATCGCGAAGATAGGGTTCGGTCGGATGCCGCACGCCAGCTGCCCCGAGTCTCTTACGCCATCTTCTCCTCTATGCGTGCGAAGATCGCTTCGATCTCCGCGAGACCGACCGGCTTCGTGAGGTGGTAATCGAAACCGGCGTTCTTCGCGCGCTGCTTGTCTTCCTCCTGGCCGTAACCGGTAACCGCGATGAGCGCGGATCCGGTCTCGTCTTCGCGCAGGCTCCGTGCCACTTCGTAGCCATCCCTGTCAGGAAGGCCGATGTCCAAGAGGATGATATTCGGTTCCTCACGTCGTGCGGCCGAAAGCGCGTCCGTCCCGGCGTACGCCAGGGTCACGTCATGTCCGCGCAGTGTGAGGAGCTTCCCCAGGCCTTGAGCGGCTGCCTGATTATCGTCGACGACGAGGACCTTGAAGGCGGATGAGACTTCAGGACGCGAGGGGACCTTGGGGGCGATACGCGTCGACGCCAGATGGACGGCGCTCGCGGGGAGCTGCAACGTGAACGTACTGCCTTTCCCGAGTCCGGGGCTCGTGACCGAAATGGAACCATCATGCATCTCGGCAAGTTTCTTCACGATGGAGAGCCCGATGCCGAGGCCGCTCGCGCGCTTCGTCGGTACCTGCTGGAACGGCTCGAAGACGCGATCGAGCATCTCTGGCTGTATGCCGATGCCGTTATCGCGTACCGATATGGAAAGCCCGCCATCGCTGCGTGCGGCCACGACGTCGATCTTCCCGCCGCGATCCGTATATTTCGCCGCGTTCGTGAGGAGATTCACGAGCATCTGCTCGAAACGCACCGGGTCGACATGCATCCATATCTTCTCTTCGGGCATATGCATCGTGAGCGTGTGTTCGCGCAGATCGATGAAGGGTTTCGCGATCTCGATGGCCCGGGAGACGGCCGGACGCAATTCGACGTCTTCCTTCTGCAGCTCGAACGTCGCTTGCGAGATGCGTGAGATATCCAGGAGGTCGTCGAGGAGATGCGCCATCGTGCGGACACGCTCTTCCGCGGCTTCGAGCATGTGCTGTTCATCCGCATCGCGTCCCGCTCCCTGCTTCAGCCGAAGCAGTTCGACCGTCGAAAGCAGCGGAGCAAGCGGGTTGCGTAATTCGTGCGCGAGGACGGCGAGGAATTCGCTCTTCGCCTGATTCTGCTGGCTCAATTGCGCGAGCGCATCTTCCAAGCGGCCGACGTGACTGCGGAGCGCTTTGTTGATCGTCTTGCGCTCTTCCTCGATGCCCACGAGGATGAAGAAGATGGCCGCGATGATGTTGAGGAAGACCTCGATATTGAAGATGCGCAGGCCGAGCTCCTCGGGCGCGACGACATGGGGCCCGTAGAGGAGCCCGGCTATCGCATTCACGGTGACGAAGAGGAGCGCGGCCGTCATGAGGCGAGGGCCGAGACGCAGCGCCGCCCAGAAGAGCGGGAAGAGGAGGAAATAGACCAAGGAGACGCCGCCGAATCTGATCGTATCCGTCCAGAAAAGCGTGATGGTGATCACCGCCAGGAGCGTCGAGACGGCGATGATCTCGAATACCTGCGATTTGCTGCGTCGATCGAATTTCGGTTTCGCCAGCCATCGGATGAGGAATGCGCCGACGGTAAGGAGGCTGAGAAGCGTTCCTGCCCACCACGTACCCCACGTCACGGAAAGAGCGGGAGCGTGGAAAAAGGCGGTATCAAGCGCGCGGATGCCGAATCCGAACGTCGGCACTGCCATGGAGACGATGAGGGCGATGAGCATGAAGGAGAAGACATCCCTGCGGCGGTTGAAAAGGGGATCGAACCCTGCCTTCTTTAGGAGATAGGTACCGGCAATCGCCTGCAGGGTATTGACGAGAGGGAAGCCGATGAGTGATATCCACGTGGCGCCATTGATGATCCCGCTTGCGAGCGAAGCCAGGAATACCGCTGGCCACATGACGATTCCGCCGAGCACCATGCCGGCCAAGGCGACGCCAGCGGTCGGTGAGATGACGGCAGGGGAGGTGAAAAGGAATCGGCCGAGCTGAGATGAGGCGAGGAAGGCGGAGAAGATGACGAGGGCGACGAGCCATTCGCGCGGTGTAGAAGGAAGATACCGAGCTAATGACGGGGGCATAAATGCTTGATTGTAGGTTGTGGGTGTGAACGCTTCATGAAGTAAGAGACTCGGGGCAGCCGGTATGCAGCGTCCGACCGAACCCTATCTTCGCGGTGACTTGAGTACTGATTTCTACTGCTCCTGGCCATCACGTTTGTCTATTCGCTGCGCGATGTTCTCCGGACGCTGCATGCCGGCTGCCCGCTCGTTGGGGGTTGGAAGGGAAGGCCTGCGAGAGACGGCAAATACACACCTCCGACCTGACTCGCTTGAGGCTGGTATACTTTCGGCATGTCACAAGAACATCTGGCGGTGCGCACACATGAAAAAATGCTGGAGGTCCTCATGGACCCGCTTGCTCAAGGTCCGTCGGTGCATTACTACATGATCCGCGGCGGGACGGATATGCGGAATATCACGGTGTGGGAACCGGGGAAGATCGGCCTCGAATACATCAAGACGTACGGCCATTACCATATCGGCCAGCTTGATGAGACGTACTGGATACTCCTCGGCGATGGTGTCGTGCTGCAACAGAAGCTCGTGAGCGACGCAGAGGTCATGCAACCCGACCGCGTCGAACTCTTCCGCGCAAGCGTCGTAAAAGCCGGCGATTCGATTTATATGCCGCCGGGACACGGCCACCTGGTCGCCAACATCGGAAAGACGTATTTGGTTACGGCCGACGATTCGCCCGTGGATTTCGGCCTAAAACCATCTGCACCTAGTGCAGATGGTTCGGCCGACCATTCGCCTGCGGCGAATGGTTTAGGCGAAAGGAATGAGATCTCGATGCCGGGGCACGCCGACTACGAGATGGTGAAGCAGATGCACGGTTTCGCCTATTACGTCATCGAGCATGACGGCAAGCCCGCTCTTAAGAAAAATCCGCTGTATACGGAAGTGCAAAAGACCGATTTCGGGGGGCTGCCTGTCGTAGAATGAGCGCATGAAGGAACGTCGCTTTCCAGAAGGATTCTATTGGGGAGCAGCCACAGCCGCGTACCAGGTTGAGGGCGGCATCGAGAACTGCGATTGGGCGCAGGCGGCACGCGAGGGGAAGGTGCCACGCTGCGGCAGGGCGTGCGATCACTACAATCGGTACGAAGAGGATTTCGATATCGCCGTCGAGCTAGGTCACAATTGCCATCGTATTTCCATCGAGTGGGCACGCGTCGAGCCGGAAGAAGGTAGATTCGACGACGACGAGATCGAGCATTACCGCGTTGTCCTCTCAGCGCTCCGCGCCCGCCGGCTTAAGCCCTTCATCACGCTCTGGCACTTCACGCTGCCGCAGTGGTTCGCAGATAAAGGAGGATTCGAGAATCCGGATGCGCCGGAATTATTCGCACGCTATTGCGCGTATGTCACCAAGAAGCTCGGCAACGATTGCCGCCACTTCGCGACGATGAACGAGCCGTTGGTCTTTGCCTCGAACGGGTGGCGTCGCGGCAGCTGGCCGCCTTTCAAGAAGTGGCCGCTCATTGATCATCTCAAGCACATCCCGGGATACCGCGAATCGGACGAACAGGATATACGCTGGGGCAACATCCTGCGGTATTTCTACGTCGTCCGCCAACTCGCTCGCGCGCACAATCTCGCCTACAAAGCGATGAAGAAAGCGGCTTTCGGCTGCGAAGTCGGCATCGTGCATCAGGTCATCCTGTTCCACTCGGATGGGAAATTGAAGAATCGATTTCTCGCATGGCTCATGAATCGGCACTGGACGCACAGCTTCATCCGCCGCATCCGGAGGCACACCGATTCCATCGGCGTCAATTATTATCTCCACAAGAAATTCGGTGACACGAAGCAGTACGAGAAGACCGACATGGGATGGGATGTCTATCCGGAAGGCCTCTGTGATGCGCTCCTCATGCTCAAACGATACAAACTGCCGCTCTGGGTGAGCGAAGCGGGCGTCGCCGATGCGACGGATCGCATCCGTGCGGACTACATCACGCGTCTCATCCGCTGCATGCATGTCGCTCTGGAGAACGGGGCGGACGTGCGCGGCTACATGTATTGGTCGCTTCTGGATAACTACGAATGGGCACACGGGTTCGAGAAGCGATTCGGCCTCGTTGAGGTAGATTTCGATACGCTCGAGAGGAAGGCGCGTCCCTCGGCCTACGTGTATAAGGAAATCATCGAGCGCAATGCTTTGGTAGATTGACGAAAGCCGCGAATGTCATGCTGTCACGCATATTCGCCTGCTGGCGAATTGCGCGACCCCGCCTCGCGCCGACGCACTCCGGCCTTGCGACGGGGCCCCACTATCCCCATCTCACCCCGCGCCTCGTATCTCACCGCCTTTCGTCAATCTCCGATGATATAGAATGAAGAGGTGACAACCTGGCTCGCTCTCGCGATTGGTGCGCAGTTCATATACGCCGTGTCGGTCTTGATCGATCGGCATATCGTCGTGCGCGCCGAGCATATCGGCCGACCGATCGTCTATGCGTTCTACGTGAGCCTCATGTCGGGCTTCGTCGTCGTCATCGCGCCCTTCGGCTTCATCGGCGCACCGACCGCGTTCGTCGTCCTTCTCTCTCTCGCACAGGCCTTCGCGTTCGTCGGCGCGATCTTCTTCCTCTATTCAGGCCTCACGGTGGCGCGTGCATCGGACGTGGCGCCCGTCGTCGGTGCGGTTTCCGCCATTACGAGTCTTATCCTCGCGAGCATATGGATTGACGGGGACATCACGAGCATGCTCATCCCGCCGGTCGTGCTGCTCGTCGCGGGAACCGCGCTCATCTCAAGTTTTCATTTCCGTCGACATGCGTTGCGGGACGCGCTTCTCTCCGGCGTTCTTTTCGGCATCAGCATCCTTATGGCGAAACTGGTCTATCTGCAGACGGATTTCATCGATGGTTTCTTCTGGACCCGGACGATGTCGATCATAGCGGCCGGCGCACTCCTCCTCGTGCCTGCCTGGAGGATCGCTATCCTGCGCGGCGGGAAACACTCCTCCAGCGGAGCGAAGGCCCTCGTCATCAGCAATAAAGTGCTTGCCGGCATCGCTGGCGTGATGACCGCGCTGGCCGTCAGCATGGGGAGCGTCTCGATCGTCAACGCCTTGGCGGGACTCCAATTCGTCTTCCTTTTCTTCTTCGCGTATCTTTTCGCCGAAAAGATGCCGCTGACGGCGAAAGCGAAGACGGGAAGTCACGGCGGGTGGCAGACGGCCCTCGGCGTTTCGCTCATCGTCCTCGGGCTCGCGATCATCTACCTCCGACATATATGATCAAACTCGCGATCCAGCTCGTCGTCGCAGCGATCGTCATCGCACTCGCGTTCCTCGCGTTCACGCTCCGGGATGTCCCGGAGAACGTCGCGTATGGCGTCACCTTCAGCACTTTTCATGCGAAGGAGCTGGAGCTCGATTGGAAGGAAGTCTACCGTGCGGCATTGGATAATCTCGATATCCGGAAATTCCGCATCCCCGCCTATTGGCCGGATGTCGAACCTGCTCGCGATACTGAAGCATGGAGCGATCTCGACTATCAGGTTCGCGAAGCGAAGGCGCACGATGCGAAGATCATCCTCGCCATCGGTCGCCGGCTGCCGCGCTGGCCCGAATGCCACGTGCCGGAGTGGGCGAAATCGCTTTCGTGGGAGGAGCAGAAGATCGAGATCAAGGAGTATCTCACCGCGGTCGTGAATCGCTATAAGGACGAGCCGACGATCACGCATTGGCAGGTCGAGAACGAACCGTATCTGAACGCGTTCGCGAATGAATTCTGCGGCGACCTCGATGAAGCGTTCCTGGAAGAAGAGATCGCGCTCGTGCGGCAGCTTGATCCGCATCGACCGATCCTGGTGACCGACAGTGGCAATCTGGGGACATGGATGGGAGCCTATCGGAACGGAGATTCCTTCGGCACCAGCCTCTATATGTATTTCTGGAATCCGGAGGTCGGGCAGTTCAAGACCAAACTTCCTGCTATCGTCTATCGCATGAAGGAACGCGCGATGGGAATCCTCTATGGCCCGAAGGAGACGTTCCTGATCGAGCTTTCGCTCGAACCCTGGCTGACCGAACCGACGGCAGATGCTTCGCTTGCGAACCAACTCTCGAGGATGGACGGTGCGAAATTCGATGAGATAGTCGCGTATGCGCGCACGACGAGCTTCGATCAGCAGTATCTCTGGGGCGTCGAATGGTGGTATTACATGCGCACGAAGGACCATCCCGAATTCTGGGAGAAAGCAAAGAGCATATTTTCCGAAAATAAGGCACAATAGCGGCATGGACATCGTCTTCGATCTCGGCGGGACCAACATGCGCATTGCGAGTGCCGATAGGGGGGTCATCGGAGAGGTGCATAAGGTACCGACGCCGCGCGATCCGCAAGAAGCGATTGCGGGAATCGTCCGCCTGGCTACCGCGGCCGCCGGAGGACCGATAGCGAATATCGTCGGGTGTTCGCGCTGGTTCGTTATCGACGGTATCTTCCAGAAGGGAGATGACATCCTTCCCGGTTGGGGGGATTTCCCGCTCGCGAAGGAGCTTTCGCGCATGCTCGGCGCTCCCGTCCGTATCGTGCACGATACCGCCGCAGCAGGTGTCGGTGAAGTCCACCATGGCGCGGGAAAAGGTTCGGCGATCTGTGCGTATATCACGGTCTCGACCGGTGTCGGCGGGGACCGCATCGTCGACGGGACCATCGACCGTTCGACGTTCAATCCTGAAGTCGGCCGGCAACTCATCGATGGCGTCGAGCTCGGCGATCTCATCTCCGGGACCGCGGTCAGGAAGAAATATGATATCGAACCGAAAGATCTCGCCGATGAGGACATTCGCAACGGACTTGCCGACATACTCGCCACAGGACTCTACAATACGGTCATGCATTGGTCGCCGGATACGATCGTGCTTGGCGGCTCGATGATCGTGGGCATGAATCCGATCCCGATCGCTCGGGCGGAGGCAAGCCTGCGGAGCATGTTGAAGCATTATCCGAAAGCGCCCGCCGTTAAAATGGCTCAACTGGGCGATAATGGCGGCCTCATCGGGGCGGCCATCCTTGCGGAACGAGCGTTGTCCACGGCCTGAAAATCCCGTCCGAAGACCCGGAGGGTACAATGCGAGCATTATCCATAAGCGCATGACGATATGGTGAGGGATATGGTGTATTGCGTGAAGTGTCGCGCGAAACGCGAGGTGAAGGGCGGTAAGGAAGTCGCCATGAAGGGCGGACGCCGCGCGCTTTCCGGTGTATGCGCGAAATGCGGGACAAAGATGTTCAAGATACTTGGCAAGAAGTAGCGGTGTGGTGGGCGGCGGGCGTCAAGCATATAAGCATCGGACCGAACCCTTCCTTCGTGGTGACTTGTGTGCTGATTTCTACTGCTTTTGGAATCCACGTTTGTTTATCCGCTGCGCGATGTTCTCCCGACGCTTATATGCAAGCCGCCCGCCGCGCGGTGAGGTAAGGTATGCAAGGCCAACAAACCCTAAAAAAGGCGGCATGCACCTATGTCTTGTCAGAACCTCGCGCAGCGAATATAAAAGCGTGCACAAACAGTGCAGTAGATGTGAGCCTAAAGCGTGTACTCACGTTAAGTTCGGACAAGATATAGGTGCTTGACGCCGCCCCCTACTTCTTCCTCCCCAGGATTTCCGCCACGAGCGCGATGATATCTTCCGGCGTACTCATTGCCTTTACGAGGAATTTCTCGGCACCGAGCTCTTTCGCACGGTCCATATCCTCCTGCTGGCTCAGATTCGAGAGGATGACGACCGGTATCGCCTTCGTCGCGGGATTCTCTTTCACCGTCTTCAGGATATCGAGGCCGTTGGCGCCGGGAAGGACGAGATCGAGAAGGATGATATCCGGCTTCTCGTCGACCGATTTCACCATCGCCTCTTCGCCCGTCATGGCGTGCGCGACAGCACATTTCTCGTTGTTGAGCTTCTTCAAAAGGACCGACGAGAGGAACATGTCGTCCTCGACGACGAGCACTTTCTTGCCCGCCAGCGATGAATTGTCGTTCGCATGCGGCAGCTGCGCGCGCACCTTCGCGAGGACTTCCTCGGGCGTGAACTGCGCCTTGATGAGGTAATCTTTTGCGCCGAGCTTGATCATGCGCTCGATCTCCACCGGCTGCCCTGAATTGGAGATGATGAGGACCGGGATATGCTTGATGTTCTCGTCACGCGAGATCTCTTCCATGATCTCATAGCCGTTCTTCGTCGGCAGCAGGATATCCAGAAGGACGATGTCCGGATGCGTCTTCCGCACCGTCTCGATGCCGACGGCACCATCGGTCACGAGACTCGCTTCGTAGCCGGAGGCGTTCAGCTTTTCGGTGATGACGCTGCCGAGGACCGGATCGTCTTCGAGGATGAGGATGCGGTATTTCATGATCGTTTCGAGACGGGAAGGGTGATGGAGAACATCGTACCCTTGCCGCGCTCGCTCGTAAAGGCGATTGTCCCCTTATGATGATCGATGATGTTCTTGACGATGTAGAGCCCTAATCCCGAGCCGACGGTCTCGGTGAGGACCGCATTCGGAGCGCGATAGAAACGCTGGAAGATATTCTTCTGGTCTTTCGCGGGGATGCCGATGCCGCTGTCCTTCACGACGATCTCGACGCAGTGGCCTTTATTATGCACGCCGATGGTGACGTCACCGCCGGCCGGCGTGTATTTGATGGCGTTCTCCAGCAGGTTCTGGAGGACCACGCGCATGTTCTGTGGATCGATGGAGAGCGTAGGGACTTCCTCTCGGGATGCGTACGTGAGACGTATCTTCTTATGTTCGGCCAAGGGGCTTACTTCGATGAGGATGTTATCGATGAGGTCGAGGATTGGCGTGGGTTGGAACGAGAATCGCATCATGCCGCTCTCCAGCCGATCGGCCTGCAGCAGGTCGTTGATGAGATCGATCATCCGCTCGTTGCTCTCGTAGGTCTTCAAGAGATAGGTCTTCTGCTCCGGGCTCATCTCGCCCATTTCGCCGTTGAGGATCATCGAGAGCGACCACTTGATACCGGAGAGCGGCGTACGCAATTGATGGGTGACGAGCGCGACGAATTCCGATTTCATCCGATCGAGCTGCAGGAGCTTCTCGTTGGCACGACTGAGTTCGAGATCGCGCCGGATGAGGAGCTTCGCGCTGTGATCGAGCTGCGCATTCGAGCGCTTCAGCTGATCGATCTGCGCCGGCCCCGCGTCGGGAGCCGCATGTGGTACGTCCTTCGGCGGCTTGGGGGTAAATATCTGCGTCTTGAAGAAGGCGACCACATACACGCCCGCGATCGCGATGAGGGCGGCGATCCTCCAGTCGTGCGTGAAAAGAATGATGGTGATCGCGATAAGCGCGATGCTTCCGAGGATGGTTATCTCCTTCCGGGTCGCCTGCATAGCTACTCGCCGATGACGCAGATGACGACGGTCTCGTTATGGAACGCGGGATTGCACTTCTCGATGTTGCGGACTTCGCCGCCGAGAGGCGCCTGCTCACCATACGTATAGAAGCCGATGAGAGGAACCTGCGTGCCGATCATCTCCTGGATAGCTGATATCTCCTCGCCGGAACGCTCGCCGAAGAGCTTGTTGCGGGCGATGCAGTTGAAGATGACGACGAATTTCGGCACCGCGCCGTCGAGCTGGTCGATCGCGTTCTTTGCGGCTTCTTTCGCGACCACGATCGCATTCTCACGGCTGCCGATCATGAGTTGGATCTCCGATCCCATCGGCATCTCCGCCGCGCAGGTGATGGAGCCCTTGTCGTTCACCGTGATGGGATCGCGGATGAGCATCTCGTCGCTCCCTTCCACGCGCATACCAAGAGGATAGGTGATGGCGAGCTTCGCGAGCGTCTCTTCTTTGAGGGCTTTCGCTTCTTCCTCGCCGAAGTATTCCTCATAGATGTGGATCGCCGGCTTGCCGTCGAGTTCGTGCAAGACGGACCCTTCCGACTTCGTGACCTTTTTCGGCGCCCCGACGGGGACCCAACCGTGCTTCACGCCGATGCCGATCTTGAAATCGCCCGTAAGGCCGAGGCCCACCACAGCACCCGAATACACCTTGTCATTCAGATGCTGATAGGTCTTTACGAACTTGAAATCGTCGCCCGAGGCGCCACCGACGACGGGGAAGTGCTCGCCTAAGGCCGCCATCGCGCCGCGGACGATGTCCGCACCGTTGCCGACGAGGACGTCGGGGAACATCATGAACGTCTTGAGGGGATCCTTGGCTTTCGCTTTCACATCTTCTGCCGCGCGTTTGCCCGCTTCGAATGCATTACCAGCGATATTCTCGCCGACGCCGCCGAAGAAATGCACGGTGTCTGAGCGAATGGCCATCGCGGCGACCGAATGCCGCTTGGCAGGGCCAGCGGTGGTTATCTCTCCCGCGGTCGTCGAGCCTACGAGCAAGGCGTTCCCGCTTACGGAACGCACTCCCGCGTTAACCTGCTCCTGGTCATATTGGGAAGAAGCACAGACGATGATGAGACTGGGTTCCGCGCCGATGGCGCTCACCGCTTGCTGCGCGGCGTTCACACCGACGATATAGCTGTCTTCCCCCTCCGCGAGTCCCACGCCGACGTTGATCGACATATCAAATCAAAGATATCGGATAAGTACCGAAAGTGTAGCATGTCTATCATGGCGAGAACCGCCGGAACGCCCATTTCGTCACCTCGACGAGGAAGATGTTGCCGAAGAGCCAGGCTACGATGATCCATGCCAAGGAGAGCGGGATGGGCGCAAGATCGAAGAGATCACGGAGGAAGGGAATCGTGACGCTGGCGATGATGAGGATCGAACCGAAAAGCACGCTCAGATTGAGGTAGCGGTTATCGAATATGGGGCGGGCGAGTATCGATGTCCGCAGGCTCCGGAAGCAGTACGCGATGACGAGGCCGTAGAGCGCGAAGCAGACGAAGATGAGCGAGTGCACGTGCGTGAGATCGATACCGAGCGAGAGCAGCAGCCAGTACATGCCGAAGAGCAGCATCGAGGTGAGGATGCCGATGCCGAGGGTGAGTATCCTCACTTCGCGCGTGAGGATTTCCGCGCCCGCGCCTTTCCGCTGGTGCTCGTCGTATCCTTTATCGAACGCGAACGAGAGCGCGGGCAGGCTATCGGCGAAGAAATTGACCCAGATGATCTGGAGCGCGGAAAGGGGAAGCGGCAATCCCACGACGAGGCTTCCCCCGATGAGGATGACGGCGTCGAGGCAAGTCGACGTGAGATAGACGAAGACCTTGCGGATGTTCTCCAGGATGCGCCGCCCTTCTTCGATAGCACGGACGATCGTCGTGAAATTATCGTCCAAGAGCACGAGTCCGGCAACACTTTTCGCGACGTCGGTACTGGTGCCCAGCGCGATCCCGATGTCGACCGCCTTCAGCGAAGGGGCGTCGTTCACGCCGTCTCCGGTCATCGCGACGATCTCGCCGGCTTTCTGATAGAGCTTGCCGATGCGCAATTTATCCTCCGGCGTCACGCGCGCGAAGATGCGGATGTCGGCGAGATTCGCGAGCAACTCCTCGTCGGAGAGGCGGCGGAGTTCATCGCCTGAAAGCACCTTGCCTTCATCCACGTCCCAGCCCAATTCCCGCGCGATGGCAAGCGCGGTCCCCTTGAGATCGCCCGTGAGCATGACGACTTTCGCGCCAAGCTTCTCGATCCGCTCGATGGCGCCCTTTGCATCAGGACGGATCGGGTCCTGGAAGACGAGGACCCCGAGGAATTCGAGGTCGTTCGCATGATCGGCGCGCGCGGTGCCTTTGGTGAAATGTCCGGTCTTCTCGCGCGGGAAGCGGGCGATGCCCAGGAGCCGCTTGCCTTCGGCGGCGACCGCATGGATATGCTTCTCGATAGCGAGGTAGTCGTCTTTCGTGAGGCGGGAACGCTGCAGGAGGATGTCCGGTGCGCCGACGGCGACGTAGATCTCTTTCTCATGATTGCCGGAGATGGAGAATTTGTTCGTCGAGTTGAAGTTCAGGAGCGATAAGCGGGTGCGACCGACGCCTCGTACGTCGAGACCGTGCTCGTGCGCCGCCCGTGCGATCGCGGTCTCGATCGGACGGCCGAGGAATCGCCACTCCTTCTCGCTTTCCTCCGGGTTCTCAAGGATGACATCCGCTCCCCAGAGCGCTGCGGAGAGAATCTCCTCCTCTTCCGCATCGAGGTGCTCGAGCGTATCCTTCCGCGCGGGTTCTCCCAGCAGCTCGTCGCGCGTCCGGATGTCGACGAGACGCATGTTCGCTTCCGTCAACGTGCCGGTCTTGTCGGTCATGATGACGCTGGTGGAGCCGAGCGTCTCTGCTGCCGCGAGATTGCGCATGATGCCCTTACGCGCCGCGAGGCGTTCCACTCCGACGGCGAGGATGACGGTAAGCGCGATGGGAAGCGCCTCCGGGATCGCGCCGACGGAGATCGCCACGGCCATGAGCATCATCT
>Ga0209542_10007782_pt1 | contig 20242 bp, 19 predicted proteins | sample RifCSPhighO2_01_FD_184028 | JGI IMG/M metagenome (GOLD analysis project Ga0209542, IMG submission 184028) | Soil microbial communities from Rifle, Colorado - Rifle CSP2_plank highO2_0.1 (SPAdes) (version 2) | ecosystem: Environmental > Terrestrial > Deep subsurface > Rock core/Sediment ...
TCACCACTATTGTCTTTCCCACCTTTTTTTGAAACCGCCATAAAAATGGGATAGTCTTTGAGCGGCTCTTCATTCTCGTTCCATTTTTGCAGGAAAAGAACAGATGTTTTTGTACCAGCGTGCGGTTTGAAAGTATTACCATGAAGACCGACAACTGCTAAAATTCGCGCGCGGTCAAACAAAAACTGTCTGACATACTCCATATTGGTGTTATTCAGAACTCCTTGAGGCAAAACTATTGCGACTCGTCCGCCCGGCGCAACCGCGTCAAGTGAGCGCTCAATAAATAATATGTGACGTTCAGCATTGTTCTTTAATTTTCCGTCCTTTTTTGCAAGCTCGTACTGGCGGAGAATTCCGGATTCGGGATTTTCCCCTGCGAATGGAGGATTTGTCATCAAAATATTAAAGTTCAAAAATCTATACGAAATATTATTCTCGCGGTCCTCGGCGGAGTTAAATTTATGAAGAAGCGGCCGCAGCGCAACTCTTGCATCTTCGCTTTCTATTCCCTGCCAGTCCCTTGCGTCAAGTGAATCCCTTTTGAAAATATGGTGCTTACCGTCTCCAGCAATAAGCATAAGGGCTTGGGAGATACGGCGCATATTATCATCAAAGTCTATACCAAAAAGATAACGGCCTGCGTACCCTTTCTTTGTAGTCTCTATATTGAGCTTGTCCCAAACGTAGTACATGGCGTGAAGCAAGAAACCGCCGCTTCCACAAGCAGGATCAATAATATATTCATCATCTTTTGGGTTAAGCATTCTGACGCACATTTTAATAACATGCCGCGGAGTAAAGTATTGTCCTTTTTTTCCTTTTGAGACTTCGGTAATAAGATATTCAAAAGCGCCATCAATTATCTCAAGCTCGGCAAGACCTGTTTCAAATAATCTTATTCCTTCAAGAAAGGGAACGCAGACGCTCAGGCGCGCGGGCGAAAGTCTGATGCGATCCGTTGGCTCAAACGTATCCGGCCATTCGTTAACGGCATTCTTAAACAGATCATTTATAACTTCATAAGTTTTTTCAGGATCTTTATATTTTCTAAAAAGGACTTCTTCATCTTCCCGCCTTTCTCTTGCTATTTTTTCATCATACAGCTTTGCATAAATAAGCTTGAATATCTCCTCAAATACGTTTGCGCCGGACCCGGCGAGCGCAACTTCTTCTATGTGTTTTATTACTTCTACAAAATCAAACTTTGGATTTAGTTCCATCCATTTGCGCTTTATTTCAAAAAGGTCATCAATAGTCTGGTTTACTCGAGGAATATCGACTAAAGAATCCTCAAACTCTCTTGGGTACGGACGATATAAAACAACTTTTTCTTTTCCATTTGACCAAACACCAATTTCTGCGCCTTCTGAATTCAAATACCCCTTTAGCTGATCTATCGCTCTCTTTTCGTTTGGGTTTTTGACTTCAATAATAATAAACGGCGTTATCTTGTCTTTTTTGTAAATTACGATGTCTGCTGCTTTCGCGTGGACTTCTCTGCCGAAATGAATACTTTTTTCCGTTTCAATTCTGTCGTACGGATATAAATAATAAGTATGAAGTTTATAGAGCCAAAGTTGGCGGACGATTTCTTCGGGTTTTCCCGTTTTCTTTATCGCATCATAAACAAATTTTTGACTGCCGGATTTTAAATCCTTGATGTAAAAGCGGTCGGGATCCTGCTCACTTATGTATAAAACGCTGTAGATATCTATATCTTCAAACTCGCGAAGTCCAAAAACCGTCTCCTGGTCGCGAAAGATTTCACCTATTATTTCCTCCGATTTATTTGGTCTGACTGTTGGCATATTAAATAAGGGCTCCCCAGCCCCCGTTTTTCAAAATAGAGATAACTTTCCCCTCGAGCACTACTTCCTCCGTAAAATAAATAACCTCATGGTTTGGATTTTCGGGTTTAAGGTAAAGATAAGGTGGTTTATCCTCTGACATAAAGCGTTTAACAGTTGATTCGTTCCCGATTCTTGCTAAAACAATGTCTCCGGAAACAAATTCCTTCTGAGTTCTTACCAAAACTATATCCCCATCGTCTATTCCAGCATTAATCATTGAGTCACCAGATATCTTGAGGAGGAAAACGTCTTCTTGAAGTCTTGCCACATCGGAAGAAAGCGTTTCCCACTGACCTTCTATTGCTATTGCATCAATTGGGGCCCCTGCGTGAGTAATTCCCAAGAATGGAACAAGGGGAGGCCTTCCTAGAAGTTCGTATCCTAATGGTAGAATGGCTATACTGCGCGCTGTAGATCCTCCCTTTTTGATTATTTTTTTTGCTTCAAGCTTGTTTAAAAGATCAACTACGGATTGATTTGAAGCAACGCCAAGTCTATCCTTCATTTCTCCAAAAGTAGGAGGATATCCTGTATCCTTTATATAACTATAGAGGATGGACAGCATATCTTTTTGACGTTTTGTTATGGGCAGATTCATAAAATAAATAATACCCGACTATTTAGTCTAGTGTCAAGTAGCAAAACTAGGCTGCCTTTTGCCTCAGATTGCTATTCTTTGGCTTGTTTGATAAACCCAGGGTAATGCCTATTAGAATAAAAATCCATGCCACTATCGGCGGGTAGAAAATACTATTTATGAATATTGTATTAACTAAAAGACCCGCAATCGAAGCAAAAGCAACTCTCGCATAAAATCCTGATCGAACCTTTCGAATAATAATTTTAATTATATTAACCCAAAATAAAACAAATACTACAAAACCTAAGATGCCAGTTGTTGCCAGAACAAATAAATAACTATTGTCGGTTCCGGCATCTGCATTGCTTGCAAGGCTACCTATTTGGGTTCTGAATCCATACCTAACTTGTGCATACCTATAGGCATTAAAACCTACTCCTATAATCGGATTTTTCGAGAATATTTCAATTGCTTCGCGTGCGGAATCCACTCTTGCCTCAACCGACGCAATTCGCAAAGGGTTCAACCCTTCAATGTTTCTATTCGAGAAGGCAAAAAATAAGGCTACGAATAAGAGAATTAAAACTGATAAGATTCTAAACGTTTTGTGAATTGTCAATAAAGCTACCATACTTATGATCAGCATAATAAAAGCGCTTCGTGAGTAAGTAAGCAGTATCGCAATTAATGTAGTCACCCAGAGAATTGAAAAGAAAATAAGGTTGGTTCGATTTTTTAAACTCCAAATGACATTTTCAGTCAGCAAAAGAATAAATAACACAAGAAATGCTCCTGCAAAATTTGGATCAAGGAATGTTGAAAAGAGTCGATATAAATGTTCATCCCATCCTAAGTAGTAGAGATTGCGAAGATTTGGATAATAAAAATATTGGATGAATCCGATGAAAGTGAAAATCGTCCCGGCCGCAATTAATTTGAGATTGATAGACTCCTTAAACTTCTGATCCAAAAATTGAAAAGCAAAAATAATACTTGCAAATGCCGCGTATCTTAACGAATAAGCAAAAGATATCAGGAAAGTTTGAAGAGTAAGATGCCTCGCGTTTATTAATAAAGAAATAAACCCGACCAATAAAAATAAGGAGACCATTATGAAGAGTTTCTTTTCTCTTATCTTTTCTTTTCGAATTACTATCTGAAATAAAACATACAAAAAGATTAAACCTGCAATAAAATCAAGCGGATATATCGAGACATTAGGAATAGGAGTTATTCGAAAAATAACACCCAATGGTAATACAAATATGAGTAGATTAATTAATACGCTCATGTTTAGAGTATAACTTAACATGTGTTCTTTCGTTCGAATAAATTTCTTTCCAATCCGAAAATCTTCTTGGTAATTCTACGTTCTGAACCATAATGTAGTTAAATTTATCATCGGACTTAAGCCACGATTCATGAATAAACGGAAAATTAACATAAAACAAGTTATGCGTACCATATATAAGCACCTTGTCGCTTGATTTGATATTCTTCGCAAAATAATAATCGGTATCATAGAAGTCCCCAAAATCGAAATTTAAATTTTTTGATAGAAATTCGTGTCGGGATTCAACACCGACTAAAATAGGGATAAACTTTGCGTTCGCCGCTGCTCTATACATTATCGAACTAATTGAAATTAAGATAATTAAAGCAACCAGATATTTCTTGATAAAGTTATTCTTCGAATAGTTTATGGCAGAAACTGCAAGAATTGAGAAGGCAGGCAAATACGGCATGATAAATCTCCCTCCGCCTGTTTGCGGAGCAATAAACCAAATCAAAAAAGAGAGAAATGAATAAATCGCAATTACCTTTAAAAGTTTATCGAACTTTTTGTAAGTTAAAAGTACGAGCGGCAAGGTTATTAAATAAATAGGCGATATCGGGTCGGGACTCCGAATAAAATTTAGGATATTCGAAATATTTACAGAGGATGATACTTCGTATATTCCTGAGAAAAAAGGATAAACAGGATTTCCAGTATTTATATAAGAAAAAATAAACCACGGAGAAGGAATAATAATAGATATTAGAATTAATTTGAATATCTTTACTGCATCTACCCTTTTTAAGAACAAGATAGCGATAAAAACGACCAATGATCCAAAAGCAAGTAGCTTGGATGAAATGGCAAGGCCAATTGATATTGCGCTTTTTGTTAAATTCGAATTTTCTCTATTTTTGAAATAATAAACTATGAAAAACAAAGCCAGGACCTCAAAAAAAGTTCTGCCTAAATCTACGTAGGCAGTCGTCGACTGCCAAGCTACAACTAAATTCGAATAGAAAACGACCAGCACCAATAAAGACAGCGCTCTCGAAAGGAAAATTCTTGACAGTTTATATAAAGCAAAAAGCGTGATAATACCAAAGGAAAAATGAATAAGCTTCGCAATAATTTCGCTCCCAAGGGCAAGAGACGGAATATATAACATTTCAATAAGTTTGGGTATAGCCGAATAATAAAGAAGTCCGCCCGGAATAAAAAAGATTTTTCCTTCAGAAAGATAAATCTTCGGTAGTGTTAAGTGGTACCAAAGAGCATCAAACCCAAGCTCCGGCCCAAGAGCACCAATTAAATTTATAATTCCTTGAGTTAAAAGAATTACAATTAATACTAATTCTAGTTTGTTTATATTACTCAGATACCTCAACATAGATTTGTTCGACACAATATAAAGTAAATGTAATCCAGGATAATTATTAGGGAGTAGATTATAAAAGCCGCAACAAAGAGTCTATCTTTAAAGAGTCTATCTTTCATTTTGGAGCAGCCATAGCTTGCCTCGAACAAGGAACGAATGGAGGCTCATCATCAAAGCCACAACCAGACCCTGTAGTCCATCCATAAATCCTAACTTAATAAAGTAGTTTGACAAGAATTTGAGCTTAGGATAAAAAACAATATGTAATGCCGAAATTCTCACTCCTTTTTCGTGGAGTTCATTTGCCCTTATTGTGGAATATAAGTTTATCTCGCTTAAAAATTCACGAATTGTCTGGTGAGGATAATGAATTAATTCATTATCGAGTTCTCCAACTTTTCCGTTTACATTCCACGCCTCATGAACCTTTCCCTGCCACTCTCCTTTATTTTTTCGAGCAAGCCTTAACAATTTTATATTTCCTGTTTCACCATATTGTAATTTTTTATCCCATAAGACATCTCTTCGTTTTATTAAGTATCCGTCGAGGTTATCCTTATTAATCTCATCTGAAATCTCAGCAAATAACCCATCCGAAACCCTTTCGTCTGCATCAATAAACAACACCCAGCTATTTTTTGCTTTTGATAAACCAAAATTCCTTTGTTTTGAAAAATCATCCGAAAGTGATCTTTTGTAAGTTTTTACTTTCTTACCGAAAGTATTTATCACATCTTCTGTTCGGTCTTCGGAGTTATCATCTATTACGATAATCTCATCAGCATCTTTAACGCTTTCAAGACAGTCGAAGATATTCTTTTCTTCATTTTTGGTTAGAATAATGACAGATAAAGTAGACATATTTTATAGATCCCTCGGTTTCCAGCCTCGGGATGAAGCAAGTCTTGACTTGCTTCATTTTATTCTAACATTGATTTGATTTTGTTTTTCTTCAATCACAAAAATCAATTCTTGTTTTTCGCGAGAAGCCCAAGTCTCCTTTCTATACGTCTTTATACCGATTATCAACAACAATTACTTCAGACCTAACCCCTTTCGTATACTCAAATATCGATTCTAAACATCTTCTAAGAAGGCCTTTTTGTTATGGGAAACAATGGAAATTGTTGAATCTAGATTAATCATAGTAATCAAAGTTACGTTTTGATAATATAATAACTTATGTCTAAAAAGCTAGTGCAAAACGAGGTTAGGGAAGTTATAGATGAGTTAAGCGGTGTAATTTTCAAAAGTCATGAAGAATATTCAGAGTCTTCAAAAATATTCTTCAAGGAAAGGTATTCAACTATAATTTCTTTCTTACCACAAATCAGCAGGGCGGATATTGGACTAGAAATAGGACTTTGTGGTGGAATACTTGCATTTTCCATAAGACGACTTTTTAAGTTAAACAAATTATATACTTTGGAACATCCCATAACTAGTAAACACTACACTGGGCAATTTATAAAAAAACTAGCAAATGAAAATATAATTAACGTACCAGTTGATTTAAGAGCTGGGCTATTGCCTTGGAAGAACAATTATTTTGATTTTGTAATTTTCAGTGAGGTTATAGAACATCTGGTCCCATCTGATATTCCCCTCGTGATAAATGAGATCAAAAGAGTTTTAAAAAGAAGAGGATGGGCGCTTATTACTACTCCAAACATAGCCTCTTTCTCTAAGCGTATTAATCTTTTGCGAGGTAAAAATCCCATCGAGTTTGACTTAACTCTTCATGATCAGGCAACCTACGGACATATAAGGGAATATACTATGGAAGAACTAACATCGGTAATGGGGGGGGGCAAGAATTTTAAGGAAAGGTTATTTTATGATAGACACTAAAAGGAATCTATTTACGTTCACAGAAGCAATTTTGTCTAAAATTTTCCCTTTTTTAGCGAATAATCTTGCTATACTAATAAAAAACTAGTCAACTATTTATATGAACTGGTGAAACCAGACTCAGCATTTCGTACGCAAACCTCAATCCACCCGACGGGTGTATTAGCTTGACACCTGACGGTAATTAAAGAGGGCCTTGATAGATCCATATGTGGCTTGAAGTTATTCCTACAAGTGGAATATTGCCTGTTAGAATTAAATCTCGCGCTGAAAGATAAAACCACCACTGATCACCAATAAACATCATAAGGGCTGAAAGCCTATCAAATCTCAGGAAACCCCCTATCAAAACAATGATTACAAGAATAAGATTAGAAGTACCTTTTTTGTTCATAATGCAGCATTTTCTAAAACCTTGATGACTTCTTTTGATATTCTATTAATATCGTATAGCTTTCTTGCTCTTCTTTGTCCTTCACGAGCAAACTGATCTCTTGTTCCTTTATTCTCTATTAAATAGTTTATGGCATAGGCGAGTTCCTCTTTGCTACCCGGTTTAACTAGAATACCGCTTACTTTATCCTGAACTATTTCAGGAACTGGCCCAAGCTTGCTTGCTATAACCGGAATTTTTCGTGACATCGCCTCAACTAGAACAAGACCGAATCCCTCTAGTTCCCACACGGTGGGAAACACAAATAAATCCATCTGTTTATAATAAGAAGATATGTTATCAACATATCCAGTGATTGTAAACTTGTCCACCAACCCCAGTTTTTTAACTATCTGTTCATAAAATATCTTGTCTGGACCATCACCAACCAGCAAAAATCGGGTATTTGGATTCTTTTTTAACACCAGCGGCGCTGCACGAATTAGGACATCTTGTCCTTTTTCCGTGGTTAATCTTGACACATTTCCCACAACAAACGGTTTTTTGTCGTCTTTAAATAATGTTACCCTGCCAACAGGAACATTTAAGATTGTTACTCCGCATGGAATAACTCGTATTTTTGCAGGAGTTACTCTTACATATTCTACAAGGCTTTGTTTCGTATTCTGGGCAGGTACTATTATGGCCTTGGGGATATTTTTAAGTAAGCCATAAATAACTTTAGGAATATAAAAATTTCTCCTAAATACTGTCTCAAGCGGTGGATACTCAATCCAAACAATGGGAATACGAAAAAAAACAGACAGAAACGTTACCAACATCTTTTCTGAAAAACCGCTCATCAAAATTACATCAACGCTCTTGCGTTTAAAGGTCATAAGAAGTCTGAAATAATATACAAGTGCGAAAGGAAAAAAAAATGTACTTTTGATAAGTCCTTTCAGATTCCCTATAACATCAAGAATTACCGGAATTCTATATCTGCTGACGCAAAATTTTTCCAGCATTTCAGCAAACTTTTTATTATTTGAAGCAAAAAAAATCTCGTGCCTTGTTTTTGAGAAATTTTCAATCAACAAGGACAGATATATCTCTGCACCTCCTATATCCGGCGCCTGCTGTATTATGCCTATTTTGAGTTTGTGCGTGTTCATTTTGCTATGAATAAGTTATATTATAATCTAAGCGCGAAAGTAAAATTGGAATGCTTAACATTTTAAGAAACGTAATTTATAAGAATTTTGTAGACAACATTTCCTTTGGCTATTATAAAGCACTTAACCTATTAAGAAAATTCACTTTTCAGGGAAAAGAATTCAGATACCTCACCCATAAATATAATTTCACTTGGAGAAATGAAAGGTCTGTTGAAATACCGATTATACGCGATATTGTACGTAAAAATAGGAACTTGAAAATTCTTGAAGTAGGAAACGTATTATCCCATTATTACAAAATAAATCATGACATACTTGATAAATATGAGGTTGCCCGGGGAGTTATAAATGAGGACGTTGCCTCATACAACCCAAAACAAAAGTATGATCTGATTGTTTCAATATCAACGTTTGAGCATGTAGGATGGGACGAGAAACCGCGGGAAAATTACAAAATTCGGCGTGCTATTTCAAACCTCAAATCAATTTTAAGCAAAAATGGAAAAATTATCTTTACATTTCCTGTTGGATACAACAAACACATTGATGAGATAGTTAAAAAGAATAAACTGAATTTAACTTCCGCCTCCTTTCTTAAACGAACATCCCGCTTAAACAAGTGGGAAGAATGCAGTTATAAAGAGATCTCTAACTTTAAATATAATTATCCGTTTGGTAATGCAAATGCAATAATGGTCGCAACCATTGTTAAATAAGCTGGTTCACTTCTCCACCTTTTTATTTGATAAAAATATACCTGAAAACATACCTAAATCATATATAATTTTAAATATGAAGAAAAGAAGAGGTGCTCCTCTTAAAGTTTTATTAAAACTAATTCTTGAAGAATTGAGGATACTAAACCTTAACATATTCTCAAGGTTTCTTTTAAACTTTCCGCTTCTTCCAATCCACCTAGATGATAAATATACTTCTTTTAAAGTTTCCGGATTATAATGATATGAGATAGCACCAGGCGCAAAAATAGCCTTTTGCCCAAGCTTTGTTTCAAGGGTCCCATCGTCAAAATAACCTTTTGAAGAGTCGAAACCGCCCGTTTGGATAAACTTTTCTTTTAATATCGCTCTATAAACACCCAAGCGCTTAGGGGCATTTTTTGCTATTCTTCGAGTTATCGGTAAGCCCGAATTTATACTCCAACATCTCGACCAAATGTTTTGAGGATTGGCAACGTATTCTTCCCTGCTGAATGTACCAACCGCTCCCTCTCTTATTATCGGTTGAATTAACTTTTTTATATGTTTTGCGTCATATTTCATATCTGCATCCAAAAACAGGAGTATCTTCCCCTTTGCTCTTTTGGCACCCAGGTTTCTGGCAGTTCCCGAGCCCTTATGATTCTGCTTTATTAAAACCAAATCAAGTTTGCTTGCAATCTCCACGCTTTTATCCGTTGAGCCGTCATCTACGATTATAATCTCAATATTTTTGTAAGTCTGTTTGTTTAGTGAGTAAAGACAGTGCAATAAATATTTTTCCTCGTTGTAGACGGGAATTATTACTGAAACAAGTGGATTACTTTTTATTTTTATAGGCATATACCATTATGTCCTGAAGATCGCTATTGTTGCCTCCTGGCTCACTTGATAATTCAATTCTAAAATCTCCTTTTTTCAGAAAGTTTAAAAAGCGAACAAATTTAGATGGATCTCCTTTATCAAAGTGGTACTCAACTGCCATCTGCTTTATTAACCCGATTTTCTTGCTTCTTACAAGATCTTTAAAAACCTCATCTTCGGCGCCCTCAATATCCATTTTTAGAAAATCCACATTCCTTCTTATATAGGAGGATAAGCGATCTGCGGGAACTTTTATACGACGCCCATTTGGAAAACGTTTTGCAAAAATACTCATCGTAAGCCATCCAGGATTTTGAGTATCGACAAAAAAGTTCGCCTTGCCCTTCCTCGCAAAGAGAGCCATGTTGAAAAGATGGACATTTCTAGTCCCATTCTGCGCTATGTTCTTTTCAAGCAGTCTAAAAGTTGTGGGATCCGGTTCAAATGCGTATATTTCAGAGTCAGGATAAAGCCACTTAAAGTAGAAAGTGGCCATCCCTACGTTTGCTCCACAATCAAAAATTAACAACTTCTTTTGTTTGTGTCTGCCAAAGAAATATACGTTTTTTACAAATATTTCGCGGAATAAAAAGTGTAGCGCTCCGTAATCAAAAGTTGAGATGCTAAACCCCAAAATGTTCTCTTGTTCTATTCTTCTAATTCGGTGGATCGTAAAAAGCTTAAGGCTAATCTTTAAAAAAGTAAACAATACCCTTAGTTTATTTATTCCCGTCTGTTTGCTTCTTGCAAGAAGAGGTAATTCATGGGCAGCATCAAGCGTAAGGTTAAATACTCCCCTCATACTTTTCTCCTAAAAATTGTTCTAAGAAAAAACAATGCCAGAGGGAAAGCCAATACCGATCCCAAAACTACCGAAAAACCAGCCCCTATCAAACCGAACCTATTAATAAATGGGATGATCGTTGCAATCATTACGATGAAACTTACAAAAGTGACAAAAGTATTATATTCCTGTTTTTTGACTGAGAGGAATAAGGAAAAAATTGGGCTTAACATTGTTCTGATAATTCCAAAAATGGCAAGGACCTGAAAAACTGGTACTGCATCTATCCATTTTGGTCCCAACACTATCAGTATAATGGGGTTGGCAAACATAAAAAAAACTAGGCCGATTGGAATAGTAAACACAGATACGCCCAGCATAGTTTTTAAGAAGGCACGCTTTAATCTTTGTCTGTCTCCGGAAATCTTTGAATATACGGGTAAAATAACTTTTGAAACCGTTTCCCCTACTTCAGTAATAGGCAACATAGAGAGCCTGTATGCCATATCATAAATTCCCAAAGACGCGGTACCAAGCACCCGTCCTATAATTGCATCGTCTGCATTATGGTACAAGTAATTAAAAACTCCTCCCGCAGTTAACCATTTTCCTCGAGATAAAATCATACCAACTTGTTTTCGATCTATGCTAAAAGCAGGCGTGGGTCTCACCAAAAGAAACGATAATAATATTTCAACTGCGGCACCCGCAATTAGCCCATAAATAATTCCCGCAGGATCAGCAAGTACATACACAAAAACAATTGCAAGAATGGATTCGAGAGCAAACAAAAATCCTCTGAAATAGAATTCTTTTTTAAATTCAAGCTCTTTTTGGAAACGAATTATTGACGGATTAATAAAACCCCGAAGCAGTGGAACAATACTAATTAAGAGAATAAGATAGGGTACCTTTGGCGCATTAAAGAAGTATGTAACAAGAGGCGTAGACAATACTACTATTGAAGATATTATTATTCCTCGCGCTATCGATACCACCCATGCGGTACTGACAATTTTTTTAAGATTCTCATTCCCTTGAATAATAAGAATGTTAATCCCTGATTCGGTAAAAACCTCAACCAGTGAGAGAACCAAAGCTGCAATCCCATAGAGTCCAAAAAGACTGGGGGTTAATACACGAGCAATTATTGCAATTCGCAAAAACGAGAAGCCACGAGTCAAGAAGCGCAGAGCCCATATCCAACTAATTCCTCTCAATGCAGTCTGTGCGTATCCCATGTTTATTTATTATAAATTAGTCGAGCCGCCTATTCGACTTACAAGACCAATTGTCATGCCTAAAATTACTGCCACATCTGAAGTAATTTGAAGAAGTGGAAGATACAAAAAAGCTTCTGGATGCTTAACATATTTATAGTTTTTCCAAACGCTCCAAACGAGGTAGACAGCAACTAGATAATAGATAATAGATAATAGGAGAGTTGAATTCGTAATTAAATATAAAACTACTAGAACAGTTCCAAATATATATCTTGCGAATAACAAAGGGGTTTGGGGACGAATGTATAAAGCTTGTCCGTCACCGATTGCGTAACCCATAAATTGCTTTGCTGCTTGGAAAATGTTTTTCCTCTGCGGCCAATGAACAATTGCATTCTTTGCGAAGTGAAATTTAAGCCCTGCCTTTTTTAACTTCTTGTCGAACACCAAATCTTCGCATGTATCCAGTTCCTCGGGATATCCGCCAACATTATCCCATGCGCTCTTCCGAAAGGCAACTGAGCGGGAAGAAGGAAGAAAGTTTTCAGGATCAGCTCTATCAGGCATTACACAAGTGTATGTCGCCAAACTTTTTTCAAAAATAGAATTAGTTTTTGGCTTGTAATAACCTGCGACAACATCAATATTTTTATCGCTGAAAGGTCGAGTTATCTCCGCAAGCCAATTCTTATCTAATCTACAGCCCGAATCTGAAACAGCAATGACATCTCCTATTGAATTTTTAATCGCAGTATTCCTCCCCACCGATCTGTTTCCCCTCTTAATAATCAACCTAATTTTTAATTGATTAACACTTGATACATAATACTTTATACTTGATACTGTTTTGTCGGTCGATCCTCCGTCAACTATTACCACCTCGTCCGGCAACTTCGTCTGTTTTAAAATCGAATCTAAAAAAACTCCAATCGAATTTTCCTCGTTCAGTACCGTTGTTATTAACGAAATTTTCATAATTTCCAGAGCTTGAGATAAATACTCGCCACTTTACCCCATGTTTGTCCTTTTGACCAATCTTGGGCTAGTTTAAGATTATTATAGGTTATAAAGGGCTTATTTCGAACAGACGACACGTTCTTAACTAAAGAGCTTACATCCCCAGCAATAGATATATATTTTTTAAATGGAGACAGAGTCAAATAATCTTTTTTAAGATCGTTCTGGAATACAGCGAATACATTTTTACCTCGGAAAATAGCTTCAAGAATAGATAAATAAGACGAGGCGAATATAAAATATGATCGATCAATATATTTATTCAGATCAGACGTAAATCCTACCATATCCCCATACTTTTCGAACCGTTTCTTAAATTGACCATCTCCACATACCGTTAACTTATAGGTTATCCCCTGTTTTCTCAGCTTCTCCAACGCCTCAAGATAAATTTTTGCCCCATTATCTTCCTCTAACCTCCCAACCAGTAATATCTTTAAACTTCTCTGTCTTCTGTCTTCTGTCCTCCTATTTCTGTCGTCTGTCTTCTGTCTTCTGTCCTCCGAAACGCCTCCATATGTCACATAGTCCGGTTTTGTTCCGTACCACCTCTTAATATATTCTCCAACGCAGATATTTCCGTAAGAAAGTTTCTCGGAAATTTTCCTTACAAGTCTTGCTTTTGTTGACGGAGGGAATTTTGTTTCATAACCATGGAACGTTGTAAAAACTTTTTTTGATGGAAATAAAAAACGGAAAGGCAAATACCAGAAGAAGACATCATGGCAGTGGATAACATTAAACTGCTTAATAGTTCCCGCGTGCCTCAACAATCTGAGCCAGATTCTAAATTTCTTGAACGAGCTCTCTTTTCCAAAATTCAGTCTTAAAACTTTAATTTTTTCGAGCTCGGAATTATCAGTTCGGATTGATTTGACGGCCTTATTTGAATTGATACTATATGTATCACTTTGATCCCCTGAGTGATAATTGCTCGCCCCGCGAAGCTTTAACGAAGCGGATCTCTCCGTGATGACTGTAACTTCATGTCCACGTTTTATTAATTCCTTAGATATTTCGAGCACATGTTTTTCGACTCCACCAATACTTGGATAGAATCTTCTTGTCAAAAATAAAATATTCATCTTTTGAGTGGACCTGGATGGATTCGAACCATCGACCTTTCGGATGTGAACCGAACGCTCTACCACTGAACCACAGGTCCATCACTTAACTTTCAAATTTTACCAAACTATGCGTGCATTTACCATTCGAACCAAAATCTAATTGACAAAATCTCCTAATTAACCGAGAATATAATCTATGCCCATTTTACGAAGGGTATACGCAATACTCATCGACCTTGCTGAAACCCTGGTTATTGCAGGAGCAATTTTTGTAGTAATTTACGCTTTTCTCTTCCGCCCATTTCAAGTCAATGGTCAATCCATGCACCCTAATTATGAAAACGGCGAGTATGTTTTAACTAATCTAATTACTTTAAGATTTAAACCTGTCGTAAGAGGAGATATAGTGGTGTTTGAATCTCCCACTAATAAAGAGAAGGATTTTATTAAAAGAGTTATAGGCGTGCCAGAGGATAAGGTAATGATTAAGGCGGGATTTGTATTCGTGAACGACATAAAGCTTGACGAATCAGAATACCTAGGGCCAGATGTAAAAACCTATGCTGGAGCATTTATAAAAGAAGGAGAGCCACAGGTAATTCCTCCCGATAGCTACTTCGTTTTAGGTGATAATAGAAGTTTCAGCTCTGACTCAAGAGAATGGGGATTCGTAGCTTCCCCAAAAATAATAGGCAAATCTTTTTTAGTTTATTGGCCTTTTACCAAATCCAGACTGGTAAAACATGCTAAGTACAATATAGATTAAGCAACGAGCTTATTGTGGATTTCGACGAGGACAGGAGTAGTTTCGCTGGGGCCACCAGTTACTTCTATAAGGACCCTTCCTTTTTTACTTGTTTGATCAAAGAGAACTTTTGAATAGCCTCTCTTTTCCATAAGAGATTTAGCTTTCTCATCAAGCTCTGGTATGTAAAGCTTGTCTCCGATTCTTCGTGGCTCTTTTTGTTGAACTTCGCTCTTTAACTGTCTTGCTACCTCCTCAGCTCCTCTAACCGAAATACCATCCACTAAAATCTTCTTGAAAGCCGCGAGCATTAGCTTAGGATCCCCAATTGATATAAGAGGTCTTACATGTCCTTCTGTTATTACTCCAGCCGCAAGCGCATCTTTTATGGCATCCGGCAATGTTAATAACCTAATAGTGTTTGATATGTATGGAAGACTTTTACCTACTCTTTTTGCAACTTCTGTAACTGATAAGCCAAAATCGTCAATTAATCTTTTATAAGCTTGGGCGCGTTCTACTGGGTTTAAGTCTTCTCGCTGCACGTTTTCAACAATTGACATCTCAAGCATTCCTTGGGGAGTTGTATCGCGAACTATTACAGGCACTTTTACTAACCCTAAAATTCTCGCAGCCCTCCAACGTCGCTCGCCAGCTATAATCTGATACCCAGCCGGAGTTTTCGCTACAACTAAAGGCTCAAGAATTCCTTGTTCGCGAATAGAATTAACAAGATCAGTTAATGATTCCGGAGAGATTAGACCACGAGGCTGAAGCGGATTTGGTTGGAGCAGGATCGTTTCAAGTTCTGTTAATTTTTCGCTTGTATTATCATCCATCGCCTACAACTACTGAACTACCTCAACAAATTTTTTGCCCCGCAAAGTTCCGTAACCTACAGAACCTGCCATGCTCGCAAAAATGGTAAAATCACGACCCATGGAGGTCCCTCTTCCTGGATAAACTTTTGTTCCGCGTTGCCTAACAATGATGTTACCCGAAGCGACTTTTTGACCACCAAAAACCTTAATCCCAAGCCTCTTTGAGATTGAATCGCGGTTACCTTTTACTGCCCCTTGTGATTTTGTGTGTGCCATATTTCCTTTTCGTCATCCTCGTCCTAAGCTTGTCGGAGGATGCCATAAATTATATATTGTAGATTGTATATTAAATATTATAGTAAATTTCGATCTTTGTGAAAACTAAGGCGATTATAACAACCATTTTCACACCGGTCAAGAGGTACAAAATAGATCAACCCCGTTAGAGACTTGAGAAAGATAATTTTATACATAAAATTATTTTTCCACTTCGGCGTAGTCAATACGTCTCTAACGGGGTCAACTCGCCTTGACGATATCTTGAATTTGAATTCGGGATAGGCTTTGTCTATGTCCACGGACTCTTCGATATCTTGATTTTGCCTTGAATCTTGCAACCCTGATCTTCTTTCCCTTTAAGCTTTCAAGAATTTTAGCACGAACGGCAAAATTTACAAGGTAGGGTTTACCTATCTTTACATCTGAGTCGCTCACAAAAAGCAAAACTTTATCAAAGGATATAGACCCGTTTTTTACTTCCGGAAGGTTTTCCACTTCCAGAACTTGTCCTTTTCCAACCTTATATTGTTTTCCTCCTGTCTCAAAAACTACATATTCCATAACAAAGACCTGCCAATTGGCAGGAAGAATAAATATTTTACCAGAAAATCCCCTGCTTGTCACCTGATTTCTAGAGATCTGGATTTTGAGAAGTCGAATTTGATCGAAGAAATAATACCCAATATTATGAAATTGGTCAAAAGAGAACTACCGCCATAAGAAGCAAACGGCAATGTTACTCCTACAATTGGCAATATGCCTATGTTCATACCAATATTTAAAAAAATATGTACTAAAAGCAAAAAATACAGACCCATAAGAACTAAACTAGAAAATTCATCCTTTACGAATCCTGTAATTTTGTAAATTCTTTGCAAGAGGTAAAAATACAGACCTATTAGAAGTAATCCCCCTAAAAATCCAAGGTTTTCAGATATTGTTGCGAAAATAAAATCTGTATGTTTTTCAGGCAAAAATTTGAGAATTGATTGAGTTGCCTCCCCAAATCCTTTTCCAACGAATCCACCACTCCCAATTGAAATTAGAGATTGTATAATATTGTAGGATGATGATAAAGGATCAGAGGTATAATTTACAAAAGTTAATATTCTCTGCTTTTGATATGAGGCCAGGAAATTGAAAAATAAAGGTAAAAGCACGAGAACTATACTTCCAACACCAACAAAATATCTTATTGGAAATCCATAATATAAAAGCATGAAGAAAGAAATAAAAATATAGATCATTGCGTTCCCAAAATCCGGCTGTCTCAATATTAAAAAAAATATCGGCAAAATCAGAAAAATAGCTTTTAAGAATTTCTCAAAGCTTCTTGAATCATTTGATGTTAAATATGAGGCTATGAAAATCACAAAGAAGGGCTTTATAATCTCTGAGAATTGAATTCGAATCCCAAAAATGTCAATCCAACGAACCGCGCCTCTTGCCTCTATGCCTATCAAAAAAAGTAGAAACAAACAAAAAATCATTAAAAAGTACACATATTTCGAATAAAAACCAAAGATCTTATAATCAATATTTAAAAAAATAAAATAGGCCCCAAGCGATACAATTAAAAAAAATAACTGCTGACGAAAGATATTGAAATCGATTGAATAAAAAGTGGCTAATGAAATGATTACAATTAGGATTGCGGGTAAAAGAATTGGGGATTCGAGCCTATTAATACCAAATCTATGCATTATTTTTTCTGAGTACGCGAAACTCGTCTGCTTTCGTAAGTTTATCAACAAGGGCTTTTCTTTTAATCTCCTCCTCGAATCTCTCAGGCCAATCCGGAAGCTCAACATCTACCTTCTCATCCAGACTTGTCCCTAAGTTTTTCCTTTCTGCCTGAATTTTTCGGATTATATCCCGCGTTTCTCCTGCAACTTGATCCTGATTCTTTAGGTTGATATCTCCTTCAACCGTATAAATATTCGCTTTCTTGTCGAACCTTAAATCCTGAACGTTCATTTCATCTTTGACAACATTCAAAATTTCCTCTGACAACTGGTTTGGTCCTGAATATGACATTACTTTCAATGGAATCCTAATAGGTACGCTATTGGTTTTTCGTATCATATGAACTTGTGAAGCCAGTTCTCGTCCTGTTTTCATCTCGTTTTCAAGATCCTCATCTATCAAGGACCTGTCATAATCGGGCCAATCAGCAAGATGGACTGAATTCTCGCCTGTCAGGTTTTTGAAAATTTCCTCGGAAATAAATGGCGCAATGGGAGCAAATATCTTAGAGAGGGTGGCCAAAACTGCAAATGTAGTTTCGTAAAAAAGCTTTTTATCCGTATCGTCTTCAGCTGAAGACCCGACTCTGTCTCGAGATCTTCGAATATACCATGTTGATAAATTATCTACGAATTCTTGGATTCTTATAATTGCTGCTACTGTATCGTAATTATCTAAAGCTTCCGTAACCTCAGCAATTAACCGATTAGTTAAGGATAGAATCCATTTATCAAGTACGTTATTTGAAATTTGAAATTTGAAATTTGAAATTTGAAATTTGTCGACGTTCGCGTAAGATACGAAGAAATTATATACATTCCACAGAATTAGAAAGGTTCCCCTAACCTGCATTTTGTATTGCTCTTCAGAGATTAGAATATCTTCCCCCTTCATGACAGGCGAACCCATTAGGTAAAGGCGGAGGGCGTCTCCTCCATAAGTCTCAAGCATCATTTTAGGATCTGGATAATTTCCGTAATTCTTACTCATCTTCCTACCATCATTCCCCAAGATTACACCTGTAACTGAAACATTCCTGAAGGCATTAGATCCATACAAAGCAGCTCCTATCACGTGTAAAACATAGAACCATGCCCTTATTTGTCCTGTATATTCTGCAATATAGTCTGGAGGAAAGAAATCTTCGAGTTTTTCGGACTTTTCGAATGGAAAGTGCCTTTCTGCAAAAGATGCAGACCCTGCTTCGATCCATGAATCCAGAACCTCGGGTGTTCGAATGGAATTAGAACCGCATTTTTTACACTTTACAATAACTTCATCAATCTCCGGCTTATGTAAATCAGATATTTTCGAACCACTCGCCTCTTCAAGCTCGGCAATTGAACCGGGAACGAATCTTTCTTGGCATTTTTCGCACTCCCAAACAGGAACCGGTGACCCCCAATATCTATTCCTTGATATATTCCAGTCTGGTGCTGACTCAAGACTTTTTAGGAAACGGCCATTCTTGAAATGTCTGGGGAACCAATTTACTTTTTCATTGTTTTTTTTCATTAACGGTTTTAACTTTTGGATATCGACGAACCAGGCATTAAGCGGAGCATAGTAAAGCCGCGTCTCACATCTCCAACAAACTGGAACGTTGTGTGGAATTCTTTCGTCACGGTATATTAGACCGCGAGAGGAGAGGTCTTCATTAACTGCCTTATTTGCCGCGAGATAGAACATCCCACCGAATTTTGGAATATCTCTCTTTATCATTCCTTCCTCATCAACGTGCATTTCAACATGTATATTGTTCTTCTGCATTGCCTCCAAATCCTCCTCTCCATATACCGCAATCGTAACTACGCCTGTTCCTTCTTCTGCTGTGACAAAATCACCGCCTATTATTTCAAATGCTTTTTCACCCGGTTCAATCTTGTAGTAATCGTAGTGAGGCTCAAACTTCCTACCGACCAGCTTTTTCCCCTTAAACTCTTCGATTATTTCGTATGGCATATCAATCGTACGCTCGAGAGTAGGCTTGGCAAGAATGTAGTTTTCGCTGTCTTTTATGACCTTAACATAGACAAGCTCGGGATTTACGGCTAGAGCAGGTGTTGCGATTTTATTCCACGGAGTCGTAGACCAAGCAAGAATATATGTACCTTTTTCATCTTCGAATTGAAATTTATATATAGTCGAAGGGTCAATAACCTCTTTATAGCTATTATCAAGCGCAACTTCAAAATTCGAGATAGGAGTAGCACAATGCGGACAGTAGAGTCCAACGCGTAACCCCTTATAGATATATCCCTTATCATACATTTGCTTAAAAACCCACATCACCGACTCCATGTAAGGCATATCCCATGTTTTATAAGCATTCTTAAAATCTACCCAGCGACCAATATGGTCAACGTACCATTCCCATTCTGCCGAAACCTGGTTGACGTATTTTTTGCATTCATCAATAAACTTTTTAACTCCGACTTTCTCTTCTATTTCTTTTTTAGATTTAATGCCGAGTTTTTCTTCAACTTTATTT
>Ga0209542_10007784_pt1 | contig 20241 bp, 25 predicted proteins | sample RifCSPhighO2_01_FD_184028 | JGI IMG/M metagenome (GOLD analysis project Ga0209542, IMG submission 184028) | Soil microbial communities from Rifle, Colorado - Rifle CSP2_plank highO2_0.1 (SPAdes) (version 2) | ecosystem: Environmental > Terrestrial > Deep subsurface > Rock core/Sediment ...
CGATTAAAAGGTTTTTTGTCAGGTCAATGGGTATAACCTTATAACTTATGGCTGTTTCTTCGGGAATTAGCTTAAAGAGCGACTCCGGAACTTCTTCGGGAATGACTTTTTTATAAGGGATACCGAGTACTTTTGACTTTACTTCAGCGAAAGTTACGTCTTTTACAAGTTGCCGCTCATGGATAATATCTCCTACATTTTTTTTTGAATACTCGGCATCTTTTACGATTTCGGAAATTAAGCTTTCGCCAAGAAGCCCTTGACGCAAAAGCTCATCTAAAATCTGTTTTGAGGCAGGTGTCATATTTTTATATCCAATCGCAGTTGTCGCAACGGGGTATGTAGTTCAATTATAAAACAATTAGGACGCAAAAGAAGCACTCTACCCTAAAACAACCTAGCCAAGCGAGAAACCGTGGTTTGCGTTTAAAATGACTTAACAAAGGGGTTATCCTTGCCAAGCGATCCCACATCAGGATTCGGTACATAAAGGTACAACGAAGAAAAAGCGACGTTGCTTAAAATTAGAGACGGGTCGTTTAAGGTGTCAAAAGTATCTTCTGTTTCTAAGTCCACGATAGGCGCGAGTTTTTCAATTAGCGGCGCCTTAGCCAAAAATAGAAAATAAACAGCCAGCGCAAGCACAATAATGATAAAGAGTCCTATGCCCAGAGGAAACCAATCCAATTTCTTTTCTTTTTCTTTTATGATGATAGCCATAAGTATTTATTTGTTTGAAGCCGCGCTTTTTGCCACATTTTGGTAGTAGGCATAGATGGTAAGCCCATAAACAAAGGCAGTCCTTGTTTTGTCGTTCTGATCGCTTCTCATCTCCATTTGTTTTATATCCATAATGCGGTAGTTATTTTCAATTTGAGAAATAAATTTTTTGAAATCTCCGTACGTACCGCGCATCTGCAGGGCAAGTTTTACAGTACCGATATTTTTTATGTAAAAAGGCCAGGAAGCGTTGGCGCGAAAAGGCAAAATCTCTGTCTGCGCGGACAAGATTGACATACGGTTATTAAGACTGGCAAGCCCCTCAATGTTGCCTAGAATCTGTGAAATAAACGTTTCATTGGGTAATGCTAGTGAAACCGCGTCCTGCAAGGTACCGTTGCCTTTGTAAGCGTCATTTAAACTTTTTATCTTGTCAAAAACTCTTTTTTGATCGTTGTAAATTTTAGTCTTAGAGACCAGGTCGCCGCGCGCTCTTTGGATATCATCATACGTGGGAACTACCAAAAACGCGTAAATTAAAACCGAACCTATAATAAGCATAAAGGAGATGGAGAAACTGATCATTCTCTTGGTTGAGGCTCTCATGGTTGCTTTAATAAATTCTTATTTAAAGTTAATTTCATAGTAAAGGTAACGCCTCCGCCCGGTCCACCGGATCCGACTGCCTGAAGCAGAGCGGCGTTATTTTTGGAATTGGCCAGAAGAACGCTCTGAACTTCACTTCTTCTCCTAAACGCTTCAAGTTGGCTTACCACATCCCCATAAGTTAGCGCAACGCCAGTAAGTTCAAGCAGGGCTGTTTCTTGACTAAAATTAAGTGACTCAAAAAAAACGTTTTTATTGGTGCTTTGTTCTAGAAAACTAAATAATCGGCCCGATAAAAGATGGCTCTGAAGAGTATTTTGAATATGAAAAACTTGCGAATAAAAATTAAAGAGCTTTTCCTTGTCGGCGGCGCTTATGGAATTATTAATATCAGCGGTTTTCTTCTTAACGTCCGAGATCTGCGAATTTAAGGCGGGTAAATATCCGTATGACATCCCGATAAAAAGCAACGCGGCAGCGACAAATACAATGATAGAAAATATAAAAAGCCGCCAAGACCAGCCTATCGTATAGTCTTCGGTCTTAAATTGATCTTGAGGGCTGCGAGAATATTGAAACATGCGATTGAAGATTATTATAGTGTGCGAAGAACCATCTTACCCCTACTAAACAAGACCCCTAAGGGCTAAACCTAACGCTACTCCAAACATCGGCCCAAGATCGCCTATTATCGGCTCAAGATTATTCGGGTAGCTAATGTGTGAGAACGGGTTGGCCTTCGAAGCCGGGAGTCCAAGCTGCTCTCCCACATATGCCTGAATGCCGGGCAAATTAGCGCAACCACCAGCAAGAATTACCCTCTCTACTTTGCCGGCATACTCCGTTTCGTAGCGAATTTTAAGGCGCTTAGCTTCTCCTATTATAGCATCGAGATAAGGAAACATGAGTGTGGATAACTCGTACTCGCCGCCTGAACCTAAAAGCCCGCGAAGTTTTTTTAGTTCTTCGGCGCGTTTTACATTAATGTTCAAGCCAGACGCCACGGCTTGAGTCAATGTTCCACCTGCAAAATCAGTTTGCGCTGAAAGCTTCAGGTGGCCTTGGTCGGTAATTAAAAGATTGGTCGAGCGGGCGCCGATATCCATAATAAGAGTCGGAGTCTGGTCGCCATTTATGAGCATTCTCGTTAACGCCAAACCTTCGATCTCAAGCGAGACAAGGTTAAGACCGGCAGACTTAAAAATCATTTGGTACTTCTTAATCTGTTCATTCGGCACCGAGATTAAAAGAACCTGCTGTTTTTTTATGCCATTCTCATCTTCTTTCTCCCCCACTTTTAGCCAGTCGATTGCCACCTCTGAAACCGGTAAGGGAATGTACTGCCGCACCTGAAAGGACATGCCCTTCGAGGTATCGGCGTCCGACATCATAGGCATCTCGAGCAAGGTGACAAAAGAAGAAAACGGCGGGATTGAAGCCACCACGTTTTTTGTGGACGGTTTGACTTGCTTTAAGAGCGTCACCAAAAGATTAACAGTTTCCCTTTCAAAAAGTTTCAGGGAACTAGTTTGGATGGCGTCGTTTAGCCGCTCAAGATGGCCGTAACTTTCAAGCAGACCATAGTTCTTAAGATGAAATATACTTGAGGATTCAGCTACCTCCGCTATTTTGATTGAGGTCGTGCCGATATCGATGCCCAAACAAGCAGCGTTGCCAAAAATTGATTGCCAAAATGCCATGATGAATTTATTATAACAGAGTGCTCAAAATAGTTCTCTACCAGAACACGCGGTTCGGCTATTCCAGCGATAGCCGACCGCTGATTCTCACACCTCGGCAGAGCCAAGCCCTCGGTGCTCCGAGACGTTTTGTACGAGAACTATTTCTCGCTTTGGACAGATTAAAGAGCACAGTATGAAGCATCAACCTCACTTTGACTAAAAAGTAAAAGAGGGTTGGTATATAAAATATTTGTTTCTTTTTTGCAAGAGAAAATACAAAATAAATGAACATAATATTACGTGTAAAAGAAATCGCTCTTGATATTCTCTTTCCCCCGCTATGTTTGGGGTGTAAAAATACTCTAGAAGATAGAAATCTGATAATTTGCGCGTCCTGTGAGGGAAAAATCAAGATTCAAAACGCTTTTTTCTGTCCCGAATGCGGCGGGCGGCTATACGAAATGAAAAAGATTTGCCATCCTGGCGCACTCCTTATCTGCGGAGCCGCGGGAATCTACGGCACCGAACCTTTAACCGAACTAGTTAAGCTTTTGAAATACTCAAGTATGCTAAGCGCCTCCGAGGTCTTGGGCGATACGTTATTTGAATACGCCGCTTCCTTAAAAATTCCGATAGAAGATTTTATCGTAATGCCGATTCCCCTGCCTAAAAAACGTCTGCGCCATCGTGGGTTTAACCAGGCGGAGCTTATCGCCAGGCGATTTCTTTCGCGTACCGGCTATGAGAAAAATTTTTGTCTAGACATGTTTGAACGTAGATTTACTAAACCGCAAACAGAAATGAAAAATTACGAAAGAAGAGTCAAGAACGTGCAAAATTGTTTTACGATAAAAGATAAAAACCTAATAGCAGACAAAAACATCATTTTAATTGACGACGTCTATACCTCCGGTGCGACTATGAAAGAAGCCGCGCGTATCTTAAAAACGGCAGGCGCAAAAAAGATTCTGGGACTTACGGTGCTTAGGGCTCATGGATAGGATCAGGTGCTAATCCAGATTATCCACCCGACTGCCACGCTTGGATTGCGGGAAAGAAGTACAAAAGATTTATAATGTTCAATGTTAAGTTATCGCGAATCATGTAGCCCGTAAACAATTCAAGAGCAATGCCGATAAAGATCACACTCCACACCGGCCATTTTTTCGCCATAAGAAATCCTACAATCATCGCGAGCGTATCGAAGACAGAATTAATAATGCTGTCTCCGGTATATCCCTGCGCGAGCGCCTGTTCGCGGTAGTGCTGTATCACCATAGGAGTATTCTCAATAATTTCCCAACTTATTTCGAGACCAAGCGCGATTAAGAGCCGCTTACCAACGGACATCTTTGGAAAAATTGCCCAAAACAAAAGATAAAACAAAAAACCATGGATAATGTGTGAAAAAGTATACCAATCAGTCAGATGTTGAGAATTGCCGCTTGACAGCACCACTTCTTCCCAAAGTTTAACGTAACCACAGGTGCAAATAAGCGGCTGATGGAAAAGAAAAAGAACGCCCGTTTGAAAAAGAATAAGCCCGATGGCGACAACTAATAAAAATTGCAAATCTTTAAACATTAATTTATTTTACCATCTTATTCTAATGTTCTTGAGAACATTAGAATAAACATGTCTAGAAAAATGATTAAAGTCTTTTCTCTAGCGAATACCCGTATCAACATCTATCGCAAGCATTGTAGTTATACCGTTTTCTATTTTTATAGTCACCGGTACTCCCGTAATACCTCCTGGTCCTTGTGTATGCGCCATATCTACAAAATATGTGCCCACGGAGAGACTCGCAGAAAATTTACCTTCGCTATTGGGCGTTAAGGTCGCAATTAAAGTTTTTTTATCCAGTGTGTAGACAAAAACTTTTCTAGCCGCAAACATCTCGGGCGTTGGCAGACAGGAAATATCTGGCCGCTCTACTGGACAGATGGGACCGATAGTCATCTGGCCAGCCAATATTCCCGCGCCAACCGGAGTTATTGATTTCACGCTAAAGCCAAAACGATAATCTTCCGATTTAATTGTTTGCTTAGAATTTTTTACAGGTAAAACACTTGTAAGCTCCAATCGCTTACCCGCAAACGTAATAGGACTGTCTAAAGTAAGCGACGCTTCCTGCGCATTACCCTCACTCTCGAGTTTCACTCGCAACTTAACTGCGCCCGCCCACACACATGTCACATCCACGGGACACCGGCTGTCTTCCAAAATCTCAAAGGGAGTCAAGGATATGCCCTGAATTGTAATGGCCTGATTTATCCCGGCTGTAGTAGCTTCTTTTTTGGGGTTAACCGGCGGGCAGGCGGTAAACTCGCAGTTTGGTCCGGTTCTGCCCACCGCGCTCCCGTCGGGACAAATCTTTGCTTCCTCTGTACACGCGATCTTTTTGGGTTGTTCTTCAAAAATTAAAAACACACTTAAGCCGACAATGACGAGAAATAGAATAACTATGGCCATACTGACTGGCTTGCTCATAATGTCATTCTACATGATTTAATATCACACCAAAAGGCGCGGTGCAATGCCTTATTTGTGCTGAAAAAAATTACAAAACTGCTTAATGTTCGTAATATTTGAAAAGCGCCTTGATGCCGGCTAAATTCCCCTCCCACTCAACAATCTCATGAGTTTTAAGTTCCACAGTTATCGCCGGAATGCCGATTGAGGCGAGCCACCCATCGGCGTCACCAGTAATCGCGTACTGATCAAATGACTTGACCGCTGGGTACCCGGAAGCACGTGAATACGCATTCATAATATCGAATGTCTGAGGCAGAATGCCGTTCTCACATTCGGAGGCGAAGACTGCGTTCGCCTGACTGTGCCAGAAGATAACGGCAGCTGGCTTAGACTCTAAAACAAAACTGCGGATAGCTTGCGTCTCCGGCTCGGAGAACGCCGCTAACCCAGCATTCACTTTAGCTCCCCTCCACATACTCTCTCTCTGCCACTTGCAGTCAAAGTTGCGATTGAGGTCAACCGTGTGCGCGTTGAACCGTCCAGGTACCGTGGATTCGGTGTTGGGTACATCCGCGACGACAAAACGACCCTCTTTGCCGATCACCTTATATACCCCATCAGGGTTAGCAGATGGAATCACAGTAACAGTTAAGTTTGAAGGAACGAATCCAGGGTTAGCATCAAGATAATCTATAAATGTATATGCCAGCAACCCGCTGTTCCATTCATAGCCGCCATGTATGCCGCCGACAAAGAGAAGTTGTGTTTTTCCAGTCCCGTACGTGTATGCCTCAATCTTACGCCCCTGCACGGATAAACCAATTACTTTATATTTATATTCCGGGCTAGCATCTTTTGTTCCAACCGACTCCGCAGGCGTTGGTTCCGGCGTACTATTGTTGCGCGAGATAAAAAATATACCTACGCCAACACCAAGCGTAACCACAATTAGAACAACTGTAATGACCCGCATACTAAAAAGGAACCTCATAGTTCGACAAATACACCACAAGTTACTTTGCGTAATTCTGAATAATCGCCATTATCCCAGCTTGATTCTTACTCCACTCCGTATCCGTATGCGTCGTGAGAATAACACTGATTGCAGGGATGTTAATCTTCGCGAGCCAGTTCGTCATATCGCCGGTTGTTTCATAGAAATCAAAACTCTTGTACGCCGGGTAACCGGCTGCCTTAGCGTACAGATTCGTGATGGTGCTCGTTTCAGGCAATACGCCTCCGTTACAGCTTGAAGAAAATATACCGCCGGCGGCGCTGAAGAAGACTACCACCGCGGCCGGATTCTCTGCTTCCACGTAATTCTTAATTGCCAGACTTTCTGGTTCGGAAAATGCCACGCTTCCGCCGCTCACCGTTTTACTCTGCCACTTGCCGGTAGTTTGCCAGTCACAGTCAAAGTTGCGGTTAAGATCAACCATGTTGGCGTTATAGCGACCGGACACTTGAACGGCTTGCGATGCCGTGACGTCTGCCGTCGAAAACCGTCCGGCAGTACCGAGAACCTTATTCAAGCCATCAGGGTTTAAAACCGGAATAACCGTTACCTGCACATTCTTTGGGATGGCTATCAGGTTTGCTTTCAAGTAGTCCATCATCTCGTAGGCGACAAGAGTCGTGTTCCATTCATAGCCGCCATGTATGCCGCCGACAAACAGGACTTTCGTGTCGCCAGTGCCAAAATGATAAGCGGTGATGTCGCGTCCCTGAACGGACTTACCAATGACCGTCTCGCTCTTATTTTCTGCTACAACCGGCGTGCCGCTGGCTTGCTTATCGGTCGGCGGTTTGGTTATGTCGGGCGTAACAGCCACATTATTGGCCCCCCACCATTGGATCAGAAAGTACGCGCCAAAACCAACCAGAATAATGACCACGAAAACAATTATAATTTTTTTCATCCCATTAGAGACAGGCCCCCGTTAGAAATTTTATAGACACTTACGTGCATATTTCTAACGACGGTACTGCCATTTTTTGTTTAATGATAATTTATAATTAATAAAATTTTATACGGGGCAGATCGCGGTCTCACGCTATCTGCGTTTTTTATTGTTATTAATTTAGATAGTTGTCGACTCTATCTTTAGAAAACCCGAGAGTGACCACGGTCTCTAACGGGATTCATATTATCCTTAATATAACATAAAATAACATAAACCTAGTAACTTATATATTTCTTAAAAACAGGATACCCCCCGATCAGATTTCCTTTCTGGGATCAACCGCTCTAGCGCGTCTTTTCTCTTCGGCTTGGCGTACCTGGTCTTCATTCATGCCAAAATGATGGGCAATTTCGTGCCAGACGGTATTTTTTACTATTTCCTTGATATCTTTAGGGTCGCGAGCCGATTCTTCAATCGGCCGTTGGAATATTGTTATTTTATCAGGCAAGACCGAGGTGTAGTTTGTTCCCCGACTACTTTGGGGTATGCCCTCATACAATCCAAAAAGCGTCCAGCCACGATGAAGGTTAAGTTTCTTCTTTTGGGCTGGCGTTGGTTCAGCTTCAATAACAATGGCCACGTTATTTAATTTCCCCAAAAACCTTTCCGGAATCATGTCTATGCCTTCTGCTACAATTTTCTCAAACTCTGACCAATTTAATTTTTGCATAAATTTATTCTAATATTACTTAAAAAAAAATGTGTCGAACTGCTTTTATTCCAAACGTTCAGTAAATAAGTACACGATCTAAATGGCTCATTTACACCATGTGAGCCGTTTAGATCTTTCCCGCAGTAAGTCTCGCGTTACTAAATTGGATTCTTGCCTGCCCCGAGATCTTTTTTTGATTGGAGTGTGCGCGGTGAAGCCATTTATTATTGCTCGCCCGCCAAATTTCAAACATTGAAACAAATTACTCACTTAATGTGTAATATGTGTAACGACCGATCTCCTGAATGTCTTGTATAAACTAATACCAGGGAGAATGAAGTCAAGGGGAGCTGTGATACCCAGAATGACAAAATTTGTGGGTAGTGCAATGCCTGAATGATAGATGAACGCCGCAATAATTGGGGATAAAAGCAGTGGACTCGGACCTCGACTTCACTGACGGCACACGCCTTTCGCGAAACCAATGCCTGACTCAATTGACTCTCGTTTCTTATTACCGAAGTACCACAACGATAGTTCCCCTCCTCGCGCAATGACTGCAGGGCCACCAATATTCCATTCATCCCATTTATTTTTACGCGGAGATAAAATGGGATTTCGCTCGTTAAGTTGCCACTGTTTGCCATCTGCGCTATAGGCATGTCCAATATTACCACGCTGAAGTGCGCAATTGTCACAATACTCTGATAACTTTACACCAACGTAAAAGAGATGATATCCAGATTGAGAATCATAAATTACGTTTGGATGACTTACGAGAGCGTCGCTCCACGTGCCATCCTTTCCTCGTTCCAATACCGGTTCCGGCATCCGGTTCCACTGGATACCATCGACTGATGTCGCATATCCGATGCGAAATGTAAGAAGGTTATCCTTTGTGCCAACTGCCGCGTACCACATTTTATATATTTTTTCTTTAGAATCATATATGACACTTGGCTCAAGCACTCCGCCGTTTGAACACGAACGCGGATTATTAGGACTTGTGCAGGTTGGTAGTTCCCATCCATTTTCAGGTTCAAAAATTGGGCCCTTTCCATATTTTGTCCAGTAGATCCCATCATTTGAAGTCGCAAGACCGATTGAATAGTGATTGCTTCCTTCCGGCGGTCTGTTGCCTGTGTAGTACATTCGATATTCTCCAGACGGAGTGCGTATTACTGACGCTGTTTCCACGCCGGGCTCATCCCAGCTACGTGAAGTTCCTGTAAGAACGAGATCAATAACGCCCACTGGAGAGTTATTCTCTTTCCAAACATTCCAAGTAATACCGTCGTTACTTTCTGCGAGAGCAATTCCTCCGTTACCACGGCCGTCTGCAGCGGTGTACCACATGCGGAATTTGTTTTGATCATGGAGAAGAGTGGGATCAGCAGCAATATTCCATGGGCTCAAATTGTCGCCCGTAGAAGTGCGGAGTGAGTTATCATAAACATATGACCAAGAACTTGGGAATGGACATAGTGCTTCTGTGCCAGACGATTGTTGCGAAGGTACTCCGGTTGACTCTTCTTTTTTCGAGTCATCTCCCCCTGAAAAGACAACTATTAATACAACAATGAAAACAACTCCCCAGAACCATTTTCGCTTCCAAAAAGGTTTCTTTTCGAGAACGAATGATCCAGACACTGTCGTTTCCGGTTGTTCTGAAGATTTTTTAGGCCAGAAATACATTATGTTAAAATTTATGATTTAAAACTCAGAATTACACACTCGGCGCAGATTAGCTATACAATCTTACAACTTCAACCCCCGATAATTTTGAGGAATGTAAACATTTTAAAACTTTTCGAATCCATTAGTGAGAATACCGGCCACCGTTCCCCAACCCCACCAAGTTAAAAGAACAAAAAAAGTTGAGATAACTGCGTAGAGCATTTTTCGCCGGAAAGAAATGGCGACTTCAACAGGGCTCCACAAGAGCTCTTCGCGAATAAAGACAAGGGGCATGCAAAATATGACTCCGTATACAAGCATATAGTACGCAAATGTCAGTGGAGCAAGAAAAAATGTAGGAGACATGATAACAGCAGTTAATACGCCAGTATACACTAACCCTTCCCAGAGACTTGCAGCACCCGCGGCAAAATAGAGTTCCTTGAATGTATAGTGATACCGTCGAATGAGAAAAAGATTAAAGAGAGCAAGCGCCAAATAAAGCCCAATAATTATAATAAACGACGGAATTGGTTTAGCGTGATACTCGCTGAAACTTCCTACCGTTGGTGATAAAGATAATTCGTAGACCGTCGCGGTGATTAAAAATATTCCAAAATATAAAAATACCGCTTTCCCTTGTGAAAGTGTCAATCTCTCCCGAAAATGATACCAGCTGTCAAGCCAAAGACCGAGGAAAAAAATAAGATACAGAATAGGTTCAACAAACCAGTAAGGGCCTCTGCCTAACCCAAGCGAAAGAAAGGCGGCCCCAGCCAGTCCGAGAAAATACCAAAATTTTATGTTCTGAAGTAGTCGAAGAGTCATCGTAACGGCCGACCCCTAAATGCCTTGTATAAACTAATCCCGAGGAGAATGAAACCCAAAGGGGTTGTGATATACAGGACGTATAAATTTGTGGGTAGCACAATGCCTGAATTGTAGATGAGCGCCGCAATGATTGGCGCCAAGAATAGTAGGAAATAGCTCCGAATTTTGGGTTGTTCGGAGAGGGATTCAAGAACATTTGGTGCTTTTTCCTGATCACGATTCTTCTTAAGAGCAAAATACAAAATACCAAAGAGCACGGGCAGTACGGCTGCAAAGAGTCCGAACGCGGGAATCGTTACAAATATAAAGAACGCGAGCACCGGTATGGCAAGACCGATTTTCTCCCAACGCGAACTCGCAAACCCGCCAAGCCGAAATTTGGAGAAGAGGTAGTAGCTTACGCCGAGAAAGAGCGTAGCAATAAGACCGTGGAGGAAGTAGATATCGGGCGTTGTAGCGATGGGAGGCGTTTCAAGCGCCCACGCAAGAGACCAGACCCCCCAAAAAATTCCAAGTCCGATTGAAAAAAAGATGATCTTCTTATAGTGATTCCCGTTCAAAAACATCATAACGAGATACCAGCCAATAAAGACACTGATGAGTGCGTGCCACGCAAGGCCGGTCCAGGAAATCCCGATTGGAAAGGGCAGGCCCCCGCCGCCAAAAAGTGTCATTGCGATAACTCCTTCCGTAAGCCAGCCGAAAAATGCCCCGGCAAGAAACACAGCCCACCAGGCACGCACGCGGAAATGCTCAATTACGATCAGTGTCAGATATGCGCTATAAGAATAGAGGAGCCAGCCGAAGAAATTCGAGTCCAATGTATCGCCCGGATGCGGGAACGACCAGAAAACTCTCTCGCCAAAGAAGAAGAAAATATATCCAAGCGTTAGACCAATAAGTATTTTTTTAATCATAGTATTATGGTGAGGTTTTTTTTAAGACGAACACAGTAATGGTTCTTTAATGTTTTTTCCAACAGATTGCCCGAGGTATCTTGGTTTGAGTTTTAAAATGAATTTTGAAAATCTCTAGCTTAGTCCGTGTGCTTTAAAACATTCGACATATTTCTTGTCTGTCTCAAGAATATGGGAAACGAGCCAATTTTCGGAGAAGTTGCCCATTTCGTCGGCTATGGCTTCGTAATTATCCTTCAGACTTTTTAGTTTTTCCAAATAGCCGGCAACTTTTCCCCTGAAAAAATCGTGCTTTTTTACGTGGTCTTCCTGGCCGGCATATTCAAAGTCTTTAAAATATTTTTCTTCAGTGAAAAGATGATACAGGGCATAACTTCCGAGATTATTAATGGCAAGCATTACGGCGTCTTTTGAAACGGGCTTATTTTGAAGCAGGTCGTAAATTTCATTCGCAATTTCAAAAAAACGTTTATGCTGGTCGTCAATTATTTTTATCCCTACGCTGTATTCATTATTCCATATGAATTTGTTCATGTGGTTCAATTATAACACACGGCAAAAGCAAATCCATTACGGGATTTTTCGTTGTTTGCGAAACTTTTACCAACCGGTGGTACCTTTTGTTTAACATTTAAACTTACTTTAACGAACATCCGGATGCTGAAATCTGAAATCCAATCGCTTGGGTGGGCAAAAAGGAATGGGGTTGGGGGGAAGAAAATTTTGCCGTATCCTTATTTCGGAATACTCGAGAGTTGTTTTGCGGCGTCAGCAATTAGGAGAGAGATAATTTTTTATATCCAAAACGATTAAGATCGTTTTGGATATCCTTGTATGTCTTGCCGCACAACATTCCGCCAGCCACGAAATGTTCTTGGGTTACGTCGGCCAGACAAAAAGATGGAATCGAAAAAACGTTCTTCTTTTTGATTGAAGAAAACTCGACATCAACCAATACGAGCCCCGTTAAGCCTCCCCCAAATACATCAACCTCAAAATCAGTATCACCTTCCTTATAGTAATATCGAGTTTTGGCGATGCGTTTCCCTTTAACAAAACTCAACTCATCATATTCTTCTTTCGTAAGCACGATTGTTTCTTCGAATTGCCGGGACGCGTCGCCATCGGAGACAGGACGCTTTTTTGTAATTTCAAAAACATCGCCTCGTCTGCGTATTCGTAATCCGGGATGCGTCGACGTTGAAGGAACGTATATATCAAGCATTTCCTTTGATGGAGAAGATGATAGATTTTTTGGCAATTCTTTAGCGAGATATGTTAGTTCTAGTTCTTCCATAAAATGATGGTATCAAGAATCCTATTTTAATTAATTTCTTGGGCAGCAAATTCTTATAAATTCTTCCAACTATTTTCTAAGTATATGATAGTTTCGTTCCATACACATTCAAATATTTCTGAAGCATAGGGAAAATCCTTTTTATATTTTTCTCGTTTCGGATTATTAAAATCTGTTGTTTTTCTCCAATCCAAATATTCGGATTCTTTGCCAATAGCAGGAAGACATAGCCCACGCTCACCAATTATTGATGGCGGCAATCTACCATGAACTAGATTGTCTCTATATTTCCTTATTAAGTTGAGTGCCGTGTTGTTATTACTGTCCTGCCGTTTAATCTTTGCTTTTTTGCTACTTTTCATATCGAATGCTTTGTAATTTGAGGGGTTTACTAATCTATCAAGCAATTCGAACGCTATATCATGACAACTCACTAATCTAGTCATCCCCTCTAATATTAAATCAAATTGATTTACCCAATGGCTGGTATTGATTGCCTTTCTAATTTCGAAACAACGTATCAAATGTCTCAGTATTGAATAATTGAGCTGTGCGATACATACATCGGATTCTGATTTCTCAATTTTAGATAACTCCGAATTATTTTTAAAGTGAATATCAGTAGGTCGGTTTGTTAAGGGTACGATAAATTTTAACCAAAAAACCTCATAACTTGGAAATTGATCTTGAATAAACTGACCCCAATAGTGTTTTTCAAGATTATCCCCATCTATAGCTAATCTATACGTGGACGTATTCATAAATTAAGATCTACTTAATTATTTCTGGTTTCCATTCCACTTTTGGCCTCATGGCATTCCATCGAGCTTCACCCGTTAATTCAGGCTTCCAATTCGAATCGACCATAATTTCCAGTGCTCCTTTCTGACAAATCATTACCCACATTTTAGGATAAGCAGGCGTAAGAAATTTTAGAAATTTATACTTGTAGTGTTTAGTCGTCCAAATAATTAATACTTCTTCATCTTCAGACACACCTCGTTCTCGAAAGGCGGCCCAAAGATGGGCAAAATCCATTTTATGTGTAACGTAACCTTCTATTTTTTCTGAAACTTTTTTACATTCTAAAATTATTGAAGCATACGGATCAATTAAATTCGGAGCTACAACCTTTCCGCTTTCAACCGAGGCCATTGGCGTAAAATCAGTCACTCTACAAGGCTCGCCATCAATTATGTTCCATTCACTATCTTTTCGTAATTTTTGTTGCATGGAAATTATTTGATTATCTCCTCAATGCTAACTCCGATGGCTTTCGCAATTTTTGCGATCATTTAAACACCTCACTTTTTCCAATCCACAATAGTAATACCTCCGCCGCGCTGTTTTACCACTACTTTCTGCCGCTCTTGCCATCTTAATTTTCGCATAATCTCAATAGGGAGGGTAACATAATAGCTTCCTTTCGAGCGCTGGATATTTCGTATATTTCTTTTTTCAAATTTTCTCTGCGCCATATTTGAGGCCATTTATAAACTCCCCTTTCTATTACAATCTCTCAATTTCGGCTACGGCTTCGTCCGTCCTCCTAGATGTATATTACCTATATACGCCGTTGTCGTCCGTCCTCGCCTCACTCGAAATTGAGAGATTTCATGACGAAAAAGAGTTTACAGATGACCTCGTTCAGTATATCAAAATCCCTAGGTTTAATCCTAGGGATAAACCCGGGGAAATGAATAGCGGTACCTTTTGGAGTACACAATCTTTTTCCCGACAATTCATTTTCTACAGCGCGGAGGGGGCGAGATTTGAACTCGCGATACCCTTTCGGATATGCCGCCTTTCCAAGGCGGTGCACTAGACCACTATGCGACCCCTCCGCGCCAGAGAAAATAAAATTTTTGAGAATTTTCGATTTTATAAGCCGCAAGTGGCAAGAAAATCGGGACAAGCGTGCGCACTAGACCATTATGCGATGCCTCCATAATTATTGATGTGGGGACGTGTTCGCGGTACCATTGCTGGTACACAATCTTTCCAGAATTGCCAGTTAAACCACTCCTGCACCCTTCCTTAAATTCCTTTAGATAATACCGAGAAAATAGTAATTTGGAAAGAATATTGCTCTGAACTAAGAAATATGCAAAAATTTATTCATGCTTAAGGAGAAGCTAAAAGATCTGGGCCGACGCATTATAGGCGAGGGCGCCGAAGTCAATTTCAAAAATGCCGCCAGTGAACACTCACGGACCCATGGCGTAAGTATTGAGGAAGCTAAAAAAGCTATCTTCGCCGATCGGCTTAGGCATGCCAAGATGGAAATGAATCTTCGTGGCGGCGTTCCAAGGCATTCCAAAGAATGGCGAGCATTTAGCGGAGCATTGAATGAACTGTTTGGCAAAAATGAACTTGACCTGTTTCGGCAGGATGGCAGCCGCATAGCAACGCCCTTTCCCGTAAACATTACCAATAAAGAAATCAGAAGCGCGGAAACGCACTTTAAGGCTAATTTTGATAATAACGCGCCGAGAGATATGCGCGTCTTAGATGATTTTGCCAGAAATCTGAAAACTGCTGATGGCTTATTGGGAATGATTACCGCCGATCCGCGCTTTGGCGCCTCACGAGATCTGCAGGCTCTCTTAGCGGCTTCACCGGATTTACGCGCTTATTTAGGCAAGGCCCTGCTCTCTAAGGACGGTATGGAAATGCACGAGCGGCATTTCGGGAGAAAAGTTATGCATGACAAAACCATGGAAGGATTGGGGAAGGCTTTTAAAGAATCTTCCTACATGATGCTAGGTAGGGCGCCGGCAGATTACGCTAAAGCCATTATGCATCTTAGACCCAACTTACCAAGTTTCATGAAGTTTACAGAAGAAACTGCCAAGTTTTTTGGACGAGAAATTTATGCTGGTACTAAACTGGCATATCACACCGGCAAGGCAGTAGCCACAAAATTAAACACGCTCCGCAAATAACCTATGGAAATTGAAGAAATTAAAAAAATAATAGAGAGTTCATTTTTATCTAAGGAAAAAAAGACAGAACTTATAACATTTCTCGCGCATGGAGAGATAACTCCCGCTTTCTGGCAAAAGTTTGATGAATTACTTACAAACGATGCCCAAGAGCGGTTAGGCGCCTATAATACTTACTTGAAGCAGTATATAGCCAAACGCGCCGAATTAGCGGAAAATATTCAAAAGCAAACATCCGCCCTAATAACCAAACGAGACCAAGGGCTGGAGCATGCCGGCGATAATCTTTTGCTCCAACAAAAAATCTGGCAAGAGTATTACATTCAAGCGGAAAAATTTATGGATGAAGAAGAACAACGAGCTAAAATTACTGCGGTAAATATTATTGCGAATTTGTCAGTAAAAAACTAAAAGTCGCGTAAATCTAAAATAGCTTTTTGTTTACACCGCTGACTTACTTGATTTATGGGGCGACACGCCGGGCCGCAAATTCATAATAACCGCGAGCAAGAAAATCAACCCGAAAAATAAGCTGGAGTGTAGCGCGGGAATAAAGAAAAACACATAGTAAACAAGAGTCGGCAAGGTAAGAGCATGAAGACCGACTTGGTAAGCTTTTTTGTAGCCGTAAGGCATACTCCAATACCAGAAAAGAAACCAAATCAAAAGCGCACTTATAAATAGATACAGTAGATCAAGCATATTGAAGAAATAAAGTCCGACAAATGTGCCTAAGACTACGACTGCGGGAATAAATTTGCCAAGCGGCCTAATTTTATCAATCCAGCCGTTTACGGATTCTTTATTTACGGTTACGTTGGGAAAAGTTGCAAGCGACTGAATCTCGGCAGTTCTCTCGTTTTTGTAATATACGGCAGTGTCGCGAGTCAGCAATACTACAGTTTTGTAGTTTTTAAATTCATCGAGAGAAAAAGGCGTCCTTGTGTCAATCACTAAAAAGTTTTCAAAATTCGTGCTGTTTTGATTTATATTTTTCTTTTGGTCGTCGGGAATTTTTATAAAAAACGGTTCGGACACGTTCGTGCCGACAACACCTTTCTCGAGTTTTATCTCAAGTTCCCCCGGATAGGCGTCAGTTGTCTCCTGAAGCGCCCAACTAAATAAAGACTGTGCCGCCGGTACGGACGCGAATGAAAAAACAACAGTTAAGATTAGCGCCACATAAAAAATAAAAGTGAAAAAATATCGGACTGAATAACTAAGCGGCTTTCCTAAAAGCTCCCGATAGTAAACGGGATCATAGACACTGCTTTTTACTTTATGTAAAAATTCTTTCATGAGGTTCATTATAGCAGTTTTTGGCTTAGCTAATAATCGTCCCCGCAAAATTTTTCTCGCGTAAAAGATTTGAGAAATTTTTTAAGTCTTTGCCATTTATGACAATCGCCGAAATACACGCGCTCTGCGCCAAACGAGCCGCGACCGGATCAACCGGCGAGTGAAAACCCGGGCGCCATTTTGCCGGAATAAGCTTGCGGTAATTTTTCCAGCTGATTTCAGTAAAAGGTTTCGCGTTTTTGTATTTAACAAAATCCTTGTCAAAAACATGGCTCGGTTTACCGGCGACAATGATTTCCCTCACTCTAAAATCGTGGGCGAGCTGGAGAGCGACAAAATCGGTAGACCAGCCCGGACGCCAGCCGGAGGCGATAGTTATCGGGTATTTTAGCTTTTTAATCTTGCGCCGCGTATCAATTACCACTGGATCAGCATTTTTATGAAAAATTGTGCGCAAGAGTTGGGCGTTAGAGCGAGTAGCGTGAATGCCGAGCCAGTCTTTGTCTTCATCGGAAACGTCTGTAATTTTTGAGGCTGCCTCCTGGTAAATACGGCTCACTCGTCCCCCGCCCGCGACAATAATAAATTTCATGCCGCGCCGTACAAAACCATCTATGCACTTTTTAAAGTCACTTAAAAATTTTATATCAAGATGGTCTGGATATATTATGGAACCACCAAGTCCAATTACTATCACCTGGCCGAACTTATGCTTCATGTTTATCATGACATTTCCCTCAACGCTTTAATGCGTTCCTCAATCGGAGGGTGAGTCATGAATAATTTATGGAAAAATGGAGTCTTTCTCCCCGGATTATCGAAGGGATCGTCGAACCACAAGTGCGAAGTCGTGTTATTCGCGACGCGCATCGGCGTCGGGTCGGAGGAAATTTTCTTAAGCGCGCTCGCGAGTCCTTCGGGATAACGCGTAAGGAGCGCGCCAGAGGCATCCGCCAAAAATTCGCGCCGTCTTGAAATAGCCAGTTGCATTAAAGTGGCGGCTATAGGCGCTAAAATGGAGAGTGCAATGCCGATAAGAAGAATAATTCCACCGCTGTTACCGCGGTCATTATCCCGCCTGCTGCCGAAAATCATTGAACGAGTGAAAAAATCAGCAAGCAGCGAAATAAAGCCGACTAAGATAACTGCCGCGGTCGAAAGCAATATGTCTCGGTTGCCGATATGAGACATTTCATGCGCGAGCACGCCTTCAAGCTCGGCGCGGTCAAGACGTTCGAGCAAGCCGGCGGTAACAGCGATCACGGCATGTTCCGGATTCCTGCCCGTCGCGAAAGCGTTCGGTTGGCGTTCAGGCACAAGATAGACCTTGGGCATCGGCAGTCCGGCGGTAATAGCCAGATTTTCAACGACGCGGTAAAGTTCTGGGTTGTTTTTTAAATCAACTGGCTCCGCGCGCGTCATGGCGAGCACCAGTTTATCCGAGAACCAATAACTAATAATGCTCATCACCGAACTAAAAATCACCGCGATAACAAGAATCGACGGATCGCCGTAATATTGAGAAATTACATAACCGAAACCAATCACCACGCCCAAAAAGAGCGTGAACAACGCCCACGTTTTTCTGATATTTGAACTTTTTTGGGTATAAATCGAAGCCATGAAAATAGTGGCTAGTGATTAGTAAATAGCGACTATAGAGAGAAAATATAATCGCAACCTTTATTGGCCAGCCGCTAGAACTTAACTGGCACAGGATTTTTTTCCGCTTCAGAGTCAGTCGCGAAAAACTTTTCTTCATGGAAACCGAATATGCCGGCCAATAAATTAGTGGGAAATTTCTGGACTGCCGTATTAAGGTCTTGTACCGTCGCGTTATAAAATCTTCGCGCTGCCATCATTTTGTTTTCCGTGTCGGCTAGCTCGCGCTGTAATTCTAGAAAGTTAGTGTTGGCTTTAAGTTCCGGATAATTTTCTGCCACCGCGAAAAGCGTCTTTAAAGTGCCGGAGAGTGCGTTTTCGGAATCAGCTCTATCAAGCGCGCTGCCGCCTTGCGTAACTCTCGTGCGCGCGTTGGTTACGTTTTCCAAAACCGACTTCTCGTGCTGCATATAGCCCTTAACCGTCTCAACCAAGTTAGGGATAAGGTCGTAGCGGCGTTTTGATTGCACGTCAATGTCCGAAAGCGCTTCCTTAGCGCGATTCCGCAGACCCACGAGAGAATTATAAAGACTTATAAGCCAGATAATAGCGACCCCTAAAATCAAAAATATATTAATCTCCCACTGAATCCCACCGAAAAGACCGCTGACGAGCAAAACAACGATTATACCTCCCCAAATAACGTTCCAAAACATATTTTTTTATATATTAATTTATATCCTGACCTTTCGGGTTATGATACCATAAAAGACCAAAACAAAAAAGGGCCGCCGCACGGCCAGCCCCGCATACATTTTTTTTATTTATTCTTTATTATCCAGAAGAGAAAGTTTAAGTTGTGTCGCGCGTTCCGCCTCAAGACGAGTTAGCTCTGGATCGCCGCTCTTACTTACAAATTTCATAGCCGCGCCCAGCATGGGGTGCACTCGCGTAAGCTCATCGTGCATCTTCTGCACTATGCGCCGGTAACCCGGATGCCCCTGCGGGCCGGTGCGCAATTCGTGGAAATGGAACGCGGCGCGCGCGTTCAGCATAAAACGATAGCGCAGTTTGTAACCCATAAGCACTGCATACTGCGCTTCATCGACGTAACCGGCATTATTCAATTCATTAACAAGACTTTCGGAAATAGCGAAGCATTTCCTGAACTGTTCTTCAAAACCGGCTTCAACAATAAGCGGCGGCACGTCGTAACCATAGGCGCACGTAAGGTTCTGCCACTCCCAAGCATCCACCATGCGGTGCCTCTGAAGATCGCGAAATGTCCCGTAATCACCCACAATTTCCCATTCGTAATGCGCCTTCTCAATGGCGCGTCCCGGCTTATGGCGGCGGTTCAGACGGCTGCCGATGTAAGCCAAAAATATCTCTTTCTTTTTTTCATCGCTCCAGGCGCTAACTGCTTGTTTCAGTTCCTTCAGAGAATGGTTGCTTTTGCCGAAAAGCATTTCGGGCAGAAGGTCCAATTCGTCTTTAGGCGTGTAATCAACCAGTCTGACTTCGTCCCCGAAATCGCGGCTGATATCCGGCAAATTTTGCTGGGTAATTTC
>Ga0209542_10007785_pt1 | contig 20240 bp, 18 predicted proteins | sample RifCSPhighO2_01_FD_184028 | JGI IMG/M metagenome (GOLD analysis project Ga0209542, IMG submission 184028) | Soil microbial communities from Rifle, Colorado - Rifle CSP2_plank highO2_0.1 (SPAdes) (version 2) | ecosystem: Environmental > Terrestrial > Deep subsurface > Rock core/Sediment ...
TTCGCCCTGCCTCGGCTCTTTTCCCGCCCGCAGGAGGGGTCTGGGGAGGAATGCGGGCGGGTTTCGGAACTGACCTTTTTTCAAAACCACCGCAACTCAGGCCAGTAAAACTGGCACGCCACAAACTAATTATTACTTATCTTCGGCAACGACTCAACCTTTTCTTCTTTAATTCTCCAAAAAATTATAAAGGCAATAACAAAAAATGGAATAAGGGCGGCCATTGCCAATCGTTGATTGCCTGTAGCTACCGAAACAGCACCAAATAAAATCGGACCAGTTGTCGCCGCAATTTTACTTGCAAAACCGTTAAATCCAAAAAATTCAAATCTTTTTTCATCGGGAACAAGTTTACTAAGCCAAGAACGCGCAATGGCCTGACTTGAACCGATAACTAAAGCAGTCATAAGTGCAACTACATAAAACATCGTTTTTGTAGTTGCGATAGAAAGTAAAGCAACAATAATTGCCCACAACGCAATCGTAAATAAAAGAATTTTCTTTGACCCTTTCTTGTCGCTCAATAATCCAAAAATAGTTGCTGCGGGAAAAGCAACAATTTGGACAATTAAGAGTAGGGTAAGAATTTCTTTAAATTCCATTCCGAAAGTTGTTCTCGCATAAATTGGAGTAAAAGCAAATATTGTTACCAAAGCGTCGTTCACAAAATAGAAACCCACTAAAAACCAAGCAATGTTTTTATGTTGCTTCAAATTCTTTATTGTTCCGATAACACTTTTTACACCATGTTTTATTAGGGTAAAAAGTGGCTCACTTTTTTTGCTTTCGGATTTCTCTTTAATAAAAACAAAGGACGGAATTGAAAATATTAAAAAGAATAAAGCGGTTAACGGAAATACTAATTTATACCCGAACTCAAAATCTCCAGTATATCCATTTTCATATAGTGATTTGAATACAAGCATAGCAACAACTCCGCCGATATAGCCAAGACCCCATGCTAGTCCAGAAATTCTTCCAACTGTTTCTTTTGTAGAGACGCGTGCAAGAAAAGAATCATATAAAGTTTGCGCTAGCTCAAAAGCAACATTGCTAATCAGAAAAATAAGCGAAGTGAGTAATAATTTATCTGAACCAGTGAAAAAAAGAAAAGCCGTTCCAATCATTGACACCAGAGCAAAAATAATAAATTTTATTTTCTTGCGCGCGTCATAATCCGCTATTGCTCCAATAATTGGTGCAAGTAACCCCCCAATAAGAATAGAAACGCTTACAAGTACTCCCCAATAAAAATCACCCTTTTCTACTCCAACAATTACCTCTTTGAAATAAATTGGAAAAACAAAACTTAAAATAAGTAACGTATAAGAAGAATTTGCAAAATCATAAAATGCCCACGATATTGCCTCTTTCTTATTTGCATTTTTAAAAAATTTGTCGAGTATTTTCATAAATTATTCAATTAGATCTTTACTTCTAACACCGAGTGCTTTAGCTACTTTTTGAATTGTCAGAAGCGAGGGGTTGCGTACTCCACGCTCTAAACCGCTAATATACGACCTGTGAACCCCCAAAATTCTCGAAACATCACCCTGTGATAATTTCTTTTTTAGGCGTACTTCTCTAATTTTTTTACTGAATTGTACAACCTCGTTTTTCATAATTGAATTTATCTACACTTGCAATAAGTTTAGCAAATGTTGTATGATTGGTCTATGGAGAGCAATCACTCTACATCATTAAAAAGGAGTTTAATTGATGTTGTGTGTGCACGGGTGGGCGGTGCAAACACAACGCCTCTTTCTTTTCTGAATTTTTTTGTAGCGTATTTCGCAAAGCGAAATTTGATGCGGAGGCGGAGAGATTTGAACTCTCGAGACCCTTTCAGGTCTGCCACCTTTCCAAGGTGGTGCACTAGACCACTATGCGACGCCTCCGTAATATCTAATTTACACTATTTCTAACAAAATGGAAGCGTGATACAATTAATTTGTTATAGATTATCACGACATAAGTTTTGAAAAAGATTATTATTCTAAATAAAAAAGAAGGAGAGACGCCTCTTGAGGCGCTGGAGGATTTTCGCCGGAAAAATAAAAAATATAAAAATGTAAAGATGACCTATGCCGGCAGGTTAGACCCCATGGCGAGCGGGCTCCTCCTTATCCTTGCTGGAAAAGAGGTAAAGCAAAAAGAAAGATATCTGAAACTCTCAAAAGAATACGAATTTGAAATTCTGTTCGGTTTTTCTACTGACACCCACGATATCTTGGGCAAAGTTTACCATTCTAACATTCTAACGAATGTTGGAATGAACTTGTCTAAAAAAAAGTTGGTGAAATTAATAAGATCAAATTTAAAGAATTTTCAGGGAGAATTTACACAAGATTATCCGATGTATTCATCGAAAACCGTAAAAGGTAAACCACTTTTCCAATACGCACGGACGGGGAAAGGGGTAGATATCCCAAGCAGGAAAATTTATGTAAAAAGTTTAACTTTCGTGAAGATAAAAAAAATAACCCCCAAAAATCTTTTACGGAATATTGAAAAAAGAATAAAAAAAATAAAAGGAGATTTCAGGCAGGAAGAAATTTTAAAAATCTGGAAGAAAAAACTGAATAAAAAAACCATACCTCTTTTTACTGCGAACTTTAAAATCAAATGTGGCGGTGGAACCTATGTGCGAGGAATAGCGCATTCCCTGGGGAAGAAAATAGGCGTTCCCGCTCTAGCTTTTTCTATTAAAAGAATAAAAGTTGGAATTTACACAAAAGAGGGGTAAAATATAAAGGAATTATATGTCTAAATATTACAAAGCAAAAAGAACTAGAAATATATATAATCCAAAGGATTCAGAACCTTTTAAACTGTCTCGTTCTAAAATAGAACTTTTTACTGATTGTCCCAGGTGTTTTTATTTGGATCGTAGGCTTGGTGTGGGTAGGCCACCTGGCTTTCCTTTTAATCTTAATAGCGCGGTTGATGCGTTGTTAAAAAAGGAGTTCGATATTCATAGAGTCGGCAAAACTCCACATCCACTTATGAAAACTTATAAAATCGATGCTATTCCTTTTGATCACGAAATGATGGATGAGTGGAGACGTAATTTTGGTGGAGTACAATATCACCACGAGCCAACCAATTTTATAATAACAGGAGCAGTAGATGATATATGGATCAATCCGAAGGGTGAGCTTATAGTAGTGGATTACAAAGCTACTAGCAAAAATGATAAAGTTACTCTTGATGCCGAATGGCAGATGGGATATAAAAGACAAATGGAAATGTATCAATGGCTTTTACGCAAACTGGGTTATAAAGTTTCTGACACAGGGTATTTTGTTTATTGCAATGGAAAAACCGACAGAGAAGCATTTGATGGAAAATTAGAATTTGATATTGATATTATTCCATATACTGGAAATGATGGATGGGTAGAAAATTCTTTATTTGAAATAAAAAAATGTATGACCGGGAAAATACCAAAAGCAAGCGAGGATTGTGATTATTGTAATTACCGTGAAGCTGTTCAAAAATTGAAAACTTAAAAAAATATTGCAAGCTTGATACATATGCTATGTATGCAATATGGGACTATCTTAGGAAGAATGTTTAGAACTCTGGTCCATTATCGAGCCAGCCCAAATAAAAACCAATAACGGCAAAAATAATTATGAGAATAATTAAAATGTGATAGTTTTTTTTCATTTTTTTTATTATAACAAAATCTTGTAATTTTGTCTTTTTGTCTCCCAATTTGGTATAATTGATTTATTAATAGTTTAGTCTTAACTATATGGAAGAACAAGGAGATTTCGAACAGGTTCATGGTTTTAATATTAAATTACACGACAGGGACAGCAAAACTCTGCAGGGTGTAATTCATGATTGGAAGCACAATATGGGCGAAAAAGACCTCAATCGCCTTTTGCGTAATGCTAGACATGCCGGAAGTGATGGATTTCATATGGAAGATCACGGAATAATTACGACTCATCACAGTGATGGCAGTTATACCATAAGGAAAAAGTCATAATTACCCATGAGTGAAGAAATAAAAAGAGGCAAAGAACACCCGCTTTCAATACTTGCCAATCAGGCTTATGAAGTTTTTTTGGAACTTGGTTTTGAAATTGCCCTGGGTCCGGAGCTCGAGAGCGAGTGGTACAATTTCGATGTTTTAAATGTTCCCCCGGACCACCCGGCTCGGGACATGCATGACACTTTTTGGGTGAAAGACAACACCGCACCACGCGTGCTTCGCACACATGCCACAAGCGTAACGGCACGCATGCTTGAAATTTCTGCCAAAGAAAACAGGATACCTTGTGCGTTCGTATCTGTTGGTAAAGTTTTCAGAAACGAAGCTACCGATGCTACACACGAAATGCAGTTTTTCCATGTTGATGGTGTGATGGTTGGTAATCTAAAAGATAGTGTCTCTTTGGCAAATTTAAAAGGAGTCTTGGCGCATTTTTATAAAAAGATGCTAGGGGAGGATGTGGAAATAGAATTTCGTCCAAGTTTTTTCCCTTTTACCGAGCCTTCCATTGAGGTATGGACAAAGTTTCAGGGCAAGTGGTTGGAAATGATGGGAGCGGGGATGCTCCACCCGAATGTTATACGCAACGTCGGACTAGACCCAGAAAAAGTTCAGGGTTTTGCTTTCGGTGGCGGACTTGACCGCATTGCCATGGTTAAATGGGGCATTCCAGATGTCCGGCTTTTTTATCAGGGAGATTTACGGCTCAATCAATTTTAATTTATGAAAATCTCTTACGATTGGTTGAAGTGGTATATACCGGAAGCGCCTAAAGCAGAAAAACTTGCCAATGTTTTAACTTACCATGTTTGCGAGGTTGAGAGTTTTGAAAAAAGGGGCGATGACACTGTTTTTGATATAAATATTTTACCCAACAGAGCGCACGACCTCCTTTCCCACCAGGGCATCGCTCGCGAGATTGCTTCGCTTCTGGATATTAAATTTATTGACCCAACTCCGAAATATAAAATACCGGAATCCCAACCTACAACTTTGATAAAAGAAATTAAAAGTTCGAAGTGTCGCAGATACATGGGGCGAGTAATAAGAAATATCAAAGTCGGGCCGTCTCCGGAGTGGGTGGTGAAGCACCTCGAATCCATAGGACAGAGGAGTATCAACAACATTGTGGATGCTACCAATATAGTGATGTATGACTCTGGCCAGCCCGCGCACGTTTTCGACCTTAAAAAAGTAAAAGATTTAAAGTTGCAAGTACGGGATGCCAAAGAGGGGGAGAAAATTACTCTGCTAAATGGAGAAGAAAAGACTTTTAAATCTAGCATGATGATTATTGCCGATTACGAAGGGAACGTGCTAGATATTGCCGGCATTAAAGGGGGTAAATATGCTGAGCTTACATCCGAAACCACGGATATTATTTTGGAAATCGCCAACTTTGATCCCGTGTCTGTGAGGAAGACCGCTCAAGCATTGAATATTTTTACCGACGCCAGAAAAAGATTTGAAAATGATTTGTCGCCGGAGCTTGGTCCGTATGCGATGCGAGAACTCTCGGCACTTATTTTAGAAATGTGCCCAGGGGCTTCTTTTGAAGATGTGGTGGATGTTTATCCCGAAAAACAAGCCGAAAGAAAATTAACTTTCTCTGCTGAAAGAATTTCTGAAATCTTGGGTCTTGATGTTTCTCGAAAAGAAATAGAAAATATTTTGAAAAGATACAACATAGAATACAAAAACGTCGAAGGGAAATTTAAAATTGTTGTTCCGCCACTCCGATTTGACCTCAACACAGAAGAAGATATGGCCGAAGAAGTTGGACGGATATTGGGATACGACAAAGTAAAGTCTAAAATTCCCAAAATAAATTTTAAACCAAGGGCAAACGAAATATATAAGAAAATTACGTGGATTAGAAACAAATTACTTGAAGAGGGGTATTCGGAAGTGATGACTTACACTTTTAGTAATCAAGGAGAGACAGAAGTGCTTGAGAGTGCTTCGGACAAGAAGTTCTTAAGGATCAATCTGACAGACGGTTTGAAAGAAAGTCTGAAGTTAAATAAAATAAATTCTCCGCTTCTGGGATTGAAAGAAATAAAAATATTTGAAATTGGAACGATTTTTCTTAAAAATAAGGAAGAGGTTCGAGTAGCTTACAACGAAAAAGAAAAAATAGTAGAAATGAGCCTAGATGAATTTTGTAAATCAGCCTCGCCCGATACTTTTTCTCGGGTCCTCGGAAAAAATCCCCAGACCAGCTCGAAAAAGCATGCGGGCTTGGCCCAAGAGAGGTTTAGTATGTGGTCCCTGTTTCCTTTTATCGCCCGCGACGTGGCTGTGTGGGTACCCGAATCAGTTGAAAGTTCAAAAGTTCAAAAAGTGATAAAGGAACATACGGGTAAGTTGGTAATTCTCGAACCGGAACTCTTTGATGAATTTAAAAAACCCGCCTCATCGGCGGGTGGGGATGGAAAAGTTTCGTATGCTTTCAGAATAGTTTTCCAATCAATGGACCGCACATTAACGGATACGGAAGTAAATGAAATCATAAATAAAATAAATAAAAAAATAGAGGAAAATAAAAATTGGCAGGTGAGGTAAAGAGTTTCCCCCTTTTTTATTCCCTTTTGGCGAAATGTCTGTTATGATAATGGAGTAGTAAAGTTCTTCCCATTCTTCCCTCCCTTTCGCCCTGGAGTTTCTCATGCCCCTGGATCCCGCCGCCCGACTCGTTAATGCTCGCTTGGGCTCAATTCACGAGCCGGGACCCCTCCTCTCCCTCCCCGTTGAAGTTTCTTCAAACGGTCCCCACCGATTGTCTCATCTGTTAGAGCCTCCTCTCGAGGGGGAGACAAGGCTCGAAGCCGAAAGGCATGAGCTGATGACCGCTGGGCGCATCGCGGGTATGTTGAGGAATCCCGCGGCGGGCGAAAAAAGCGGGGCTCTCTACTTCTAGCTAAGAGAGCAAGAAACAAAGACGCGGGGTGGCCAATCGGTCACCCCATTCGCATTTTTATACCCCTTTTTTCACTAAAATACACACGGTAAAAACGTAAAAAAGACTAGCAATTGCTATATATATTTGATATAATACACATACATGGCAAAGGAAAAAAACGCAAAAAATGTCCAGAAAAACATACAGAAAAATGGGCATCATTATAACGCCGAGGACATCTCTGTTCTGGAGGGCTTAGAGCCCGTTAGACGGCGTCCAGGAATGTATATTGGCACCACAGGCCCGGAAGGGCTTCATCATTTGGTGTGGGAAATTTTCGACAACTCTCGTGATGAAGCGATGGGAGGATTTTGTGATGACATTGAAGTAGTGCTCTTGCCCGACAATCGCATACGAGTAGCGGACAACGGCCGAGGCGTGCCCATAGATATTCATAAAAAAACAAAAGTGTCTGCTCTTGAAACAGTGATGACCACCCTGCACGCAGGAGGGAAATTCGGCGGGGAGGGATATAAAGTCTCCGGTGGACTTCACGGAGTGGGTGCGTCTGTGGTGAACGCGCTTTCTATTTATTGTAAAGCGGAAATACATCGGGATGGGGGCAAGTATGTGCAAGAATATTCTAAGGGTAAGAAAAAGGGTGCGGTGAAAAAAGTCAGCGCCTCCAAACTGCACGGTACCATCATTACCTTCGAGCCGGACCAGGAAATCTTCAAAGATATAAAGTTTGATTGGAACACGGTAGTGAGCCACATTCGCCAGCAGGCATATTTAGTCAAAGGGTTAAAAATTTTAATCATTGACGCCCGTGACGATGAGAATTTAAAAAATAAAAAAGGAATGGATGATTTAGATGTTTTCTATTTCCGGGATTTAGGACTTGAGCTCCCTTCGGTATCTTTTTATTTTGAGGGCGGGCTGATTTCTCTGGTGAAATATTACAATAAGTTTCAAAAACCGATACACAATAATATTTTTTATATTGAAAAAGAATTAGACGGCGTGAGTATAGAAATAGCCCTCCAGTATGTGGACGACATGATCGACCGCATTTTTCCTTTTGCCAATAATATTTTTACAGCCGAGGGGGGGACTCATGTAACCGGATTTAAAACCGCTCTAACCAGAACACTTAATACTTACTGCAAGAAAAATGAAATGATGAAAGACTCCGAAGGTGGCTTCACGGGCGAAGACGTTTTAGAAGGACTGACTGCTGTTATTTCCGTGAAGCTTCGTGAGATACAATTCGAAGGACAAACGAAATCAAAATTAGGAAGCATGGAGGCCCAGGGGGCTGTGGCTTCTGTTTTTGGAGAATCATTTAACAGCTTTCTAGAGGAAAACCCCGATGACGCTAAATATATAATTAACAAGTCTATTTTGGCATTAAAGGCCCGCAAGGCAGCTAAAGCGGCCAAGGATTCCGTACTTCGTAAGGGGGCTCTTGAGGGTATGACTCTGCCGGGGAAATTGGCGGACTGCCAGAGCAAGGATGCTTCAGAATCGGAACTTTTTCTAGTGGAAGGAGATTCTGCTGGAGGTTCTGCCAAGCAAGGCAGAGACAGGAGAACTCAAGCCATCTTGCCACTCCGCGGAAAAATTTTAAACGTTGAACGTGCGCGTATAGACAAGATGCTCTCTTCCAAAGAAGTCAGAGCTCTGGTTATCGCCATGGGGACTTCCATCGGGGATACTTTTGATATTTCTAAAGTGCGTTATCATAAAATAATTATTGCCACGGACGCCGACGTGGACGGTTCGCACATTCGGACGCTTCTTCTGACACTTTTCTACCGATATTTCAGACAAGTCATCGAGGCTGACTATATTTACATTGCCCAACCCCCGCTTTATAAAATTAAAAAAGGTAAATCCATCTCCTATGCTTATACCGAAGAAGAAAAATTGAAAATTATTAAAAAATTATCTGCCGGAGAATCAGGGGCGGAAGTAATGGAAATGCAGTCTACCGAAGAAGATGCGGAGGAGGGGAAAGAAGAGACGGAGGAAGACGAATCCAAAGTGAAAGCCAAAGCAAGCAAAATACACATTCAGCGTTTCAAGGGTCTTGGAGAAATGAATCCGGAAGAATTGTGGGAAACGACCATGGATCCTAAAAATCGTGTATTAAAGAAAGTGGACATAGCTGACGCCGAAGAAGCGAATAAAATATTTGAGATTCTAATGGGTTCCGAAGTTCCTCCACGCAAATCTTTTATCCAATCAAATGCCAAGTTAGCGGAGATTGATATCTAAAAATTCTATGAAATCGAAATGGAAAAATCTTGCACCAAACTTAGTTCGCCAGAGGGTTATTATTGAAGGCACCTCAAAAGAAATCATTGAACCAGAAAAAATAAAAGAATATTTAGATAAATTAGCAGAGGTGACTAAAATGGAAAAGCTTTCAGGTCCTTACGCATATTCCGCCCATGATATGGGTTACGGAGGTTGGATTCATTGGAAAAGTTCAGGGGCTGCGTTTTATTCTTACCCAACTAATCCACCCCTTTTTACTATTGACTGTTATACATGTAGACCTTTTTCTACAAAAGAGACTGCTGAATTTACACGAAAATTTTTCGATGCTATTGAATTAGTTTACAAGGAAATCGAAGTTTAATTTACTACGATATATCGTAGTAAATTTATTTAATCTTTGAATATTTTTTCCAATATTTTCTGCCAACTTTTGGAGGCATTATTCCTCCCACTGTTAAGATATTCCATACTAATTTTTCTATATCCATCTTTTCTTTTTTGGAGATTTTTAAAATATTTTTATATTTTCCAATTTCGATTTGCAGAGATGTCTTAGCCACTGTAGATGGGCTGACTTTTAATATATCCACTACTTTATGTTGAGGTACTCTGCTAGAGAGCATCAGTATAATAGCTAAACGCTTAGCCAGCATAATTTTTTCAGTAGAGGTAAATAACTCATTGACTACAGATGAAAAACTTTGTTTATTTTGAGCCTTTTCTAATACCGCCAGGAGTTTTCTGGACAGTTTTTCTAATAATTTAGGATCTAATTTTTTACTTGATACATGTGGCATTGCATTTGTTGTGTTGTATATATTTTACTACAATATATCGTAGTATAAAAGAAAATGAAAGTATGGCGTTTTTAATAAATTGTTATAATCTGAAACTAGCCGAGATTGATATCTAAATTATCTAAAAAATAAAACTATTACAGCCCCCATTAAGGCACCAACAACATATTCAATCCACCATCTCTTGTTGTTGTGTTCTTCTAATTCACTAACTCTACTTTCTAAATTTTCTATATCCTTCATTTTTTTATTGTTAACTTTTAATTTTTATTTCTTCTTTTATATGGTTTATAAAATCTTCTATTTTCATATCCACATCCAAACTAGGAGAGTCAGAAGGATTTTTTCTGGCCTGAAAAGATATAATATCTTCAGAAATCTGTCTATCTCCTATAATTACTAAGTATGGTATTTTTTGTTTTCCAAATTCCCATATTTTTTTCCCAAAACTATTATCTCCATATGCGATTTCTGTTCGAATACCATTTTTCATTAATAAATCTTTTATTTTTTCTGCATACGAAAGATGTTTTCCTTTTTCTATGGGTGCAATATATACCTGTACCGGCGAGAGCCAGAGAGGGAATGCTCCGGCGGTGTGTTCAATCAGAATAGAAAGGAATCTGTCAATCGAGCCCATGATGGCGGCATGAAGCATAACAATACGTTCTTTTTCTCCACGCTCGTTTATGCAGAATAAACCAAATCGCTCCGGCTGATTCATGTCAAGCTGTATAGTGGCTACTTGCCATTCTCTGCCCAAGGCATCTTTTGCCATAAAGTCGAGCTTTGGACCGTAAAAAGCCGCTTCACCCAATCCTTCAAACCAGTCTCCTTTTTTCGTAGTGACTATTTCTTTTAATATTAATTCCGCATCATTCCATCGTTTCTTGTCACCGAGATATTTATCGGGCTGATTGGGGTCATGAATAGATAATCTTACGCGCAAAGAAAAACCGAATGCTCTATAAAATTCCTCAACAATATCCCAAACTTTTAGAAATTCTTCTTTTACTTGTGTTATTCTACAAAATACATGGGCATCGTCCTGGGTGAAACTTCGCACGCGCGAGAGCCCAGAAAGTTCTCCTGTTTGTTCATCTCGATAACATGTTGTCGTATTACAATATCTCTGAGGCAATTCACGATAGCTCCACTGTTTGCGGTCAAAAATCTGTATATGGTGCGGGCAGTTCATCGGCTTCATCGCAAATTCATGTCCTTCACGAGTGGTTATTCTAAATAATTCCGTTTTAAATTTTTCCCAATGTCCGCTTTTTTCGTATAATTCCTTTTTTGTTATGTGGGGAATTTCTACTTTTTCATAACCTTGTTTCTTACGAAGCTCCCAAACAAAATCATCAAGCTGAGTTCTTAAAATTGTTCCCCTGGGTGTCCAGAGAGGTAGCCCGCTTCCAACAAGTTCAGAGAATACAAATAAATCTAATTCCTTGCCCAATTTTTTATGGTCTCTTTTTTCAGCTTCTTCTCTTTGTTCTATATATGCGTCCAACCCTTCTTTCGTTTCAAACGCTAATCCATAAATTCGGGTCAGCATTTTATTTTTCTCGTCTCCCCGCCAGTATGCTCCGGCCACTCGGTCCAACTTAAAAGCATCCGGCGTTATTTCCTTGCTTGGGTTTTCCAAGTGTCCGCCTCGGCACAGGTCCGTAAATTCTCCACAGGTGTAAAAAGTTATTTTTTCTTTCTTTTTCTTTATCTCATCTATCAGTTCTGTTTTATATTGATTGTTTTTAAAAAACGCCTTTGCCTCCTTTTCGCTTTTTTCTTCACCTTTAAACTCTTTCCAACTTTTTAAAATCTCACGCATTTTCTTCTCTATTTTAGGGAGGTCTGTATCTGATATGGGTGTCTTAAAATCAAAGTCATAATAAAAACCATTTTCTATGGCAGGACCTAAGGTGTTTTTAGTATCAGGATAAATTTCCAAAACAGCCGCCGCCAAAAGGTGTGCCAAAGAGTGCCTTAAGTATTCCAATTTATCAGCATTTGCCATGAACTTTATAATATCATATTTTGTTATTCTCGCACCATACCCTTATTTTCTCTGTTTGCTTTTCGTCTCCGATGTGTTAGTATAGAAAACATTATGGTGGTACGAATGAGGCATACAAAATCGCACACAAAAAACAGGCGCTCACATCATGCGCTAGAGAGCACGAATTTTGCCAAGTGTGATAATTGCAACGCTCTAAAGAGACGTCACAATGTCTGTTCCTCTTGTGGGTTTTATCGTGGAAAAAAGGTTTTAGATTTAGTTAAAAAAGCAGAAAAGAAACAAAAGAAAGAAAAAGCGAAAAAAATAGCAGCGGGTGGATAGTAGATTCCTCCTAACTTTTTATTGCTTTGTTCGTTAGTTCATTTATTTTATGGCAAATAGGCACCTTTCCAGATCAATAGTACTTCAGACGCTTTTTGAGTGGGATTTTATGCTCACCACCGAGAAGGATAGCAAAAGAGACAATAAAAATATTAAAGAAGTGTTGGAAAGAAATCTCAAAGAATTTGCGCCTGGACTCGAGGATGATACTTTCGTGGTTTCTCTCGTGAATATAGTATTAGAAAAAGAAAAAACAATTGATGAAATTATAGAAAAAGCTGCACCGGACTGGCCAATTAATAAAATTTCCATTGTCGATAGAAACATCCTAAGAATTGGTTTAACTGAACTTCTTTTTGGTGACAGAAAACAAGTACCACCGAAGGTAGCAATAAACGAGGCAATAGAATTAGCTAAAACTTTCGGTGGAGAAAATTCTGGTAAATTTGTCAACGGTGTGTTGGGCGCGGTTTATAAGGAGATAGGTGAGCCCGGCAAAGACGAAACAAGTAAGAAGAAGAAATCTGATGAACCGATAGATATCGGGAAATTGCCGGTCGAAAGATTCGGCGGGGCGTTGATTTATTCCCAAAACAAAGATAATCTTTATCTTGCTTTCGTTCATGATGTTTTCGGATATTGGACTCTCTCTAAGGGGCATATAAATGAAGGAGAAAGCGAAGAAGAGGGAACCATAAATAGAATTAAAGAAGAAATTGGGCTTAATATTACCATTGACGAAAAACTTGGAGAGAACGAATATGTGGCCTCACATCCCGAAAAAGGTAAAATTCTGAAAAAAGTTACCTATTTCTTAGCTCAAAGCGAATATCGTGAACTTGTGCTTGGGGCTTCTGGGGGACTTGACGAAGCTAAATGGTTTCGACTTGGCGAGATTCCAGAACTTCGTGTTTACAACGATATTATTCCGCTCGTTGCCAAAGCGGTCGAAATTATTTCGCATAAAAAAAATATTGGAAAATAAAAAAATGCATCAATTTTCAGATTTTGAAAAAAAAGTTAAAATAGTCTTTAAAGATAAAAACTTACTCAAACAGGCTTTCATTCACCGTTCATATATAAATGAAAATCCATCGATTGCCCTGTCGCATAATGAACGTTTGGAATTTTTAGGCGATGCGGTAATCGAACTTATTGTCACCGATTTCCTTTATAAAAAATATCCCAACTTTACCGAAGGAGAATTAACTGCAGTGCGTAGCGCTTTGGTGAATGCCATAATCATTTCTGAGATTGCTTCACAAATAGGAATGAACGAATACTTGCTTTTATCCAAAGGAGAATCCAAGGATAATGGTAAAGCAAGACAATATATTTTAGCCAACACATATGAGGCATATGTCGGAGCGGTTTATTTAGACCAGGGTTATGGTGTGGCAGATAAGTTTGTCTTCCAATCGCTTCTTCATAAAACAGAAGAGATTGTAAATAAAAAGCTTTGGCGCGATGCGAAGTCGTTGGTGCAGGAAAGGGCGCAAGAACACGTTTCAGTTACGCCGTCTTATAAAGTTTTACACGAATCAGGTCTGGATCACGACAAACACTTTACCGTCGGAATTTTTTTCGGACCTAGCCTGATTGCCGAGGGTAAGGGCAAATCAAAACAAGAAGCGGAACAAAAGGCGGCTGAAATGGCATTAAAAGCAAAAAATTGGCTGGATTAATATGCGTCTACGAAATATTGAATTGAACGGTTTTAAGTCTTTCTCCCAAAAAACAACTTTAGAATTTGTGCACCCCATTGTTTGCATTGTGGGACCCAACGGTTCCGGAAAATCAAACGTGGTGGAAGCGATTCGTTTTGTCCTGGGTGAGCAGTCCATGAAGTCCATGCGGGGGAAGGCGGGGCTTGATCTTATTTTCAAGGGATCCAAGCATCTGCAGAAGAGTTCACGGGCGAGTGTCACAATTTATTTCGATAATTCTGATAAGATTTTTAAACTCTCAACCGTTGACGGTGAAGACATAAATTTAAATTACGACACCATTTCTATTTCTCGAGAAGTTTACCCCGATGGTCTGAACAAATATATTTTAAACGGAGAGGAAACCAGGTTGAAAGACATCAACAATCTTTTAGCTTCGGTAAATATTGGGTCTTCCGGGCATCATATAATCTCCCAAGGGGAAGCGGATAGAATTTTAAACGCATCTCCAAAAGACAGAAAAGAAATGGTGGAAGACGCGCTCGGACTTAAGGTTTATCAATACAAAATAAAAGAAAGCGAGCGTAAGCTGGAACGCGCGGGCGTGAACATGAAAGAAGTGATAATGCTAAGAAGAGAAAATGCTCCGCACCTAAATTTTCTTAAAAAACAAGTGGAGAAATTTGAGAAGACCAAGGAAATGCAAGTTGAACTGGGGACGCTTTACCGCGAATATTTAAAAAAAGAAAGTGTTTATTTGGAGCGGGAGAAACAAGTATTGTCTCTGGAGAAAGATGTAATTACAAGTGAACTTAAAAGTATTGCCCAGAAAATTTCCGAGACAGAAGACGGAGAATCTGGAGAAAAAAATGATAAAATAGAAAAACTTCAGGGTGGCGAAAAGAAAATAAACGAAATTCGTACCGAGAAAAACGAATTGGAAAGAAAACTTGGACGTATTGAGGGTATGCTTGAAGCCAAAGAAAATAGGCCAAAGATTTCCGGCAAGTGTCCTTTGTGCGGTAGTGAGTTGGGCAAAGGTCAAATAGAAAAAAACCAGCAACACGAGCATGAACTGAGAGAATTGAAAGAATCTCAAGCAACCACTTTGGCATTAATCCAAAAATTAAGCAAGGAAGAAAATGAAGCCGGAGAGCTCATAGAGTCTCTGAAACAGGAAATAAATAAAGAAATGGAGTCCTTGCGCGACCTTGAGCGAGAGAAATTTACTTTCAAAGTTAGATATCAGGAGCTTTCCAGCTCCCTAGAGCTCATAAATATAAAAGAATCCAATTTGTCAAAGGGGGAAGAAACATTCAAGAATGAGACAAAGGAAGGCCAGGCGCTTCTTGGCATCGAAGCGATGTCGTATGAAAATTTTAAAATAGAAGGAGAAATAGATGTATTGAAGCAGGAAGAACAAAGAAGAAAAATAGAGCGTATTAAAATAAAATTAGAAGATGCTGGAAGTGGCGGGGGGCATGAAATCATAAAAGAATTTGAAGAAGTAAAGGAGCGGGACCAATTCTTGGCTAAAGAAATTGAAGACCTGGCTGAGAGCATTAAGTCGATCACATTGATTATCGCCGATCTGAAAGAAAAAATCGATATTGAATTTAAGGAAGGTGTTAAGAAAATCAATATTGAGTTCAAGGAATTCTTCTCTCTTATGTTTGGCGGCGGGACGGGGTCTCTTTCTGTGGTGGTGGAAAATAAAAAGAAAAGAAAAGAAAATTATGAAGACGATGAAGATGGCGAAGCTGAAGAACTAGAAGAAGAAACTGTTCCAGAACAGGGAATTGAAATAGATGTTTCTCTTCCGCATAAAAAAGTGAAGGAACTCCATGCGCTCTCCGGGGGAGAGAGGTCTCTTGCTTCCATTGCTCTTTTATTTGCTATGTCGCAAGTCAATCCGCCTCCTTTCCTTGTGCTTGACGAGACAGACGCGGCGCTCGACGAAGCAAACTCTAGAAAATATGGAGACATGCTCGAAAAACTTTCAAAATATTCTCAGCTTGTGGTGGTAACCCACAATCGCGAAACAATGTCCCGTGCTGGTATACTCTACGGCGTGACCATCGGTTCCGATAGCACCTCCAAACTCCTCTCGGTCAAATTCGACGAAGCCGTAGCTATTGCAAAGTAGGCTCTGAGCTTATCAAATGGGCAAAATAAAGTTACTCAAACTTAATTTTTTCTTCTTTGCCCTTTATTATGCTGTCGGGCTGGAAAACTTTATTTAATTTCACGATATTTTTTGTAGCTAGTATGCTTCCGTCTCTACTTAATTTAATTTCCAAAAGCATTCCCTCCATGGTGTCTTTGCTAAATCCCTGGTCGAAAATAAAGTTCCCGAGTGAATAAGCGATGAAGCTTCCTTTATATACTTCTGTGTCTTGCACTACATGCGGGTGATGCCCAATTATTATTTTCGCGCCACTGTCTATTGCTCTGTGAGCTAAATACTCCTGCCTTTCATTGTGTATTTTCTGATATTCTTCGCCGAAGTGAAATGAAACAACAAGGTGGTCAACTCGCGCGCTGGCATTTTTAATAATTTCTTCAAAGCGCGGATTGCTTGCCAGAAGCAATCCCGATTTTTCTTTTTCAGCTCTCATCCAATCAGAACCCTTATCCGAGAAACCCAAGAATCCTATTTTTATTCCATATTTTTCAATGATTGTCGGTTCTTCCGCTTCTTCCTCGTTCAATCCTCCTCCGGCATACAGTATTTCATTTTCTCTCAGTCGAAGCAGAGTGTCTTCATACGAGGCGCGACCCCAGTCGCCGACATGGTTATTGGCTATGGAGAGGATGCTTATACCTCCGCCCTTAAGAGCCGGAACAACAGAAGGGTCCATTTGGAAAGAATACAAGTTTCCCATGTCCTTGCCCTCACCTGAAGCCGTGCCCTCCAGGTTGGCAAAAACGATGTCGAATTTTTTCAAAATTTCTAGTTTTTCAAAAAGGAAAGAATAATCACCGTCGAAATTTTTTAGCACGGAATTCTTCACTCCTCGGTCGAGCATGATATCCCCCGCGAAGGCCATGGTTACGAAATCCAGCTCTTTCACTTCTGGGATTTTCGGTTCCTCTTTTTCGGCAATAACTTCTTTTTTCTCCGGCTCCAGTCCGTAATATATGTTTTGCTTTAAGTATTTGAGAATATTCTCCACATCTTTTTTGCGGTCGTTGCTTTTCAGCAGGGTGATGGCTAGATGTCGGGGGCCTAAGGTGGGGGAGAGAGGCACGGAAAAAAGAGAAACAACAGTTTGTTTTGATTCATCTATGTAACCGCTTTTACCCCCCAAATATCCTTCTGTTTTTGTAAATTGATTATTACTAAACCAGACATGAGCTTCATTTTTAAAGCTTTTTTGCGTTGTTATTTCAAACAAATCAGCTTTTTTTTCTTTAATATATTTAGCAAGACCAAATAAATTATTAGCAGTAGATATATTTTTAGGAGAAAGACCACTTGGGTCCTCATATGATGTATCGGAGAGCCCTAGGTCTTTTGCCCTATTATTCATTTTTTGTATAAAGATGTCCCGTTCTCCATTTATAGCTATTGCTTCCGCTGCGTCGTTGCTCGATTCAAGGAGAAGCGGGTAGAGTATATCGCTTATTTTTATCTTTTCATTTAAACGCAAGTTGCCATTCTCTCCTTGGGTTAATAGGGCTTGCTTGGATACTTGTATAAAATCTTCTTGGTTGGCAGTTTCTTTCAGGACCAGAGCCGTCATTAACTTCGAAACCGAAGCAATGGGAAATTTCTGGTCTGGATTTTTCTCAAGAATAATCTCTCCGGTGTCCAAGTCTCCCACCGAATATGCTCCTGCTGTAACTTGAAGCTTTTTTTTCTCATCCTTTGCAAAGTAGTGATATGGGGGTGCCTTTTCTGGTACGAGGCCTTCCAAGGCAAGAGCAATACTCTCGTTTCCCTGAGGTATTTCTCTATATTGAGCATTTTCTAAAACAAAAAAAGATAATGATACAAAAAAAATACCGGTTAGGATGGTAGACATCAACCACACTCCTTTTTTATTTTTAAAGTTAAACCATTCCCTCATACCAATACATAATCTATTGTTTTTCTTTCCAAATCAACCCCTTTTACTTTTATTTTCACCCTATCCCCCAGCCGATACTTCTTCTTTTTCTTTTGTCCCGTAAGTTCTAGCTTTTTTTCGTTGAAAATATAAAAGTCGTCTTCCATGTCTCTAATTCGTACCAAGCCTTCACATCTTGTTTCCACTTCTTCAACATACATACCCCACTCCGTAATCCCGCCGATTACTCCGTCGAACTTGTTTCCTATTCTCAAAGACATGTATTCCACCTGTTTGTATTTCACCGAAGCCCGCTCTGCGTCGGTGGCGCGTTTTTCCTGTTCCGAAGCAGTGCGCATCAGGTTCTCATAAATTTTTAATTTCTCCGGCAATTTCTCTTTCCGTGTTTTAACACCCCGCAGGTGATCCATCAGCAAGCGATGCACCACTACGTCCGGGTAGCGACGAATCGGGGAAGTGAAATTCGTATAAGATTTAAAAGCAAGTCCGTAGTGCCCGATATTTTTCGTAGAATAGATTGCTTTTGCCATCGAGCGGATGACTGCTCGATGAACAGTATCTTTTAGTGTGCCTTCTTTGTCCTGTAAAGATAATTTTTCTAAAATATTGTTTATTTGATGCGTCGGGATATTTCCGTTTACCAAAGACACTTTTTGTCCCAGGCTCTTTAGGAAAAAGGCCAAGTCCTCCATTTTTTCCTTGCTTGGCAGGTCATGAATACGGTAAACAAACACATCTCTCGGGGCGATTTTCTGCCGTTGTTGCTTGGTTTCTATTCCCCAAAATATTTCCGCCACTTTTCTGTTGGCCAGAAGCATAAATTCCTCAATCAATTTATTCGAATCTCCGCGCTCCTTTATAATTACTTTTTCCGGAACTCCACCGGGACCCAGAACAAACTTTATTTCTTCTTGTTCTAAGACTAATGCTCCACCCCCAAATCTTTCCTTGTTTAACTTTTTTGCCAAGTTGTTTAAAATCGCAAGCTCGCGGTGAAGGGGCGCACTCGGTTTCTTTATAGATTCTTCGGCTTCCTTATAAGTAAATCTTTTTTGAGAATGAATCACAGTACGTCCGAACCATTCTTTTTTTACCTTAGCGTTTTTGTCCATAATAAAAACAGCGCTCATGGTCAGCCGGTCTTGATTCGGAACCAGAGAACACAAATCGTTCGAAAGCGCCTCGGGTAACATGGGTATGGTCCGATCCACCAAGTAAACGGAAGTGCCCCTAGACCTTGCTTCCTTGTCTAGTTCGCTACCGATTTTTAAGTAGTGAGAAACATCTGCGATATGAATCCCCACCTCATACTCTTCGTTGCCCGCTACTCTGAAAGATATCGCGTCGTCAAAGTCTTTCGCATCAGAAGGGTCTATGGTAAAGGTGAGGACTTCTCGGAAATCTTTTCGATTCTTCAAATCTTCGTCTCTGATTCCACTTTTTTTTATAATATCTGCTTCTCTCTCCACTTCTTTCGGGAACTCCGAGTCGAAACCCTTCTCCATGGCTATGGCATGCATTTCCGTGTCATTGTCTCCCGGCCTGCCCAGGACCTTTATGATTTTTCCCTCTGGCGCCTTGCGGGGGTCTCTCCAAGAAACTATTTCTCCGAAAACTTTATCTCCCGCCTTCGCTCCGCGCAATTCTTTTTCCGGAATAAGGATATCCGTATACATTTTCGTATCGTCGGGCTTCAGGAAAAACATGGAATTTTCTTTTTCCAGAACTCCGGCGAAACCAGTCTTGGCTCGAGATAATATTTTCAATACTTCTCCCGCCATCCTTCCTTTCATCCCAGGATGAAGCAATATCTCCACCACGTCTCCATGGAGGGCCGTGTTTAAATGTTTTGCATCAATCTCCACGTCTTCTGCGCGTCCTTCTATCCTGACGTAACCGGTGCCTCGGGAGGAGATAGATACAGAACCCTTTAATCTATTAATAGATTTTTTCATCCCATTAAATATAGCATATAAATGCTTGCTTGACAACAGGCCATGAATATGCTATACTTAGTACGAATAGTCAGTGTGGGCTTCACTTTGAAGCTTACCCCTTTACACAGAAAGGCAGGTGGCCCATGGCCATGGATTCGTTGAATCGGATCATGCAGGAGGCGGCCAAGAGCCGCCGTCGTTGGATCGGCGCCGGTATCGCCCTTGCCATCG
>Ga0209542_10007786_pt1 | contig 20236 bp, 26 predicted proteins | sample RifCSPhighO2_01_FD_184028 | JGI IMG/M metagenome (GOLD analysis project Ga0209542, IMG submission 184028) | Soil microbial communities from Rifle, Colorado - Rifle CSP2_plank highO2_0.1 (SPAdes) (version 2) | ecosystem: Environmental > Terrestrial > Deep subsurface > Rock core/Sediment ...
TTAATGCACTTGAATCCCCTGCCAAATACAAGATCACATTACTAACCTGCATTGGTAAAAATGATGAAAATAGATTATTACTTCGAGGTGAATTAATTGGGCTTAATAAGGAAATATCTAAGGAGGTGATTTGACTTGGCACGCAAAAAACAAATGTCACTATTTGACCAAGCAAAATCTTGGAAAGATAGCGATACAGCAAAGGCAGTAGGAACTATATTAGCTGTTCTTTTAATACCAGCATCAGTAATTGCCTGGAATTATCTTTCAAAATCAGAAGCTAATAACAGTATAGACGATAAAGCAGCTTCAACTGAAGTACAAAAGGATGAAATAAAAGAAGAGTCCGAGCCAGAGGAATCATCTGAAAGCATCCCAGAAGAAGCAAATGGAGTTGGTGGAATTAAGGTATTACCAGATACAAATTCTAAAGAATAAATTTATGACTCCTGCCCTTCTTTTTCTTTATCTTTGTCTCCCGTTAGTTTTTCTATCATTGATGATGAACATTTTATTTTTGGTTCCATACCTTTATTAAATATCATCTTTCCGTTGTTGCATTCTTTGCATGCTAAAGTCCCAGCCAATTCGCAAATGTCAACTTCGACTACATCATCAGGTTTTGTTAATTTATCTTTCACTTTTCTTTCAGCAATTAGATAATTAACTACATCCCGCCATATTTCAGTTGCTCCACGGTAGCCTGAAACTATATTTTTCATAGGTTTGTTATCGTTATTTCCAAGCCATGATACAACAACAAAGTCGTTTGAGTAGCCAATTGCCCAGTTATCACGAACATTTGTTGTTGTTCCAGTTTTTACCGCAAATTCTTTTGAAGGCACGTTAAGCGATGAATTTGGCCCAAAAGCAGGGGTTCTTGCTTTATTGTCTGATAAAATATTTCCAATTGTGTAAGCAGTTGCGCTAGAAATAACTTTTTCTCTTTCACAGTTTGTGCCTAGTATTCTTGCATTTGTAACTGATTTATCTGTTGATGCAGTTGCTTTTGTTTCTATAATTGCACGCTTTGTCAGAATGGACGGAGTACCGTCTAAGAAATTAACGCAAGTATTTTCCTCGAAAACATTTCCGTAAGAATCATAAACTTTTAAAATTCCACTAACAGTTTTTTTGTAACCAAGGTTTGCAAATGTTCCGTAAACCGTTGCCATATCTATCATGGTTACTTCACCTGCTCCAAGTGTTAAGGAAAGTCCATACTTTTCTTCTTCTTTCCATGTTGTTATACCAAGTTTTTTAGCAAAAGTGACTAAATTAGAAACTCCTAGACTATTGAGTAATTTGACTGCTGGAACGTTGTAGGAACTTCCCAATGCTTTTTTTAATGTTACATTGCCGTGGAATTTCCCATCGTAATTAACAGGAGCATATTTGTATTTCGCACCTGTTGTTGAATATACAATTGGCGTATCAGAAATTTTGGAAAGTTCAGTGTACCCAGATTCTAAGGCCAAGGCATATGTAACTGGTTTTATTGCTGATCCAGGTTGTCTTAGTGAAGTTGCAATATTTACATTTCCATCATTTTTAAAATCAAAATAATCGGCAGAACCAACCATTGCCAAAATTTCGCCTGTGTTTGGATTCGTAATTACAGCAGCTCCATTTGATGCGCCATATTTTTTTAACATACCGACGTTTTTTGAAACGATGTTTTCAAGTTGTGATTGCAAATCAGGATCGAGGCTTGTGAAAACGTCTAAGCCACCTTGTTTTACTAAGCTTTGACCATAATTTTGCTCGAGTATTGAAATCACATAATTCACGAAGTGAGGAGCTTTTATATATTCATTTTGTTGCTTAAATGATAGATCCTGTTTTTCCGCGTTTTCTAGTTGTGATTGCGAAATATAACCAAGCGCATACATACGACCAAGAACATCTTGTTGGCGTGCCTTTCCAATACTTTTGTCTGATATAAATGGAGAGTATTTTGATGGGGCCGCCGGCAAGCCTGCTAAGTAGGCAGATTCGGAAAGTGAGAGTTCGTTTAGTTCTTTGCCAAAATAACGTTTGGCGGCGGCCCGAATCCCATAAGAAGTTCCACCGTATGGAATTCGATTTAAGTACATTTCAAGTATTTGGCTTTTTGAAAATTTCCTTTCTACTTCAATTGCCAAAATTGCCTCTTTTATTTTTCTTTCCCATGTTCTTTCAGGCGAAAGAAGTGTGTTTTTTACTAATTGCTGTGTTATTGTCGAGCCACCTTCTAGGTCTTTATCAAGTAAGATAGCTTTTGTAGCTCTTATAATTCCCCTAATTGATAATCCCTTATGAGTGTAAAAAGATTGATCTTCAATTGCAATTGTTGCATTTATGACATCTTGTGGAATTTCATCGATTTTTGCAATTGTTCTGTCTTCATCTGAATAAATTCTATATAAAACATTTCCTTTTCTGTCGTAAATTGTTGTCGTTTGTTTGGGATCGTATTTGGCAAGCTGATCTGGAGATGGTAAATCTTTTAATGCATAAAAATATAATGAAGAAAGTCCGTAGAATATGGATATAACGATTATCCCGAAGAAAGTTTTGAACGATATTAGCTTGATTCTAATCTCATACGTGAGTATCCCCTTTAAAAAGGCTATAAATGTGGTTTTTCTATTTATCTTGTTTAATTTTTTGCGTTTTTTCCTTCTGTCCATAAAATGGCTTCAAATCGAATTGTTTCATTTCTATACAGATTTTAGTTTGTGATTCGAATGTCGTCTATAGGATGTTTGACCAAAATCAATGTCAGAATAAAAAAACTGATATAATTACCTCGAATTACCATTGCCGAATCGTCTAATGGTAGGACAGCGGCCTTTGAAGCCGTCAGTCTTGGTTCGAATCCAGGTTCGGCAGCCAGGAAAAGACGAGGTCGAAGGTTGTATTTTTCTGTGCTAAGGCTGGAGTTGATCTGCTAAAAATGCCATTAATAATTGATGAAGCTGTGTCAAAAAAAGCCGTAGATTTTATAAGAGCAAACGGAAAAGAACTCATTAAGAAATTTTGCGATGAAAAAATATATATACCGACTTTAAATCCCGCCACATATTTCACGGCAGGTTCACCTGGCGCTGGTAAAACTGAATTTAGTAAATCAATGATTTTAGAGCTAGAAAATAGAGATCCAAAAACTAAAATAGTTAGAATTGACGCAGATGATATAAGAGGATTTATACCCTATTACAACGGCAAAAACTCTCTAGATGTACAAGCTGGGGCATCTTTGGGTGTTGAAAAGTTGTACGACTACATTCAGCGCAAAGGAATATCTGCTTTTATAGACGGGACCTTTGCTGATTATGATATATCTAATCGAAATGTTGTGAGGGCTCTCAATCGAAAAAGAAAGGTCGGCATATTTTATATCTATCAAGACCCAAAAAGGGCTTGGGAATTTACTAAAATGCGGGCTGCTCTTGATGGTAGATATGTGCCACCTGAAATTTTCATCGAAGCTTTTAAAAAGTCTAGAGATAATGTCAATAGGGTGAAGGCTGAATTAGATAAGGCTGTAGAACTTCATCTTGTAATAAAAAGTTATGATAATCAGGTTGCATCTGCTTATTTTAATGTTAGTAGTGTTGATTCATACTTGAAGGAATTTCCTGTTATAGACTTAAGTTCTCTTGTGTTAAAATTAGACTAATGAAAATTTCTACTACATTTCTATCAAAACTCAACGTCAAGAAATTAGCTTCTAAAACATTTTTTGATTATTCGTCAAGGGAAAAGAAAAAAATGATTAAAGCAGCTGCGAAAAGAGCTAATAAGATGCAACTAGAAACTGTTAACAAGTATAAAGAGGTCTATTTTTCAGCTCTGACAAATTAAGATTTCACGACTAAATTCCAGATATTAAATAGGGGTGTTGCAGTTGAAGATATGATTTTATTCCTAGTTTTGACACCAATATTTTGTGTGACGGCGGAAGCAATTAAAAATTATATGGGTAACCCTACTATTAGGATGTGGACTAGTACTCTTTATTTACTACATTACATACAAAATAACAAAGCCTAAACACAAATGAAGGCGGTAGAAAAGAAGCAGGACTAGATTTAGATCCTAAAGAATTTGTAAATCCAATAGTTCTCCAATTCAAAGAAAAGTTAGCAGCCATTTATTTTATTGTCGCTCCCTCTGACTTTGATATTTCAAGTTTTGTTCCAAATAATGAAATCACACAAATCCGTTGGTTTAATATTGGGAATGAAGTTATAAAATCATACGTTGACCTTTGGGGTGGAAGATATACATTCACGGGCCTTAGGCTATTGCAGATGTTCAAAATAGAAAATCTATTAAATGGTAGTGGCGAAGTCCCAAAATTAATTAATATAAGTTATATAAATTCTCCATTCAGAGAGCTATGGAGAATCGGGAGATGATTTACGCTTCTAAAATTTATCCATATGCTAGTATTATTTATGTTTAAACGTTGGCTTTTAGTTTTTATCCCGACTATTTTAATTTCAATTGTTTTTATTTATGTCGGTGGTGGAATTGGATTAATAACCGCAATGGGACATGGTACAGATTTCACTATTCCTACAATATTAATCAATCTACCTTTGTTTTTATTCTATTTTGCAGGGTATTCCTTTTATAAGTATTCCAAAAAACTAATCGCATCCTATTTCTGGGTCCCAATTTACTTAATTGCTTATTTATTATTTTTTTACGGCGACTACACTGTTTTAGTTATGATTTTAGTTTTGATTATTCTTACTGCCCTTTTAGTTCTAATTAAAAATAAGAAAATAAAGATACTCCGATAATTTCTGCTATAGGCTTACGGCGATCCTGTTTTATGATATTATTACTCGCATGCAAAACGCGCTTAACCCTTTCCATCTCAATGAATTGGCATTGACAGGAGCTATTGAAGTAACATTCCCAGATCCAAAACAAAGCATTAAGGCCTTCATAGCTAAAAAGTGTGGAGATATTAGGGAAGAAGAAATAACACAGATATCAGATCAGGACTACAAGGGGCTAGATAAATTAGCAGGAACTATATACTATCGTTTGTACAACCTAGAAGTTGAATGCGACGATTTATCGTACGCCGAAAACATAGGTGAACGGATATTATCCAAAGAAGAACAAAAAATGATAATCGAATCAGCGTTTACTGAAACTCTTCTATTTATTTCAAAATATATTCCAAAAGACAGAATTATTGCAACATTTCCAAACATCGATCTAGAAAGAATTGAGGAGTATGATTTTAGCAACTCCCTTCTTTCTGTCTTTATTTTGTCGGATGAAGCATTCAATCTTATAAGGATTTCAGAAGATGCACCACATTCAGATTTATTAAATAAAAATGGATATCATATTGGAACACATGTTCCAGACCCAGAACCAAAGGACGGCCCACTTGGTCCTACAAAATATATAAACACATCAGGAAAGAATTTAATAATAATTAAAGCAGGAGGTACACCAACAAATCATTTATCTACCGACGTGGGAAAAAATCAATGGCCTCAAGAGTATAAGCAACAAATTGCTGAAGAAATAAGAGCAACATTAATACATGAATTATTACATGACTTACAAATCGGGGCACAATTCAATCATGAACTTAAAGAAGCACTCGTTGAATACACTTCTGTACTGATAAACTTAAAAAATAGACCAGGACAATCTACATCTCTAGCCTATTCAACTGGGGTTGCATTTATTGGAAAATTGCTAAAAATGGGTGAATCCTCATCAGAGGAATTATTGCAGATATATGTTTCATTAAATGAAAACTCAAAACCAATTGGTAAACGAATTGCGAATACTTTAGAGGAAAAATATGGCCAACCTGCTACAAAAAGGATTCTCAATTTCGAATTCAGAGATATGGAGGATGCATTTAATTTTATTTCAAACTTAGAATTACAAGAGCCAATTCCAAAAGAGGATTATTCAATTTGAATATTGCTATAATTCCCACATGGAACCACTCGCTTCACGAATTCGGCCGCTTAGTCTTTTAGATTATGTTGGGCAAGAACATTTGGTTGGAGAAAATAAGCCACTTCGCATTGCAATTGAAACTAAACATTTGTTTTCATTTATTTTGTGGGGGCCTCCGGGAGTTGGAAAAACGACTTTGGCTCGAATTTATTCAAATGCTTTTTTTGCAAATTATCACGAACTTTCAGCAGTTTCCGCAAAAAAAGAAGAAATCAGAGATATTTTAAAGCTCAACGAAAAATCAGATAAACCTACAATTTTGCTTTTAGACGAAATTCACAGATTTAATAAAGCTCAACAAGATTTTTTGCTTCCATATGTTGAAACTGGAAAATTAACATTAATTGGCGCCACAACTGAAAATCCAAGTTTTGAAGTTATTCCAGCACTTCTATCAAGATGCCGGGTTTTTATATTAAATGAGCTAACTGATGAGGAGATGTCGGAAATAATAAATAGAACTGGTGCAGATCTTGACCAAAAAGCAAAAGACTGGCTTGTTCAAATGGCAAATGGAGATGCAAGGCAAGCAATCACAATGATAGAAAATACCTTAAGTATCTACAAAGAGATTACAGTAGAAACATTAAAGGAATCATTACAGAATAAATTCTTGAGGTATGATAAAAAAGGCGAAGAACACTACAACACAATTAGTGCATATATAAAAAGCATGCGGGCTAGCGACGCTAACGCGGCCTTATATTATTTAGCTCGCATGATTGATTCAGGAGAAGACCCAAAATTTATAGCAAGAAGAATGGTTATTTTTGCATCGGAAGATATAGGGATAGCACAACCTTCTGCGCTAATTTATACAAATGAGGTTTTTCGGGCGGTGGAAACAATTGGTCTTCCTGAATGTCAAATTAACTTAGCTCACGGAACAGTGCTTTTAGCCAAGGCCCCGAAAAACCGAAGTGCATGTGATGGCTACTTTGATGCTCTAAAAGACGTAAAAGAACATGGAAATCTTCCAATTCCAATGAACTTGCGAAACGCTCCGACAAAATTCATGAAAGAAATTGGATATGGGAAAGGTTATGAAAAGTATACTAAAGAAAGTTTACTTCCAGATAAGATAAAAGATAAAATATATATATGAATAAAATTATTAAAAATATTAGTGAATATAAAGAAATCGTAGAAAAGATTTTAAAACACTGGAACATGATGGGTGTTCCCAACGTTATAGCCCTTGTTGGAGATTTAGGTTCAGGAAAAACTACCTTCACGAAATCAATTGCAAAAGCACTTGAAGTTGCACAAGAAATCATATCCCCTACTTTTATAATTCATAGGGAATATTTAATTCCAAATTCAAAATCTTATTTGCACCATTTAGATTTATACCGGCTTGATTACGAATTTGAGCTAGACGAAATCCAAATTAAAAATTTAGTGAAAGGCACAAATGTCATAGTTATTGAATGGGCTGACAAATTTAAAAAATACGTTGATTCACTTGGTAAAATCAATAATGCAAAAATAACTTGGATAGAAATGGAATATATAGATGAAGAAACAAGGAGAATTATTGTATGAAGATTTTAGCCATAGATACAAGCTGTGATGATACATCCATTTCCATTTCGGAAGATTTAAATATTTTAGCAAATGTTTCGTGGTCAAAACTTAAAACCCATAATGATTTTGGAGGAGTCGTGCCTTCAGAAGCAAAAAGACAACACAAGGAATTTTTAGATCCAGTAATTACCGAGTCGTTGAATGTCGCACATTTAGGAATCAATGACATTGATGTCGTCGCGGTTACATATGGACCAGGTTTAGCAATTGCGCTTGAAGCAGGCATACAAAAAGCAAAAGAAATTTGTTGTAAACATAATAAAAAGCTTATTGGAGTAAATCATATGATTGGGCATATTTATTCATGTTTAGCAAAAGACGCTGAAGGAAATGCATACTCTGGAGTTGATGATTTCGAATTCCCTCTTTTAGCACTAACAATTTCAGGAGGACATACAGATTTATACTTAATGAAAAGCCATATGGAATTTGAAAAAATTGGAGGGACACTTGACGATGCAATCGGAGAAGCTTTTGATAAGGTTGGCAGAATGTTAGGGCTTGGATTTCCTGCAGGACATAAACTAGAAACTTTAGCGAAATTAGGCAATTCTTTTGCGTACGACTTTCCAAGGCCAATGCATAATACTAATGATTTTAATTGGAGTTTTTCAGGTCTCAAGACGGCAGTCTTATATCAAATTAAAAAGCTACAAAGTGGATATGAAGGAAACCCTATAAAAGATGACTTTAAGATGAAAGATGAATCAAATAATTTGGATGAAACAACTATAAATAATCTGGCGGCCTCCTTTCAGGAGGCCGCCCTTGAATCTCTAATTATAAAACTCCACAAGGCCATTTCACAATATAATCCTAAGATGCTAATAATCGGAGGCGGAGTAATTGCAAATCAAGCACTTCGCACAAAGCTTGAAGCATTATGTAAAAATTCAAACACTCTTCTATTTTATCCAAAACCAATGTGGCTCTGCACAGATAATGCATCAATGATTGCAATCGCTGCCAATTTCTATGCCAAAAAAAATTTATATATCAAAAACATCGAATCACTTGACAGAGTCCCTGGGCTTGAAATTTAGAGTTCTTATAATAATATCTTATTGATCAATTTTGAAACTTGGAGTTTAATTTAAGTTAAGAATGGATCCAAAATCGGAATATATAAATAAATTAATGGATAAAACTTGTGATGAAATTTGTAAGGTAAATTAGCAAACAAAGTCAATTCAAATGGCTAAAACGAGCTATTTCTTATATAATAAACCCAGTCGTGGTGGTCTTAGCTCAATTGGTTAGAGCGCCAACCTGTGGAGTTGGAGGTTATGGGTTCAATCCCCATAGATCACCCCAAGAGTCTAAAATCGGTTGCAAAGCCTCATTATTTGTTGATGTACCATGCCTTTTCATCGGTTCTAACCTTAAATATGCTTCCTCAATAGCTGGGTATTGTTCTATTATTGGAACTAGCCACTTATAGCTATCAATATGCAGTATTTTGTCGTTTATGATTGGGTTCGAACCTAAATCAATAAGAATTTCTCTTTTTCCTTTTAAATCTGCTCTCTTAAAATTTACCCGAGCATATGTTGCGAAATCAAATGTTTTTTCTGTTAAATCTAACCATTTATCTGTTCGCTCCTCTGTGCATTTTATCTGCTTTCTAAGGTCAGTAATCGTCTCCTGTAATTCTTTTTTAGCAGTTAGATATTCAGTATCACTGATAAGATCTCTATATCTCATTTTAGTGAGATTATCCAACTCTGTTTGTATAGAGTTAAGTGTTTTTTGTTGCATTTTATAGACTTTTGAACGTTCTGCGATCTCGTAATCATTTTCTTGGTTCAATATTTCCAATGCCCAAACTCTAAATTCAGGAAGAATCGTTAATAAACTCAATTTTTCATCAATTTGTTTTTCTAAATCTTCTAAAGTTAAAGGTTTATTATTTGTGCATTTGATAATTCTACTTTTTTTTGTACATCGATAATAAATATATTCTTTTGTTTCCCCTGTAGATTTGATAGCTTTTATTTTTCTCTCTGCTGTAAAGGAACATCCACAGATGGGGCATTTTATTAAGTTAGTAAAAGCAAACTCATGTTTACTTGTTCTAGGACTTGTATTTATGCGAAATCTTGAATTTACTTTTTCAAACTCAGACATTGTGATCATTGGCTTATGTTTGCCCTGATAAATTTCACCTCCATATTCAAACATTCCTGTATAAAAAATGTTATTAAAAATAGCATAAATTTCACTTGAAGACATAGGCCTATTTCCCCTGCGTTTCATTTTTCTCGTTCTATACCCCCATTCGTCATTAGCTTTGTCTAATATTTCAGCTGGAGAGTAGGCTCCAGTAAGCATCAGATCCCAAATCTGTCTAATTAGCCCGAATCGTTCACCATCAGGGATAATTGTTTTAGTCTCAGTATCATTTAGATAACCTTGTGGTGCAATGATAGGCGCCCATCCTTTTTCAACTTTGTTTTTTAGTCCTCTAAGTGTATTGTTTCTCAAATCCCTAATGAACTGATTGCTGACACCATTTTCCACACTAAGAATAAGTGCATTATCATCTGGTCTGTACTCTTTATCCGAAGTAACTATTGATTTTATTATTTTATCTTGAAGTAATTGCTGAAGAATTCCGCTTTCCTGAGGATTTCTTGATAATCTGTCCATCTTCCAACAAATTATTCCATTTGCTTCCCCTAATTTAATTCGTCTAATCATTTCGCTAAATTGTGGCCTTAGGTCTGGCGATTTTGCTGATTTAGATTCTTTAAAAATCTCTATAATATTTTTATCCGACGATAAAGACTTGAGACTATTTAATTGTCCATCAATGCTTTCGACTTGACGTTCTGAATTTTCAGAGGATTTTCTAAGATAAACGAAGTATTTTATATCAGTTTGTATATTATTTGCGGTTTCTTGTTCTTTTTGTGTCATTTTAATCATAAATTCCTAAGTAATATTAGTTTATAGTATTAAGTAATGTCAACTAATAATAACTTATATACCACCCCCACCCACCCCCTGCATATGGGTGCAGAATCATAACCCCGTAGCTTTTCAATCTCTATAATTTAACCATAATAACGTTTATATACATCTCATTAAAATATCTCCTTAACAAGAATGTAGTTACTATAAGTTACCAATAATTCGATGCTTACAATGGCAACTATTAAGTCAAAATTATAAAAAGTAATTCTATTAGTAATAACAGGATAAAAATGATTATTGCCATAATCGCCATACTCCCCTAAAGGGAGAGTTGGCGACAATGGTTCCTGACTTAATCGCCTGCTGGCTATAATATTGGCGACTATCGTCGATAGATGGTTTAACTGTGGGTTTATGTCAATCATAGACAATGGCGAGTGTTTGGCTAGTATTACTCTTTTATACATCAGAAAAATCCTTGTACATCAGTAACATTATTTGCTATGGGACCTGTTAAAGAGATTAAGGTTTCTCTTCCATTTTTGATTTTTTTTATTAATCCATCACTCTTCATTGAAGATACTGCTCTATCGAATGTTCGTTCAGCAGTTCCTATTTCTTTAATAAGATTTTGTCTACTCATAGCACCATTATCAGAGTCGGCTAGCACCTCTTTGATTAACTCTCTAGCTTTTTGGCTTTTATCATCATTTTTGGATTCAACAATGCCGATATAAGTAAAACCAGTAACGATAGTACCGCTACCATCGTTATTTGGTTTAACGTCCATTTGGATTAAGAATTTGTCTAGTTTTTGTTCGTCACGAGATTTTGTTTGTTCAAGAGTTAGATCAATTTTAGATTTTGCGACTGCTTCGAGTCTAAACATGGTAAAGGCTTGAGCATTTATATTGGTTGACCCACGGAGACGCTGGCCGGAGTTACGATATACACCTTGAGAGGGTTTGTTTTCGTGGTGTAGGACCAGAAAGGCTATGTTGGGGAATGTTTGTTTTAGAGCTGTAAAAAATACTTGAGTTTCTTCTGCACTATTAGAACTGCCGACCATTAAATCAACGAAAGAATCAACAATAATAAGGCCTATATTCTTCTGCTTAACAATCGTCGCAACGTTTAAAGCGAATTCAGAAATACCGCCCTTTCCGTCATGAAGCGAGAAACCTGAAGGATGTTTTAACCAATGGATTTTAGCGCTAGGTTCTCCGCCAAGATTTTTCATTCTTTTAGCTGTAAGAGATAACGGATTTTCAAGGTCAAGAAAAAGTACGTTAGTTGTGTTTGGGACTTTAAAAGTATTTAGCCAAGGTTCACCAGTGGCTACCGCCCTTGCGATAGTTAGAGTGATAAAAGATTTTCCGATACCTTCAGCGCCGTAAATAAAACAAAACCCTTCGTTATAAAGGACTTTTTCAATAAGCCATGGCATTTGCTCAAACTCCATTTTTGACAGTTCGATATCGTCAATGAAAGTATGTTCATCTGGAATATTTCCTGCTTCCCATTCAGTTTTAGAAAAGGCGCGTTTCATTAACTGCAAAAAATCTGTTTTTGAATAAGTTTTAAAGTATTCGCAGATATCTTTTGATCCTTCTGGTAAAGTAATAATTCTAGCGTGCGGTAGAAGCTCTAAGACGCTTCGTGTGCCTTTTTTACCTGCTTCATCGTTATCGTTAAACGATCCAAAGCTTTTTATCTTTTAGATGTTCTACAAAGTGGTCAGGGAAAGTATTAGCACCGCCAGTAGAAGAAACGGCGGAAAAACCTTCTTGGACGAGTTTGATTGTATCCACTTCTCCTTCAGTAACGATGATGCTATCTGATTTTAAAACTGCATGAAGATTAAAAAGTGTGGCGGTTGAACCAACGGAATTCTTATATTTAGGGCCATCGCCTGTAAGGTTGCGGGATTTTATAAACAAGTCTTCACCGTCAGCATCTTTTACTGGGATATTCAAAGAATTATCATCCCATGTTAGACCGAACAATTCTGCTGTTGCTTCTGATATTCCGTGATCGTCTAAATATTCTTTAGCGGTCATGTTTCTCCTTTCGCCATCTTCGTACAACTCTATGGTCATTATTCGTAATAGGTTTATAGACTAAGGCAACTAAGCGTATAAGCTTTAATCCTTGTTCATAGGCCTCTTTTCGAGGAATTTCGTTACCAAAGTGTTTTTTGTACAAATTTTGAAATTTAGTAACTTGCTTATCAGTTAACATTGTTGCCTCCTGAATATAATCGGGTTTTAAGTGACTTTAATTGATTAAAGTAAGCCTGAGGTTCAACAGTTAGTTCACCTTTCCAATAAGTTTCAATTAATATATCTAGGCCACTTTCTTTTTTAAAGATAAAATTTGCTTTACGCGGGTTTTGAAAATCTAAGGAATCTAAAGAATAGAAAAGAGCTACTGCAGTTGCTAATGCGAGATCTGAAGTAGTGTAATAATCTTTTGATTTAATTTCAGCTTGATTCATAATGCAGGAATTTTAGGAGAATGAGTGGTGAGTCACATTGTAGTAAAAGTGAGTTGATTAGAAATTTCTTGTTATCGTTTTGTTTTCCCAGGTAAACAACTTGTCATTTGTCTTGAAATCCTTCATGATCCTAGCATTTAATCTACGCATGGTGTCGTAAACAGATCTTTGATGTTTCTTGCCTATTTCGGAATTACCAGTCATTTCTTTAAATATGATATCCCAATAAACTGGGGTACCAATTTTATATCTTGAATTGAACAGAACCTTGCATAAATAAAACTCATTTTCCTCAATTGGTATTAGGCACTCCAAATCGTTCATTTGAATTTTTGGCTTTCCAGTATATATAAACTTAACTTTACCTAGTTCAAGTTTATGGTCGCGTTTATTAACATTAGCGAACTCTTTGTATATTTCTTCGAATTTTGAGCCTACTCTCAAAAAAACCTCATCGCCATTAACTGTAAATCTAGTAACATCAATCTTTTTGATACCATAAACAGCCGTGGAGATATCCAAAACACTTTTTTCAAAATCAATAAATTCACTTAAAGGATCCTGAACAATTCTAATCGCCTCAAGGTCGACAAGTTTGTTCAATACATCACTTTCATATTTATTGGTTGCACCTTTACGATATTTGACAAAAGGAAGTCCAGCATCCGTTAACAACAAACCGAGTTTTATTTTGTTCAGGACTCTAAGAACTCTGTTTTTATACTCTTCCTCTGGATTCATATTAATTTTAATTTTTAACTGCAAATGCAGTATACCAATTGGATGGTAAGCAATAGCATCAAATGTTAAACTAGACCGTAATGAATAAAGAATCAAAACTACCTGAATTATTAACACTTTCAAAGACTGCTAAGATTTTGGGGGTACATCCAAATACTCTACGCAAATGGGATAAAAAGGGTATTTTAAAAGCTGTTAGATTTGGTGAAAGAAGAGATAGACGATTTAAGAAGGAAGATGTTTTGAAACTACTTGAATCAAATTAGATAGACCCAAAAATCGACTTATGGTTTAACGCCGTTTTTAAGCACACAGACTCTGAATTTATCATCACTATGGACATACCACCCATCTCTATAGGCCTCTTCTGCACATACTTTTCGTATTTTGGCTGGACGCAATTGAATCCAATAAAAACAACCAACTAATAATAAAATACCTACTGAAAGTACAGCAAACCACTTGTAATTTTCCTTAAGCCAAGATTCTGTAATCATTTACTCTTAACCTCCGCTTCGATATGATTAATTTTAGGTTTGGCCAATAAAGCGTATGCATACGCTAACAAACTAGAGCTTATATAAAAGAATGCCATAACATCATTTCCGTCACCATATGCAAACATTCCTGTTACTAATAAATTAATAAAATTGATTGCAAGAACGAAAACCAGAAAGTAGTCGATAAATTTTGATCCCCATACAGTCTGTTCAAATTTTCTTCTCTTTGTACGGCTATACAAGAGCATCCCAATCGCCAAAAAGAACACTAAAGCTAGCTTTCCACCTACAACGTAACCCAATTCATAACTGCCTTCAAACCCAAGATTATTATTGTTTGCGACTTGCGATGCGGTTCTCAATTCGTCTAAAAATCCCCCAATTGTAATTATCATAAAGAACCAAGCTATTTTAATTCCTCTGTTTTTTTCGTTGAGTGTTAATACCATGTCTTAGCCTCAATATATCATAAACAAGACTCATCGTCTCTGGATACATTGTCTTCATTTAAGGACTATTACAGATATGGAGAAAGTAAAAAAGCTGTTTGGTGATCACCTTCGCAAACTAAGGCACAAGAAAAATTGGACACAAGAGGAATTAGCAGACAAAGCCGGATTACACTCCACTTATATTGGACAAATAGAACGGGGCGTGCGTAACCCTTCACTAATAAACCTCTACAAACTCGCTAAAGCATTAAAAATTACGGCGGGAGAATTATTGCCTTTTTAGCGTTAGTTAATAGATCTTCTTTTTATCATTATGAAATAATACACTTTAAAAAACTCGGTTGTGAGCATCACTGGGAAACTATATGCGATATAAAACTATCTAAATTGCACAAACAATATATTTCTGGTTTTGATATTTGTAGCAGGGTTAAAGAGCCGTCACATAGCTTTAGCTATATTTGAAAGAAAAGTAATTGAGGTACATATAACTGTCGGTGTTATACTTTTTTTATATGACCGATTCTAAACTTAACAGTGTTAAAGAGAAGCTTTCCATAGCTTATTTGCATGCTGTTGTAGCTAAATTGAATTATGCGTTAAATCCCTCGAGTAAAGATTACGATAATCTTGGAATCGATTACACTATTGCTAACCGCATTATTGGAGAATCTCGTAGCGTCACCTCTGAGAGTGCTGAGATTAAAATACAATTAAAAGCTACGACGGTTTCTAGTTCTACAATGTTTCGAGATTTAGGCGATTCGATTGAATATAATTTGAGTTCACCTATTAAGAAGCTGTTTTACGGTAGGTTCTATTTAGTTGTATTAGTATTGCCACCAGAAGTAACCCAAGACACTTGGTTAGAGTGGTCTAACGAGCATATGTTATTAAGAAGGTGTGCATATTTCAAAGAAGTCAAAAACGAATTACAAGGTAAGATTAAAATACATAAAGAAAACTGTTTTAGTCCTACAAATTTGGAGAAAATGTTTACCTAATATGCAAATTAAAACTATTAGCCCTGCTAAAATAGAAGAAGTATTCAAACTGCTCAGTTGGAGTTCAAATGTAGAGGATGGATTCATAGTTTTCAAATCCCCGGACAAAACGGTTATTACCCCATTGCCCAAAGAGGAAAAAGCTGAAAGTTATGCTTATTATCAAGATAAAGCCCTGAAGATATTGCTATATGCGTTAAATCTAGAAGAGAAAGTTGAGAACTTAACGGATCTTGCAGACCAAATAACTGCGCCAACTTATAAAATATTTAATAGGATAGCGCTAAAGGAAAAATACAGTAATACTGCAGTTCCTTTTGAACTTGCAACTAATTTTCCATTAAAAAACATCGAGGCTTTTCGAACATATTGTTTAAAAAGAACTAATGGTAGGCAGTCAATTCCGATATCGGATTTCGAGTTCAACCATACACAAGTAGGTAGCTTTGTTATCCCAGTTTCAATTAAGGTAAATCCTGAACCAACATTATCATTTCATAATTATCCAAATATAACGCATACTTTCATAAAAGATTATTTAAGTTTAATTGACACATTAGTTAATGTAGACATACAGGATAAGAAAAATTATGCAAACGCTATTGTAGATGCAGGGATAGACGCTAGCATTGTAAAAGACATAATAGGGCATAAAGGAAGCATAGCTACGTACAAAGAAAAATATATTTCTTCAGTCGAGGCTTTAACTATCACAAGTAAATCTAATATATTATTAGATCGAAAGCTTTCTGAAAATGACAAAAAGTTTAAAAAAGTGGACCTAGGTAAGCTGAAACCTCTTGAGCTTGATGTCGTAGAACTTATAGAAGACATAGAAACAAGCCGGGATGAATCGAGCGTTAATTACAATCATGCAGACATAGAAGTGCTGGTTGATGCAGTTGATGAAAACGGTACGGCAAAATTTACTATTCTAAAAATAAATAAGGAGGAGCCACCTTCTGTTTTCAAAGCAAGAACTACAAAACTACCCAAAAGCATCCTGGATTTTTGTGCAGATGCATTTAAGACAAGAGACCCTATTCTTATCAAAGGGGATATTGAAAAACAAAAAGGGAAAATGGGCGATATATATCATGAAAGTTTTGGGGCAATTAACAGAAATCATGAAATGACACTTTTTGATGGTATAGAGAAGGAAGATAGCTGATTATTTTTATGGAATAAATGCTTCCAAGTAAAAATTACTCTACACATACAGATATCTCAGTTCTAACCTTCGAGACTACGTGACCCCAAGATTTTTAGTTTTGCTTTTGATATCCAACTGGTATTTTTACTTCACTTCCGTTTGCTTCTTTGAATATTTCAACATATTCAGATAGGCTTTCCAGTCCAACCTTTTTTCTTCGTTCATCAACTTTAGAAATATCTTTTATTGGTCTAAATTGACAAAGATTGCTACATTTTTTTGCACGAAGTTGAGTTCCATATATTTGCGGTTTTCCTCTATACACATTCACCCTATCCTGTAAATATGCTACGTTTCTAGGGTTTACGTCACCTTCAGCCTTTTTCATCATTTCGAGATACTCTTCCATAAACTTTATACTTGTTTTTGGAAAATGCTGAATCAAAAGCCATGCATTAAAAGAAGCCTTTTCACCAAACTTACTAAAACTTATCAAACCATGTTCTTTAACAATCTTTCTAACCGCAGTACGATTAACATCTATAATCCTTTTTATTTCTTTCTGGTCTGTCGGTTTTTTATTTAAAGCCTTTTGATCTTTATCAACCATCTCCTGTAGTAAATCGGGAATTAAATTTTTATCCTTAATATCTTTATTGATCATAACTTTTATTGTACATGTTAAAATTTGCCACGTCCGAATATCTCAATCCTAACCCCTGCGACGACGCGATCCCAAATATTAGTTTCTACGCATTTTATTATAAATTCAATATATCCGAATCGTGCAGGTTTGAGTTTGTCAACCGTCATCCAAGTAGAAGAGGTATAATCGGCATCGATGAATAAACTTGTAAACATGATCAATTCAATACTTGATAAAATTAGTGGAGACAGTGAATTATCATGTTTAGGAGCCTACGAACAAGGATCTTATATACTGGGCTACGCCGATGAGTTCTCTGATAGGGATTTTATTGTATTTTGGGAAAAGAATCTTCCTAGGGTCAATAGTAGAATCAAGATTCTGAAAAATGAGAAAGCGATTATACACGAGGTGAAAAATGTTGCACAGATAGATACTGGGTTTGATCTTTTCGAAGTAGACAACCAGTTGGTAAATATTGCTCATAAAGTTGGTCTTGAAAAGTTAGAGGATATAAAAGCGATAAAGGTATACTCTGTTGAGAGTTTGAGTGCTGTTTATAATCTTCAAAAGGCGCATATTATTTTTGATCCAACAAAGAAAATCAAAAACATCCAGAATCAAGCGATTATAAAAGATGAGGACAAGAAAATATTTATCGAAACATTTTCAACTAAGATTAGTTATTTACTAAGAGAATTAGAAATTGCAGTGAAAAGAGACTCTAAATTAAGATTTCTAAATATATACGCAGAAATTTTAGATTATCTTTCCATTTTATCTTTATTAAAAGATGACCTAACCGTTGTATATACTAAATGGTATGAAAAAACGATAGCTGATCCCGATTTAAAGCAGATATACGAAAACATATCACGAGACATAAATTTAGAATCTTGGATGAGTAAAATATTCCACTATGCCAACCAAATTGGTATTAAACCTTCCAAAACATTAAGAGCCTAATGTTTAAAATGCCATTCCTCAAAACCAGAAATGGTAACATACATATGATGAGTAAATCGAAGCTTGAAAATATTGCTTTTATTGATGGACAGAATTTGTATATGGGTACATCAAAGATAAATAAGAACCCATGGAAAATTGATTTAAGCAGATTTAGAATTTACCTTGAACAAAAGTACGATGTAAAACGTGCCTATTACCATTTAGGATATATAAACGAAAAACACCAAGACTTATATGAAAACATTCAACGTTCTGGTTTTATTCTGGTATTTAGACAACATAGCTCAACAATGGCAGGGTTAAAAAAAGGAAACGTTGATTCAGATATTATTTTTTCAATTATGAAACGATTATACAAAAACGAATTATTTAATAAAATCATTCTAGTCTCAGGGGATGGTGATTATAAAATGTTAATTGATTTTTTGCTTGAAGAAAGTAAATTGGAGAAGTTACTTTTTCCAAACAGACCAAACAGGTCATCCCTTTACAAGAGCCTGTCAAACAATTTCTTTGCGTATTTGGATGATGCAGATATTAGAAAAAAGATTGAAATAAAAAAGAAAAAGGTGCCTTAGGTAGTTAACCTTTCGGACCCTTTTTCGTCGTAATGCAAGCATTCTAACAAAGAGGCTTTAGAATATCAACGGTCTGATTTGCAGGATACACCAAACAGTTTCTAACTTCATCCATCCAGCCACCCCAATTCATATCGTCAAAAGTCTGAAGGCCCAAATGTAAAGTGAAAATCTTTAGGTCTAATTTGTTCTGGCAATAAGTCGTGAAGAATATCTAGTTTATCCATGAAACCTAAATATCTTGATGCGGCATCTCTTCTTAAAAGATTGCCTTTATACCAATCAGGTTCTAAATCAATATCATAAATGAATAATAAAGGCTGAGTTTTCCATGGTAGGTTTTGTGGGAGAATATCTGTTTCACAAGGAAAAGTGCAGGTGCCATCTGCAACAGAACCCAAAACTTTAATACCTTGTGACCCTAATAAACCCACTTCATCTAAATAAGTTTTTATTCCAGATACTAGTCCCATATAAACTTTTTGAGCAACATTTTCACTTTTTGAATTTTTAAAAATACACCTAGGAATTAAAAGGCCTCGGCCATCTATCATGAATCCCATTAGTTGTTTGTTCTTATCTATATATTCAATAGATGAAAGATCTTGGAGCTGATCATAAATGACGTCCAAGGCAATTGGAATTTCTGAATTTATAAGCGGATTTAAATCCAAAGATCTTAGTTCTTGCAAAAGCATTTCTTCTTTTTCGTGAAGAGTTGGTTCAAATAAGGTTTGGACAGGAAGAGGACTCATATTTTATTTTCTAATTCATTAATATCTATTTCTCATAACTATGAAAACTTTAACATTCGAAAGGATTAATTAAAACATGTCCTAACTTCGTTTATCCAGCGAACACATTCACATTTGCAAAATGAGCCGGTTCACAAACTTCTCATCTACGAAGTGTCTTCATTTCTATGAACAAGCCCGTATGTTGAAATAGTACGTAGAATGCTTATAATTTAGATATGGAACAACAGACTACAAAAATAAGCGTTGGAATTTTAGTCTTTAAAGAAGATAATATCCTTTTTGGCAGAGGAAAAGACAAAGCGGGTAACATCAAGTATATTTTGCCGGTTGGTCACTTAGAGTTTGTCAAGGACCCCATTTTTCAGACACTGTTTCTATCAACTTTTTGACTTTCTATAAATTCAATCGGTGACATTTTAAGCGCTGAATGTATTCTTTTATTGT
>Ga0209542_10007787_pt1 | contig 20234 bp, 25 predicted proteins | sample RifCSPhighO2_01_FD_184028 | JGI IMG/M metagenome (GOLD analysis project Ga0209542, IMG submission 184028) | Soil microbial communities from Rifle, Colorado - Rifle CSP2_plank highO2_0.1 (SPAdes) (version 2) | ecosystem: Environmental > Terrestrial > Deep subsurface > Rock core/Sediment ...
CAATTACCTGTTGAATCATTCCAAGCTCGATTCTTCCAACAAATCTCTGTATTGCATCAATTGGATTTTTTGCATGAACAACTCCTGCAAGGCCAATTCCTGCCAACCTTAAATCTGCAAATAATTCAAAATCACCGGTGTTTCTCATTTCGTCAAAAATGGTGTAATCGGGCCTTGAAAGAAGCAGGACATCATGTACTTCCTGTGCATCTCCATGCGATATTGCATACTGCGTAATGGATTCAGACAAAATCATGTCCCTTGGCGCTTCAATTGTCTTGACTATTTTGCCTTTGGAGGCGTAAAACTCTGCAAGAGCCTGCGCAAAGGTACTTTTGCCCATTCCTGGTGCACCTGCAATAAGGACGCCCTCTGCCTGGGCAGTGATTCTTTCCATTAATTTCTCTGAAAGATTGTAGTCCTGCAACTTCAAAGTTTTTACAGGCCGAACCGCAGTTATTTCCCAGCCGTCTGAAAATGGAGGTTTTGTAATGACAATTCTATATGAACCAAGTTGAACTATTGTTGAGCCAGGTCTTTCTATTTCTATGAAGCCATCTTTCCTAATTCCAGATTGTTCAATTATTTCTCTGCTGATATCTTGGATTTCCTGCCTTGTTATTGGTGCTTCCTTAATCTTTACAAATTCCCAGTCACCTGGCTTTCCTTTTTTTGCCATTGGTGAAACATTTTCGCGCAAATGCACGCTCATTGTTGTTGAGTCAAAAAAAGAGTCAAGCTCTATTTGCTTTGGAGTTGTAATTGGCTTGGAATAAATTACTTGTATCCCTTTTGTCTGGCAGACCCTCCATTGGACTTTATCTGAAGTAAAGACTGTGCCTTCCTGCTCGTATGCCAATTCTCGAACCAGAGTGTCGATTTCGTTCAGAGTGGGGTTTTTGTAATCAGGCTTTTTGCCGACGAATTCGATTGTGAATTTTAGCTTGGTTGAATATTCCTTTAGTTTTTCAAGCTCATCTAAGCCGAGAAACCCCACTGCTTTATTCTGGTTGGCAAGCTGCTCAAAAAGCGCGATTGCAGCTTCATGTATTACTATTGCCTCGACTTCGAGCTCTGGAATTTCAAGCTTTGCTGAAACCAATCCTTCGATGAGTACGGAAGTATCTGGAACAAGTCTTTCTACATGCTGTGGCTCCCGCATGAAAAATCAGCCGTTAAGAAGTTTAAATATGTTTTGGGTAATTTTCAATCTTCGTAATATATTCGGAATTTTCGGACGAGGTTTTATATTTTAGTCATTACCAAAATTTTATATGCGATTAAGGCTAAAAAGAGGTAGGCAAAGAGAATTACTCGTGAAAGCGGTAAAAGCCATTGGTTCAGAAAGAAGGTTGGCTAAAAAACTCGGATTATCAAAAGGAGCCATTTATGGTTTAAAAACTGAAAAAAATACTATTTCCTACGATATTTTGATGAAAATTTATTCTTATCTAGAATGCGATTTAATTTCTCATGAATCGATTGAAGAAATACTTAATGATAACTGGGGAAAAAAGAAAGGTGGGAAAAATTTTGTTGAAAATAAAAGAAAATTTGGAAATTTTAATGAAAGTATGAAAAAACTCCACAAAGCCAGCTCTTTTTGGATGAAAGAATGGCATAAAAATGCCAAAATAAACGACCCAGAAAATTATTATAAAAGCCAATATAAACAACCTCGGCCTAAAGGCCGAGGTATTTTGAGAACAAAAAACATGAGAAAACGAGATGCAACCGAGGTTGTTTATTCCGAAAATTTGTGGAGACCAAAGTCTCCTCAGCCTAAAGGCAGAGGTTTCAAATTTTCGTTATGAAAAATTTAAGAAAATAGGAGGATATAAACTAACAATTCTTAACGGAGTTAAGGTCAGAAATGCTTTGGAAAAAACAATTGGAGATTTTTTATGTATTTCAAATATTAAATTTCGATATGAGCCATATATAAATATAAATCAAAATTGTTACTTTCCTGATTTTTTGATTGATAAGGTGATTATAGAAGTTACAGAATGGAATAGACCCTCAAAAAGTAAAATTAATAGGCTTAATAATAAAATAAGAGCTTATTTGTCAGGCGGATATAAAGTATATTTCTTTATTCCTTTTAAATCAAGAAACTTTTATAAAGAACTTCAATGCCCAGTTATATCAACCGTAAGCGAACTACGGTTTTTTTTGCCCTCGTAGCTCAGACGTGGCAAACCACGGAGCAACCGGTAGAGCGTGCGAATCCCAAAAGGATTCACGAAGCTGTTAATACCGACAGAGCAGGAACCGCAAGGTCGGCAGTTCGAGTCTGCCCGGGGGCGTTTATAATTTTGGGTGGATAAAATATGTCTTATCAGAGGGAACTAGTTGTGGATTCTGAAGAATCTGAGTCGACACATAGACTCATTAGAGAAGAAAAATATAAGGGATTTATTATAAGATATCATGTTGAAGAATACCACTATAAGCAAAAACCTTGGTATGATACAGATCATGTTGTTCACATTGTATGTTTTAATCCTGCCGATGGAGATTTTTTTGACGAACATTCTCCTAAAGTAAATAAACTCAGAGCGATACTTGGACAATTCGATGAGAAAGATATCAGTGCCATATTGGGCGATGATAAAGCGGGACTATTTCCCGGTTCAAGTAATTGTAGTTTAGGGTATAACGAAGTAGTTGTTGGCTTCTATACTTACGAAAGCGAATATGTTGGGCCTTTAGAAGCTCTTGTAAAAAAAGCAATAGATCAATACCATGCTGCATTACTTTCCGAATAGATTTATAAACTATTATCTTGACCAAATGCAATCCAATGGGCCCGTAGCTTAGCCTGGTGGAGTGCGCGACTGATAAGGTCGGTTCCACTAGAACCGTAGATATTTAGATATCGCGTGGTCCGCGGTTCAAATCCGCGCGGGCCCACTTATTTTTTAAAATTAATGCTTGAAATGCCGCATTCCTGTAAAAATCATCGTCATTCCATGTTCGTTTGCAGCTTCGATTACTTCACTATCCTTCATTGCGCCGCCCGGCTGAATGACCGACTTTACTCCGATGTCTGCTACCTCATCAATTCCATCCCTAAATGGAAAGAACGCATCAGAAGCAACAACGCATTTGTCTCCAAGTTCTCTTGTAATGTATTCATGGACAGAGTGATTTTCAATTTTGCCTCTCCATGTTTCGAAATTTTCTTTTTCGCTTGCGAGAATTTCAACCCAATGCGGCGCTGCTCTACCAGTAATTATATCATATTCTAAGGTCAGATTTTCAGACGCCTTGCTTTTGGCTAATTTTCCACCCGCGTCCTTGCGATTGGGCTGTCCTGCGCCCATCCCAATAACCTGATACAGTCCTTTTTCATATTCCCTTGCAATTACAACTGCGTTTGACTTTGTATGCTTTGCAGCAATCCAGGCAAACCTAAATAACCCTTCTCTTTCAATTGGAGGGAATTTTTTAGTTGTTACTCCAACCAGCCTTTTTATTTTGTTTTTCTCATCCTCGACATAATAAGCCGGCTTAAACAGGCTTCGGATATTTCTTGTAAGAAATAATTCATTATCCCTATCTTGCACTAAAATTCCGCCAGGCAAATCCTTTAATTCAAACGGGTCTTTTTCCTTTCCTATGTGGCCGACAGCTATCAAGCGCAATCTTTCCTTTGTTTTTTTACCCTTTATGTACTCGAGTGCTTCCGGCGCGAAGGAGGGAGCAACAATCGCTTCAACAAACCACCCATGTTTTCCTTGAGAATTTAGGCGCTCAGTAATTGCTTTCATGACATCAATTCCAACATCGCGGTTAAAAGCAATTACTCCTCCAAAAGCAGAAACGGGGTCTCCCTGCCACGCCCTCTCCAGCGCCTGCAAAATGGTTTTGCCTGTTGCAAGCCCGCAGGGGTTCGTATGCTTTATTACTGTGCAGCAGGGCTCGCCAAATTCTCTAACAGCTTCAAGGCCGGCAGCAGCATCGACATAATTGTTAAAACTCATTTCAGCGCCATGCAGCTGTTTTCCTGTGATTGCATTTGCACTAAATGGCTCCTCGTCCTGAAAAATAATTGCGCTTTGGTGCCAATTTTCGCCATAGCCTCCCAGAGCCCTTCCATTTATCCATTTCTTTCGCAGGGTTTCTTCTGAAGCTAGTAATCTTGTTATTGCCACCGCATTCTGCGCGCGGTAATCTGCAACATTATTTATTGCTTTGACTGCAAGTTCTCTTTTGGTTGTCAGGGAAAGCTCGCCTCCGCTGCTTATTAGTTCATTTGCAATCTTTGCGTAATCGTTAAGGTCTGTAATTACGCCCACACTTTTGTAATTCTTTATCGCTGATGTAACCATTGTTGGGCCGCCAATATCCATGCTCTCAAGCATTTCCTCTTCCTCAATCTGAGAGCCGCTTGCTTCTGATTTAAACTTGTAAAAGTTGCAAACAACGAGCGAAATTGGTTTTATTCCGACTTTTTCTGCCTCTTCCTGATCTCCCGGATGTGTTGGGTCAAAAAGAATTGCGCCTTCGATTAATGGATGGATGGATTTTAACCTTCCCCTAAAGACTTCAGGAAAATCAGTGATTGTTGTGACATCAAGGACTTTTAGGTTAAGGTGATGTTCATTTATTAAAGTCTGTATGGCTCTTGCGGTTCCGCCTGTTGAAATCACTTCAAAATCGCATTGTGCTAACGCTTTTAGCAAAACAAGAAGATTACTTTTGTCAGTGACGCTGATTATCGCGCGCCTCATTCCATGCAAAAGGTTTTCGGCAGACATTTAAAAAGATTTGCTAAAGTTACTCAATCAATACAGCGCATGCAATTGTCGTAGTCCAAAGGCCGTCTTTATGGCCTTCGGCAGATTGAACAGTGTTATTAGTCTTGAATATGTGTCCAGATGCCTTATAGATTTCTTCTCTTTCTTCCCAAGCAGTATCTGGATCAAACTCTATTCCTAAGGTACTTGCAAGCATTGTTGCAGCCAGATCCTCAGCATACTCTCCAGATTTTTTTGCTGTTTCGCCATAAGAATGATGCTCTGAAAGATAACCATAATTTTCTGAATTTTTAGGAATTGCAATTCCAATTGAAGATGCAATCAACCTGTTCGGTTCATCTGTTTCGCTTCTTGCCATTACAACAAAAAGTATTTGGCCTGCCTTTAGCTCTTTAAGTCCTTCTTCTCTAGGAATTATCTTGCAATTAGGCGGCAGAATGCTTGAAACGTACACAAGGTTGTATTTTTCTATTCCGGCATCTCTTAATGCAGCCTCAAAGCTTGCCAGCCGGTCCTTGTGTACTCCCACTCCTTTAGTCAGAAACATGCTTGTAGCTAAAATCATAAAAATAATTAATGATTTGTTATTTAAAAAATTATTGAAATATTTTATTCATCTAATCCAAATCTTTTTCTTAAATTAGGAATCAATCCAAATGCCAAGAACCCTAATACGGCCATGCTTATCCAAAAAACAAGGTCGCTGATTGTTCCCATGATAAAGGACAAAAATAAGGTAAATGCCGTTGCTGCAAGTACTGCTGCTAATATCTGAATAACTAGTTGCGGCTTCACAAGAATACCTTATATATAGCAACTAATATTTCTTTCGGTTTATGAAAGTCGAGCAAATCTCAGCGGATCCTGTAATAAACCTTGCATTAGATACTATATCAAAAGGCAAACAGGCTCTTTTGTTTGTTGGCACAAGGCCATCAGCCGAAAAAGTTGCAGAAGACATTGCTAAAAAAATAAAAACAGAATCGCCTGAATTGGATAAATTATCTTTCGATGCGCTTGAAGCGCTGCAAAAGCCTACGCAGCAATGCGAAAGGCTGGCAAGAACGCTTAAGAAAGGAATAGCATTCCATCATAGCGGGCTTGTAAGAGAGCAAAAAACTCTAATTGAGGATGCATTTAGGGAAGGAAAGGTGAGGATAATCTGCTGCACGCCGACCTTGGCTGCAGGCGTTGATTTGCCTGCCTTCAGGGCCATAATTCGCGATTTGAAAAGATTCGGGGATAGAGGCATGAATTGGATTCCGGTTTTGGAATATCTGCAAATGGCCGGAAGGGCAGGAAGGCCAAGATTTGATACCGAAGGTCAGGCAATTGTGTTTGCTTCGACAGAATCTGAAGCAGAAGCGATAACTGAAAAATACCTAAAAGGCGAGCCAGAAGAAATTTTCTCCAAATTAGCAGTGGAGCCTGTTCTTAGAGTCTATGTGCTTTCAATGATTGCATCGCAAGTTGCAACAACAAGGGCAAGGCTGCATGATTTTTTCATGAAGACTTTCTGGGGCCATCAGTTCAAGGATGAAAAGAAGCTAGAACATATAATTGACCGCATGGTTGAACTGCTTAAAGAATGGAAGTTTGTAAAAATTGAGGATTTTAAGAGTGCAGATGAAGATGAAAGGATAAATGCGACAGAAATCGGAAGAAGAGTATCTGAATTATATCTCGACCCCTTAACTGCTCATCAACTAATTGAAGGCTTGAAAAGAGTAATTCCAAGCTCTGATCTGTTTTCATTTTCCCATTTAGTTTCATTTACTCTTGAAATGAGACCTTTGCTTAGAGTAAGGACTAGGGAGCAGGAAATTATAGAGCAGGCACTCGCATCAAAAAATCTACTTATTGATGAGCCTTCACTTTATGACGAGGAATATGAAGATTTCATCAATTCTGTAAAAACTGCGCTTTTTTTGGAAGAATGGGCTGAAGAAAAAGACGAGGAATACTTGCTTGAGAAATATTCGATAAGGCCAGGAGAAATAAGAGGAAAGCTTGAGATAGCCGACTGGCTCCTCTATGCAACATACGAACTTGCAAGGATGCTAAAAATGCAGCCTTTGCTTAAAGAGATTGTAAAAACCAGGATAAGATTGCGCTACGGCGTAAAAGAAGAATTGCTTCCATTGCTTAGATTAAAGGGAATAGGCCGAGTCAGGGCAAGAAAGCTGCACAATAATAAGATCAGAACCATTGGAGATGTCAAGAAATCTGATATTGCAACTTTGAAAGCAATTCTTGGTGAAAAGGTTGCATTAGAGACCAAAAAGCAAGTGGAATCAACTAAAAAAGAAGACAAGGAGCAGTATGAGTTAGAAGAGTTCTAGTATTTGAACTTTCTTTCATAATCCTTATGGCTGAACCATTCTAAAATCACATTGATAATCATAACTTCATCAGTTTTTATCGTATAAATTAGCCTCCAGCCGGTTGGAAGGTTGTATTTCCATAGATTTGTGATTCCATGTTTTTTGACATAATCTTTAGGCCATAACTTTTTCTGTATCTTTAATCCGCACATAGGATTCTTCTTTAGGTCTTGAACTGCCCCCGATATAAATTCAAATAACTGTTTATCTTCAAATTTTCCTTGTTTTAATGATTCGAAGCTTTTTTCTATTTTCTTATCTGCAAATGCTACATATGTTGGCTTCATCTAAGCTTAATTCCTCTAGAAAGCATCCTTTTAATTCCCTTAGGGTCATGTGTCCAGATTATTACCCCATCTTTATCTATCATTATCTTTCCTGAATCTTCCAGATAGCCTAGAATTGTCTGGAATGTCTGATACATCATCTTTTTTGGCAAATTTTTCCATAACTGATATTTTCCAAACTCCTGGCTATGCTTCTTTATGGTTGCCTCCACCATAAGTACTGATTCTAACGTTGGGCTGTGACTGATTGTTTTTGGCATATTATATAAATATATATAAGAAGACGTATTTAAGGTTTTCCTCAGTTCTTTTGCCTCATTCATTTAAAGTATAAGTAAACAGAAATTAATATATTTTCAGTAGAAATTTTCGCAAGATTTCCGATAATCAAATTAGTGAGTGTAAGTACTCTTTTTTACCCATACCATTCTTTTTAGCCAGCTTTTCAAATACTCTGTCTATTCCAGAGCCGTATTGCGCTGCAATTTTTTTTCTCATTGCAATATCCTTTGGCATTCCTTGTGAAATAGCCGCCTCTCTTAGAATCATTTTCTTTTCTTCAGATGTAATTTTCCACTCGCTTGGAACTTTCATTGCAATTTTAATCAGCTCTTCATCGAGAAAGGGGACAAGCAAATCCACATTTTCATGCGTTCCGATAGCATAATCTCTGCCCAAATCTTTTTTCCACATCCCTTTTAGCCCAGACCAGCACTCTTCATTGATATTTTTTGCCTTTGAGTGCCTTTCATAGCCAGCAAATATTTCTTCTGAACCTAATCCTGAAAAAAAGCTTGCAACTCCGTCTTCTTTTCCTAATCTGATTGCCGCCAAGGCAGTTGCACCCACGCCTGCATTTACAACGCTATCGTCCTTAATTATGCGGAAAGTTTCTTTTATATAATTTTCAACTTCTATTGCACCCAGTATTTTTATTTTCTGATTAAACCCGAGCAATTTAGCAATTTTTTGTGATTCGATAATGTCTCTTGCATCTTCAATTCCAACCGTATAGCATGTAAAATCTCCTTTTAATCTTTTAATTAGAAATGCGATTAGTGTTGAGTCAATCCCCCCAGAAAACATGACACCAAAATGCTTCTTGGGCATTCTTTTTTTTATTGCTATTTCTAACGTTTCATTGATTGATTTTATTGCTTCGCCCTTATCGCCAAAATTGTCTGAAACTTTTAAAGATTCGATATGCTTTATCCAGTCTTGTTCTAGAGACAAATTGTTTCCCTTTATTATTTTTGAAAGTATTGCCATTATATCTGGGAGATTTTGCCGTCTTTAAAATCCTATTTATTAAATTTCTTATATATTGCAATACTTTTTTAAATCGGCTACGAAAAGTCAGGGTATGAAGAACTTCATGAAGTGGCTTGTCCCAAATGAAGAAAAGTTCTTCGATATGTTGACTGAAGAAGCAAATAACCTAAAAGAGACTGCATCGCAATTCAAGAAATTTATCCATGAATATAATTCTCTGAGCCCTCATCGTAGATTAAAAAAAGCCGAAATGATAAAGGACTTTGAGCATAAAGGGGACAAGCTCGCAAGGAAAATAATAAATGAGCTCGACCGCTCGTTTCTTACTCCTTTTGATAGTGAGGACATCCATCAGCTAGCTGTTCTTCTAGATGATGTTATCGACATAATGAACCTAACAGCACATAAGTTCATCACATATAAAATAAAAAAGGTAGACAGATATATGGTACAGCTTGCAGACATTCTTTATAGGTGCGTTGTGGAAATAAGTGAGGGCGTAAATGATTTAAGGAAGCTAAAGCAGGTAAATGAGCATTGTGTAAGAGTAAGTGGCCTTGAAAATGATGCCGACAATGTAAAAGCTGATGCACTTGCCGCATTGTTTGAAAATGAAAAAAATCCGATTGAACTAATCAAGCGCAAGGAAATAATTGAATCCATCGAAAATGCAACTGATAAGTGCGAGCATATTGCGCATGTCTTTGACGGTGTCATAGTCAAACATGGTTGAAATCATAATTCTTGCAGTAATAATCATAATAATAGCGCTTGTTTTTGATTTTATCAACGGATTTCATGATTCGGCGAACGCGATAGCAACAGTTGTATCAACTAGAGTTCTTTCACCACAAGCAGCTGTTGCCATGGCAGCCTTCTGGAATTTTATTGGAGCATTTGTATTCAGCACGGCAATTGCAAAAGTTGTTGGAAGCGGAATAATAGATCCGAATGTAACGACCCTAAGACTTATTCTTGCAGCGTTGATAGGCGCAATTGCATGGAATCTGATAACGTGGTATTATGGCCTTCCTTCATCAAGCAGCCATGCACTAATTGGCGGATTAATTGGTGCTGCTTTAGTAGCAGCTGGTATAGGGGCAATCAATCTGGGAGGCGTCAGCAAAACAGTAACTTTCATTTTCATTGCGCCTGCACTTGGCATGATAGGCGGCATACTTGGCATGCTTGCATTGACGTGGGGATTTAGGAAAGCATCAAAATCAGTCAATCCTTATTTTAGAAAATTGCAATTGGTTTCGGCCAGTTTTTATAGCCTTGGACATGGGACTAATGATGCGCAAAAGACGATGGGAATAATTGCAGCTGTTTTATTCGCTGCAGGAATAACTTCTGAATTTATGATCCCTGTGTGGGTGATTCTTGCTGCACATAGTGCAATAGCACTAGGAACTTATGCTGGTGGCTGGAGAATAGTAAAGACAATGGGAACTAGAATTACAAAGCTAAAGCCTGTGCATGGCTTTGCTGCAGAAACTGCAGGCGGTTTTGTGTTGTTTGGAACTGCACATTATGGAATTCCTGTAAGCACGACTCATGTTATTGCGGGTTCAATAATGGGCGTAGGCTCTGTAAAAAGAACATCAATGGTACGCTGGACTGTTGCAAGAAAAATAATCGGTGCATGGATACTTACAATCCCTGCAGCTGCTCTAATAGCTGCGGTTTCTTATTTTGGGTTATTCTGGTTATTTTAGTAACATATAAATATCGATAAACATACACACCTCTTTATTGGGGAGGGATTTGATAAAAATGAAAGACCAAAAACTAAAAATCAAAATAATAATGGGGACCGTGAGAAAAAACAGGTTCACGGAAAAGACAAATAAATGGGTGCATGAGGAGGCAAAGAAAAAAGATTGGGACGTCGAGCTCTTGGATTTGAAAGATTATCCGATGCCATTCTATGAAGAACCAATAAGTCCAGCACAAGTAAAAGACGGAAATTACGCAAATCCAATGGTGAGAAAATGGGCAGAGAAGATAAATGAAGCTGATGCTTACATCGTTATTACTCCTGAATACAATCACGGTTATCCTGGTGTGCTAAAAAATGCGATGGATCAAGTTTATGCCGAATGGAATAACAAGCCAATTGCATTTGTGAGCCACGGAAGCGCAGCAGGCGGCTCAAGATCAGTTGAACAGCTAAGATTGGTCGCAGTAGAACTGCAGATGGCGCCAATTAGAACTGGCGTCCACATAGCCAATTTCTGGAATCAAGTTGATGAGAAAGGAAATCTAAAAACAGAGCCTTATCAAAAAACACTAGAGGGACTTTTTACGCAACTTGAATGGTGGACAAAGGCATTGAAGGCTGCAAGAAATAGCAAGTAAAAGAGGATTAGAAGCCCTTTCCGCTTGAGAAACCGCCTCCATCTGCAACTTTTCCCGGTTAAGAATTTCTCTAAACATTATTCAAAAATATTTACATCCACCGGCAAATTGGTCAACAAGCGGTTGGGGAATTCTTGTAGGTCTCCCTTCGGTATCTATGATCGCAAACTCGACCAAATTATCAAGAGCAGGTTTTCCATCTCTTTCGATAACATGATGGAATAATGCAACGGCTCCAACAACATACAGCGTCGTACGAAGGTTCAAAACTTCTCCTCCAAAAATCTGCGATAAGTACATGGGAGCCTGCTGACGGACATATCCAAGCAATCCATAATCTTCTGTGTGCGCCCCAGTTTTATCGAAAAGGCGTGTTCTTTCCTCTTCAAATAGCTTCAATGCCAAAGCATTGTTAAGATGATTTCCATATGAGTCGCAATATTTCTCTGGAATCTCAACTGGATTTGTATAAACAGCAACTGGCTTCATGCCTTCAATCTTGTATTTTTCCCGAACTGGTCTCATATGCCCCTTCGGATTAATTAAAATGGTGTTTTGCAAGAATAATTTGTAGGTTTCGGAAATAAATTAATCCTTGCCAGAGATTTTACCATTTAATCAACGCTTCATTCTTCTCTAAGGGTATTATAGTTATTTCTGAATGCTTTTTTCCTTGAGTAAGCTCTGATGGCAGTCGAAATAGATAATTATCGCCATCGTGGCTTAATTTTCGCTTAAACCCAAATGCCGTATTTGAGATGATTCTGTTCAGAATCAGGGCCTTATCCAATTTTTTGGCTTCTTCAAAATTAAGCATCTCCTCATGACCCTTGGAGCACTTGAACATGTTCAGCTTGACCTTAATATTTTTTGAAACCGGAAAATCAACTGATACAATTTTCATTTTTCTGTCACATTTGCCACAATACATGGTTTTAGCTCTAAACGCATCTTTTCTGAAAGTAAAATTCATATCTTCCAATTTATCGAAATCGGTGTTTTTCATATTTATCTTCCTCTTATTTTCTTGTAGCTCCTAATCTGTTTTTTGTCTGAAGGGTATGCAGTTGTAATGGTTGCCTGTTTTCTTTTTTGCTCGTAAGTAAAAAATACTGTAACGAATCGTTCTGTTTTTCCAATTGCAGCATATTGGCTTCCACCGACCTTTTTGTAAACTGGATTTCCCTCCATGAGCGTCTTTTCAACTTCTTCTGAGCGCAGGCCGTGTTTGTTGAATATTTTAAGTGCTACTTGTGGGTCTATTCTAACAATGTTAATTCTCATTAGCCCTACGGAAACCGTAGGGTAAGATAAGTATATAAAACTTTCCTTGACACCTTTAAAAGGATGTCACCTCCGGGGTGTTTAAAAAGGGTGCTTGTGAAGGCAAAAATATGTTCTGACAATGATTTAATCTTTATCAGGGACGTTAACTTCCTTTCTCAAGCATTCTCTTCTTTTTTTTCAGAGATTTTTTGAATGAATCAAGTTCTTTATCATAATACTTAACAAGGCCGATGATATCCTCCTTTTTGGCTTTTTCCCGTTTTTCTTGATGAAGCTCGATTTGCTTGCTAATCGATTCCATGCCTTTCTTAAGCCTTTTCTTTCTGTTTGCCATGAATATCGATCTCCAAGGATTCAGTTTGATTTCTCAATATATTTATCAATTTTTCAGCAGTATCAATCCTTATCTTTAAACTTTTAGTATTCTTTTTATCCCTGATAAATCTGTATGCTTTGTAAGATTCTTCAAATTCATTATTGTCTACCCCCTCTCCCATAATCCACTTTTTGAATTTTCTATTTGAGAATGCATTTTTTTTGAGAATGCATTTCAATATAAATATCCCTCTTAATCTCAGCATTGTAGAATATAAAATAGAATGGGATTCGATATATCCATTATCAAGCTTATCCAGTTTCAGAAATTCGACATTTGTCTTGATATATGCTCTTGTGTCTTTCAGATAGTCGCTGAAGTTTTCCTTGCCTATCTTTATTTTTTTCAATTCGTCTAGGACTGAGGAGTTAATCAATGGCTTTGCTTCATGAACTATCTGGTAATACATTGCAGGATATTTTTTAATTGCATTTTTAAGTTTCTCGATTGGAATTGAAATTAAATCAAATTCTTTGGTTTCCAGCTGAAAAACTTTATCTTTGGTAATCACTAAAACATCCACATCTGACCCTTTGGTCTGCTCATTTCTTGCGTATGAGCCATAAATCGATACCGAAATCACGTCTTTCAAATGGGGTTCAAGGACTTTTATTATCCTCTCCTTCAAATTAAGTTCAGGCTTTTGCGGAAGCACAACTATGACTTCTTCCCCGAGCCAATCTTTGGGAACCCAAACAGCGCCTCCATTACCTGATTTTACCACTGTTTTTACTATCTGCTCTTTAACCATCATATTGTTCAAATCCATTGTATAGACAGGGTATAGACATGAGTATTTAAACTTTTCTAAAGAAATCTACGAAACGAATTTATGCCCCCTCCGTGACGAGCTCGAGATATGAGAAATATTCTGTTAAAATTCAAAAAATCTGCTCCCTCCGGAATATTAGAAAAAAGTACATAAGATGATTTTGCGCTTAAGATATTCCTTACTTACAAACCTTTATTAACCACCCCAATGGGTTGTCTTTTGGTGATTTAAATGACATCAATTGAAGTTAAGGGATTTAAAAATCCAGATGAAGTTAGGAAGTTCGAGCACGGAAAGGTTGAACTCATTGAATTAGGAGGAGTGAAGGTTGGAAAAGCAACTTTTGAGCCAGGATGGACATGGTCAAAATGTGTTAAACCAATTGCAAAAACTGACAGCTGCGAGGTACCTCATTTCCACTACCAGGTATCAGGAGTATTGCATGTTGTAACCGATGATGGTATTGAAAAAGATGTAAAGGCAGGCGAAATATTGCGCATTGAACCTGGCCACAATGCTTGGGTCGTTGGAAATGAGCCGGTAATCACTATTGATTTTCAAGGTTTGGTGGATTACGCAGTGTCGCGAAAAAAGAAATAGATTTTTGGATTTTTACTTTCTTTAATTATTCTTTTATTCTTGATTGATCAGAGTGGTTTATTTGAATCAAAAACAAAAGTTAATGCCCCCTCCGAGGTTTAGCAGAAGGGTACTTGTTAAAGCAGATACTAGTATTCTGGTAGTGTGATAATCCCTACATGGGGATATTCACTAGCAATTCCTTATATTTTGGCTTAATAATTCGCTTCCCATTTGAAGAAATATCCTCAATGAGATCATATTTCTTCAATAAATGCACATCATCATAAACATTCTTTGTGTTCCGATCCATCCTTTTAGCTAATGCGTAGATGGATTTGATTTCTTCGTTGCTCAAAATTCTCAGCAATTCAAGTCTTTTGCCAGATAAGATGTTATAAATCTCCTTTAAAGGCAAAGCTAAGACTTTTTCATTACGAACCTTGCCCTTTCTTTCAAGAGTTTTCAAATCCTTTTTCACGTCATTAAAAAATTCATCCATCTCTTGAACTACAATCCTAAATGTTCCTTTGCTCATTTTATTCATCCTCGTTTCCTATTTTTGTATTCTGATGCTATTTCTTGAACTTCCTTTTGGAATTCCTTCAAAGTTTTCCATATGGTCTCGAAATGATATTCTTGAACAATTTCTTTCTTGCCTACAAGTCTATCAATATGCGGTCCTTTTCCATGATGATTGTCAAAACATATCACACGTTTTCCACTTCCAATCAGATAGGCGCAAAGACGATATTTCCATCCTTGTGCATTGGAAGAGATTTTGGTAGCATGTATTTCGACTTTCAAAGGATCTTCAATAAATGTCCTATCGATTGTATGCCCTTCACCTTGTTTGTTCAAGCCCAATTCACACTCAGAGGTTACGTATACCATATGGTATATGATACCATATATAAATGTTGCGGTCCAATGTGGTAATTGCAAAGGTAAATAGTTCAATGCCCTGAGGTCAATTGGAAAAAACTAACATTTTGACGAGATAGAGTTAAGTTTAAATGCCCCCTCCGAACTGTGTGAAAATGGTACCAGAGAAGGCAAAAATAGATGTTCAGAAGGCGAGAAATGTCAAGGGAGGGCATTTAAGGTTGTTTCTTTATTATCCTCAAAGTCTCTTCCAATAACGGCTTAAAGCACGTTTCAGCTATAGATACGACCTCTTTAACTTCTTCTATCTTAGGTGAGTATCCATAATAATTTATATTGTGTCTTAGGGTTCTTAGATTCCCTATTAGTCCTATAGGTCTTGCTGTCTTTACATTAAGTTTTAACAGTTCTTTTATTGGCAATAGGTGGTCTTGAGAATCTATACCTCTTGCCACAAGCAACGCGTCGCCTAGCATTCGGAAACATTCGTAAATATTTCTTACTATAGTGGTGCCTGATTTTTCTGTCGGTTTTAGTGTTAAAGTAAATTCAATTTCACGTTGTGAAGCTTCTGCAATGCTAAACGCATTTTTTTTATCTGGTCTCTTATACCTCACATTCATAGTTTTACCTCTAGAAATCCTTGTAGGACGATCCCATTTACCATGTTTGAAAAAAGGTTAAGATCCACTTTGCTTCGCGAAAAGATGCATAAGTTTACGGTTACGTTAGTTCTATAATTAAGTTGTGATAACTTGCCTAGAGGCTCGATTTTAGTTTCGATATCTCCTAAAATCTCTACGGCTATGTCTATGTCACTAAGTTCAGTATCATCCCCTCTTCGATAGCTTCCAAACAAAATCATGGCTTTAATTCCTGGGACCCTTTTATTGACTTCTTGAATAATTCCCGACTCGTAAATTCTAATGAGATTATATCCTATCTTTCTCGAAATAGTAAAAACGTGATTCTGATTACAGGAAAGTCTCCAAACTCTTCCTAATGCTTCTTTCTTCAAAAAACCTTCCTGGACTAGCTGCTCCACCACAGTACTTGCGGATGATTTGGATATTCTAACATTTGTCGCCAAATCTGTCAAACTTATCTCTTTGGTCGGAAAATCAAAAAACCATCCTAAGGCTTTATGATACGCCGCGAAAGTAAGATCTTCTGGTTGCACACCCTTTAAAGTCTTAATCATGACCATGGTTTCAATTGAAACTATATAAACTTTTTGGAAACCATGTGAGTTTTTTAGAAACCATTACGCCCCCTCCGGGATTCGAACCCGGGTCTCGGCCTCCGCAGGGCCGCATCATGTCCAGGCTAGACGAAAGGGGCATGATTTGTTAAGTGTTAAAAACGACTTTAAAAGGTTTGAGTATAGTTTTCTATTTAGCGAATTATTTTTTAATTAGCACTCAAGGCCGTGCAGGCCAAGGAAGCGCTATGTTACCTTGCATGGCCTCCGCGGCCTGGAGCGGTATTTAATTTATTTCATTAGACTAGCAATTTTTTGATACGGCGATTGAGCGATAAATAATTTGACTTTAAGTTTTATCTCAATTAAGGAATAGATCTAAACTTAGTCGAAATAAGCCCCCATTCGGAAAACAGCAAAACTAAAGCGATAAGCAGCATGAAATGAGATAGTGCAATTGGAGTCTTTTGCCTGCTCGAGGACAAGATATCATTGAACGTATCGGAAAGCTTCTGATTGGAGTCAGCCCTAAAATACTGGCCTCCTGTTGCAGCAGCTATCTGGGTCAGTGATTTTTCATCTACAGTTGAAATGCCCTCAACTCTTAGAAACCTTCCTCCTTCCTGTGTCGCAACCCCAACTGTATAGATTTTAACTTGATTTGTCTTGGCATAACTAATTGCTTCCTCGACAGGAGAGCCGACATTGCTTTGGCCATCGGTTAAAAGCACCAGCACCCTTGCCTTGTTTGCCTGCCCCGGACCCAAAAAAAGATTTGTTGCCTCAATTATTGCGCCTCCGACATCGGTTCCCCCCACTCTTCTTATCTGGATTTTATCAACAGAATCCAGCGCATTATCGAAACTATTTGTCATAGATTGCTCAATAAAAGAAGTTCCTGCAAATGAGATAACGCCAATGGAAGTTCTTGAGCCCAGCTTTCCAATAAAATCTGCTGCCGCTTCTTTTGCAGCGCCAAGCCTATTTGGACTGAAATCATCTGCAAGCATGCTGCTTGAGGCATCTACTGCAACAACAACATCAAAATCGCTTGTGAGACGGTTAAGCCAAAGTGTTGTGCCTGCAGCGGAAAATATGAGGAAAAGCAAAACAATTATCCGAAGAATCAAAACTCCAATGTTTCTGGTCAAAAATATGGTATTTCTAAACGATGCTTTTTCTCCTCCGGTAACTCTTTTTATTGCCTCAATATTTGCAAATTTGAAAGCCCTTCTCTTAAGGTAAACCATTGTAAAGAAATGGCTGATAACAAGCAACGGAATGCTCAATAAAAAAAACAAAAAATGAGGGTTGTTAAAAGTTATCTCCATCTTCTTTTCCTTTCCGCAAAGAAATCAACAATTGTTTTTACAAAAGGCTTGTTTGTTGTAACAACAACTATATCTGAATTTATTTCAGAAAATAGCTTTCGAAGCGACTCTATCTGCCTCCTTGTTTCAAGAGCATATGCAAATCGAAGCGCTGTTGTATTCAGAACAAGCTCACGCTCGCTGAAAGGGTCGGATACAACAACCTGCCCTACATCGGGCAGCACAATATCGAAAGGGTCGCGCACCATTATTCCTATTAACTCGGATCTTTGTGCAACAGCCTTTAAGGGTGATTCCCAATCCTTATCCATGCCGATAAAGTCTGAAACCATGATTAAAATTGTGTTTTGTTTTATTGAGGTCCCTGCATAGCGCAAAACCTTGGAAAAGTCAACATTGCCGTCATAAAGTTTTGGGTCGGAGAGCGCTTTTGTAATTGTGTAGAACTGCTTTGGCCCTGAATTTGGCTGAATGCTTCTTACTATTTTATCTGAAAACATTACAAGGCCAACCTGGTCTCCTGCCTCAAGCATCGAATAAGTAAGCGATGCGATAACCTCTGCTGCATACTCGTTTTTTAATTTTGATACCGATGCAAAGCTCATGCTGGAGCTTACATCGAGCAAAAACATTATCTGCAGGTTTCTCTCCTCTGCATATTCTCTTATTAGAAGCTCGCTAGCCCTGATTGATGCCTTCCAGTCAATGCTATGTGCATCGTCGCTTGTAAGGTATGGCCGAAAACCTGTAAATTCGAATCCTCTGCCCTTGAAAACAGACCTATACTCTCCAGTATTTTCTCCGAAAAGCCCTCGCCTCGAAGTCGCTTCCAGCCGCTTTATCATCGGCCGAAAATCCACTTTTATTTCTTTCATAGAAAACCTATGGCACTGGAACCCTACTAAGGATTTCCTGTATTATCTGGTCTTGGTTGACTCCCTCGCTTTGCCCTTCATAATTTATTATTATCCTATGCCGCAGCACATCTGCTGCGACCCTTTTGACATTATTTGGAGTGACAAAAGATTTTCCCTCCATTAGCGCATCAGCTTTAGAGGAAATGTACAAGGCGATAGATGCACGAGGAGACGCACCCCATTCAACATACTTCCCAAGCTTCAGATTAAATTTATGGGGATACCTTGTTGCAGAAACTATCTGCACTATGTATTTCTTTATTTTCTTATCCGCATAAACGTTCTTGACGTCTTCCTGCATATCAATAATTTGCTGCGGGGATGATATGCGCTTAAGCTGGAATGCCTCAAACTTTCGGGTCGTCATGTTTTGGTCCAAAACCTGCTCTTCTTCATCATCAGAAGGATACCCTATCGTAAGCTTGTAAATAAAACGGTCAATTTGAGCTTCAGGCAAGGGATATGTTCCAAGAGATTCGATTGGGTTCTGAGTTGCAAGGACAAAAAATGGCGGTGAAATAGGAAATGTTTCTCTTCCTATTGTTGCCTGCTTTTCCTGCATTGCTTCAAGTAGAGCAGACTGTACCTTTGGGGGTGCCCTGTTTATTTCATCGGCAAGCACTATGTTTGAGAAAATTGGTCCTTTAAGGACATAAAATCCTCTTTCCTTCTCATATGCAGTTATTCCAAGGATATCTGAAGGCAGCAAATCAGGTGTAAATTGAATTCTTGAAAAAGCGCAGCCCATTACCTGCGAAACTGTTCTCATAAGCATTGTCTTGGCAGTTCCAGGTACGCCTTCGAGCAGAACAGAGCCGTTTGAGAGAAGTGCTCTCATAACCCCCTCAACTACCTTTTTTTGGCCTACAATTGCTTTGGAAACTTCAGCTTTTATTTCGGCAAGGTGGGCAGAATCTTTCTTTATGCGCTCTTCAAACTCAGACATACTTTATAAATCCTGAAGTAGCTATATATTAATTTTCCACTATTGCAGAGTGAATAAAGTATTTAAAATATCAAAGCCAATAATGACTAATGAACTTCCTACCTGGAAAAAAAAGGAAGCCACCAGTACGCCATCCTGAAGCTACCCGAAAGCAGAATGTATATGAGAAAACACTCGGGAAGATAGGCGAATGTGTAAGCAAGCTTGGCGCAAACCGCTTTGAGGAGGCTATTCCGCAGTTTTTTGAAACCGTAAGGGAATTTTTCTCGAGCTACATCCCAATCCACTATAAGTTCACATATGAGGAATTAAGGGCTGACATAGAAAAAAAGCAGATAACTCCTGAGCTTAAAAAAAAGATCAGAGATATGTTAACGCAGCTTAGCGATGCCGAGTACCATCCTGACGGATTGAAAAAAGAGCAGCTCTATAAGCTGCTACTTGTTTTCGGAGAAATAGTTGAACTGCTCAAGGAAGAGCTTAGCGATATTCCTGTTGATGAGCATTTAAAGGAAGCAAAATGGAAAATGCTATTTGAAAGATTCATAAAGCCAAAGCCTAACTTGGAAGCTGAAGCACACCTAACCCAGCTGATAAGTCAAGCAGAAAAGTTTGTTACATCTAGCGACCTCACAAACGGCAGGCAGGCCTATGATGAAATCAACAAGCTCTTCGAATCGCTTCCAGAGCAGCAAAAGAGAGCATTATACCCAAAGATAATGGAGATATACCATAGATTGGTTGCACTAAGTTAAATCTTTTTAATAATAAAAACAAATTTACTTTCTCTTTATTCCTAAAATTGCCGCGATTTCCTCTTCTTCAGGCGAAAGTTTCCTTTTTGGCAGAGGCGAACGGTTCATCATTCTG
>Ga0209542_10007790_pt1 | contig 20228 bp, 25 predicted proteins | sample RifCSPhighO2_01_FD_184028 | JGI IMG/M metagenome (GOLD analysis project Ga0209542, IMG submission 184028) | Soil microbial communities from Rifle, Colorado - Rifle CSP2_plank highO2_0.1 (SPAdes) (version 2) | ecosystem: Environmental > Terrestrial > Deep subsurface > Rock core/Sediment ...
ATTTCAGGAGACAGAGAGTTTTCTGTTTCAACTGACAGGTTTGATGTCCTTGAAGGAAGAACTTATTCCAGACTAGTGTCTGTACAAGTTCCTTTCGACCTTGATGAAAACAAGGAAGAGGACCTTCAACTTGTTGTTGTTGTAGAAAGCAGAAGTAATGGAATTGCTGATGCTAAGAACATCGACCTTACTGTTGAAAGAGAGTCTTACATTGTTGAGATTCTTGATGTAGAACTTAACAGCGAAGCTAAAGCAGGAGAAATTCTTGCATTAGATATAGTTGTTAAGAACAGAGGAAGACAGTTCTCAGAGGATACTTTCGTAAAAGCAAGTATTCCTGCATTAGGTATTAGCGATAGAGCTTACTTCGGAGACCTTGCTCCTGTTGATCAGGGCGGAGATGTTGTAGAGAAAGAGGACGCTGTTGGAGGAAGACTTTATTTGAGACTTCCTGAGAGCGTTCCTGCTGGAGTCTACAATGTTGAAGTAGAAGCTGTCAATGAAGATGCTGTTGCTGTTGTAACTAAGAAAGTTGCAATTTCAGGAGCCGGCGTTGATAGTAAGGTTATATCTCCTGTACACTCAAGAAGTTCTGCTGTTGGAACTGATGCTGAATATAGCATCACAATAGTAAATGGCGGAAACAAGGTTATGGTATATGAACTTATAATGGGTTCATCCAGCGGATTAAACGTTGAAGTATCAGAACCTGTTGTTGCTGTTCCTGCAGGCACAAGTAAGACTGTAAAGATTATGGCTTCAGCTGAAAAAGCTGGAAAGTATGATTTTGCAGTTAATGTGCATTCTGAAGGAGAACTTGTAAAGGAAGAGAAATTCACTCTTGACACAGAAGGTTCAAGCGCAAGAGCTACAGCAGGAAATGCAACTGTATTACTTACAGTCATTCTTGCAATAGTTTTTGTTGTTTTGCTTGTAGTACTTATTGTACTGCTTACAAGAAAACCAGAAAAATCTGAAGAATTAGGCGAAAGCTACTACTAAAAACAATTTTATTTTTTTATTTTTTTATTTATAGTAGCTTATTTCAGATAAGAGGTAAAGAGGTTATTTATTATGAGATTGATAATTGAGGACTTTCATATTCTCAGAACAAAGGGATTAAAGAATGCAACACTTAATCGTAAGCCCTTTCTCGTTTATCAATATCAAAAACTATAATTTCTTTAGCATTTTGTAAAACATAATATTGTATTCTATATGCTCCAACTCTTACACGAAATGCTTTTCCTTTTTTACCAACTACCCTGACAACTTCAGAAGGAAACGGATTTATTTTCAATTCATCAAGTTTTTCCCATACCCTCATTCTTATTTCTTTCTCAGTTTTCTTAAGAAATTTTTCTGACTTAGAACCTAAGAAAATGTTAAACATTTTTAATCGTCTAATTCTTTTTTTAAATCTTCGTACCTTTTAGTTTTTCCTTTTTTGTGTTCTTCAATAGCCTCATCTAAAAGAGATTCTTCTTCTGGAGCCATAACTAATTCTACATCTATCATACGATTCTTTATGAATTGTACTTCTTTTCTAAGAGCTAAAATCTCTCTATATACTTTTTCTGCGTTTATTGTTTCTGGCATGTCTACATATGTTATGAGGATTATTTAAAACTTTTGAAATATAACTGCTTGATTTTTAATAGAATATTTGAAATTCATCTTTTATAGATTCTACCCCTATTATCAAAAACTCTTACCCAGATAATCTTTTTTCCTATCTCTATATCCAATAAACCTCTAAAGTCTCCAATTCTTACTTTATAATAATCTCCTTCATAATGTTCAATAAATCTAAAGGGGTTTTCAGATATTTCTTTAAATTTAGATATAACTCTTTCTTTAATATTTGATTGAAGATTTTTAATGAACTTTGTTGCTTGATTTGAAAACCTTATTTCATAATTCATCTAAAAGAGTGTAACTTTCCCCCTTTTCGGAACGAGTTTTAGCTAACTCTTTCTTAGCCCAATTAGTCAGTTTTCCTTCATTTAAGATTATCCTATTTAATAATTCTACTTGTTTCTGTAATTTAATCAAATCTTGATGCATATGTTCTATTGTTACTTCCATGCTTTTTGTAAAACTTTTATGTTTAAATAACTTACGAAAGCATAATAAGGATTATAAATCGATTATCTATTTTTCTTTGATTTTCAAAAGCAAATAACTTTTAAATATCAATATCCCTAAAAGAGTTGATGGTTTATATAAAAAAACTGGTGATGTATGGTTTTAAGAGTTTTGCGAAAAGAACAGAGGTCTTATTTGATAAGCATATTAATGTGGTTATAGGCCCTAATGGCTCTGGAAAGAGTAATGTTGCCGATGCTTTATGTTTTGTTCTGGGAAGATTGTCTATAAAGTCTATGAGGGCTGCAAAAGCATCAAATCTAATATTTATGGGGAGCAAATTTATAAAGCCCTCTAGGGAGGCTGTTGTTGAACTTTTCTTTGATAATTCTGACAGAGCTTTCTCTACTGGAAGTGATGAAGTTGTTTTAGAAAGAATAGTTAGGAGAAACGGCCAGAGTATATACAAATTAAATGGGGAGATAAAAACAAGGGCGGAGATTATTGAACTTCTTGCACAAGCAGGAATAGACCCTCATGGATTTAATCTTGTCTTACAGGGACAAATACAAAGTGTAGTGAGAATGCATCCAGAGGAAAGAAGAAAGGTTGTTGAAGAAGTTTCTGGAATATCTATTTATGAATCAAGAAAGGAAAAGTCACTTAGAGAACTTGAAAAAACTGAAGAAAAACTTAAGGAAATTTCCACTATTTTAAGAGAAAGAACCTCCTATCTTAAAAATCTTGAGAAGGAAAAAGAACAGGCTGAAAAATATAAAGAGCTTGAAATGACAATAAAAAGAGCAAAGGCAGGGATACTTGCAAAAAAAATACAGATTAAGAAAAATGAAATAGGTTCTGTGAATAAGTCTGTTGAAGAAAAAACAAAAGGCAAGGATAAAATTAAAGAAAAATCTGATAACTTGAAAAATATTATAGAGAAATTAACTGAAGAGATAAATCAAATTAATAGAAACTTAAAGGAGACTGGAGGTATTGAACAAGAAAACTTGCATAATGAGATAGCTAACTTAAAAGCCGAAATTGAGGGTCAGAAAGTAAGAAAGGAAAATTATGAAAATAGATTTGAAGAGAGTGAGAAAAGAATATTTGAGATGTCAAACCAGATTCCTGAAATTCAGAAAGAGATAAAGGAACTTAAGGGAAAAAGTCCTTTGATGGCAAAAAAGGCAGATGAGTTAAGAAAGAAAAAGGAAGAATTGGCTGAAATTGAAAGCGAAAGGAAAAAGATAATTGCCTTTAAGGGAGAACTTAACTCTGCTAGAGATAAAATAAAAGATAGAGAAAGACAATTAACAATGTTTATTTCCGAAGGAGAACATCTTATAAAGCAAATTGAAGACACTTCATCTGGATTTAGTTTTAGGGAAATAAAAGAATGTCAATCAGCTATATCTTCCTTCAAGGATAATCTAACTAAGATAAAAAAAGAACTGATTATTTTAAGTGAGAAAACAATTGAAAAGGGAAGAATAATTGCTGTATCTGATTCTGAAATAAAGAGAGTTGAAAATTTGAAGAAAGAAATTGAGAAAATTGATGTTTGTCCATTATGTCAAAGTAAAATGACTGAAAATCATATAAGTCATGTTTTTAGAGAGTGTCAAGAAAAAATAAACTTAAATAAAGATAAGAAAGAAACTGCAGAGACTGAATTAAAAGATACTGGAGATAATTTAAAGGAGAGTAATTTGAAACTTAAAGATTTAGAAGAAGGCCTAAGAAGAGCGGAGATTGAATTGATAGGCCACTTTAATATAAAAGAGAAGAAAGAGAGATTGAAGAAAATTGTTGATGAGCAAAATTCAACAAGGGAAGAAATAAAATCACTTGAAAATAAAATAAACTCACTTGAAACAAAGTCAGATAATTTAGGGCAAATTGAGGAGAAATATGAAAGAAAAATTATGGAAATTGAAGAAATTTCTTCAAGAACCGAAGATGATGTAGATACTACTTTATTATATAAAGAAAGGGAATTGGAAAATATAAATAATGTAATAAAGAGAAGTAAAAATGATATAGAAGAGTTGAAGAATACTCTTATGGGTTTGTCTGAAGACCTTTCAAGGAAGATTAAAGTTCTTAGTGAGAAAGAAGAGAAAGAGAAAAAACTTAATGAAAAATTCAAGAAAATGTTTGAAGAAAGAGAGAAAGTTCAGAGTGAGATACAGAGTAATAGTATTTCTTTGACTGAAGTTCAAAGTGAGATAAGACAGATTGAAGAACAAATAGGATATTTAAGAATAGGAAAAGCTAAGTTGGATGCTGAAGAGGAAGCACTTAATTTTGAAATTAGTGATTTTGTAGGAATAGAAATACTTCAGGGAAGTATCCAATATCTTGAAGAAAGACTTAGAAAAGCACAAGAGTCTATACAGACTATCGGCTCGATAAATATGAGGGCTTTGGAAGTTTATCAGGAAATAAAAAAAGAATACGATTTGGTTTATGAAAAAGTTCAGACTATTGAGAAGGAAAAAGAAGATATATTGAGAATAATTGAAGAGATAGATAAAAGGAAAAAGAAGGAGTTTATGAAGACCTTTAATGACATAAATGAGTTATTTACAAATAACTTTTCTAAACTCTCTTCAAAAGGACATGCTTATCTTGAAATAGAAAATAAAGAAGATATATTTTCCGGTGGAGTGAATATTGTTGTAAGACTCGCTAAAGGCAAATATTTTGATGTTAGTTCTCTTTCTGGTGGTGAACAGACATTAATTGCATTATCTTTAATCTTTGCAATACAAGAATATAAGCCATATCATTTCTATGTATTTGATGAAATTGATGCTGCTCTTGATAAAAGAAATTCTGAGAGACTTGCAGGACTTATTAATCAATATATGAAATCAGGACAATATATTGTTGTTACGCATAATGACGCTTTAATAATGAATTCAAATATACTTTATGGGGTGAGTATGCATGAGGGAGTTTCTAAGATATTGAGTTTGAAGATAAAGGCAAATTAGGATTTTTCTTTAAGTAGAAGAGTATATATACTAATGATATTTGTGTATATACATGGCAATTCAAGCGAAGATAAGAAAATGGGGCAATTCAATGGCCGTAATAATACCTAATAGATTAATCCAAGAAAGAAGATTTAAAGAAAATGATGAGATAATTATAGAGGTAGTTCAAAAAGCAGATATTTCTAATAATTTTGGTCTCATTAAAAAGAGGAAAATGTCTGGACAGAAATTTAAAGATATGGTTAGAAAAGGATGGATGAAATAAAGACTTTCTTTTTTGATAGTTATGCTTTTTTTGAAATAATAAATGGTAATTTAGCTTATCAACCCTATACTAAATCAATATCTATAATTACAACTAAACTTAATTTAATGGAATTACATTATGGTCTTCTGAGAATGGAAGGAGAAGAAGAAGCAAATAGAATATATGAAGAATATGTAAGGTTTGTTATAGAATTCTCTGATGAAGATATAAAAGAGGCAAATAATTTTAGACTAAAAAATAAGAAAGAAGATTTATCTTATGTTGATTGTATTGGATATATTTTAGCTTGTAGGAATGATGTGAAATTTCTTACAGGAGATTCAAAGTTTAGAGATTTAGATAATGTGGAATTTGTTAAGTGAGATTATTTTGTTATGAAAAAATTTTATTCTTAGTTATCATTTTCAATTGCCTTTAAATAATTGTAATATATCTTTTAAGTTCATGTGGATTGAAAGGATGGGTAATTTATAAATTTGTGGGATGGTCCCCTAATATAATTCTAGTATCCTACTTGATTACCCTATAATTTAATTGAATGATACCTGATTTTAATTTTTTAGAATTAATTAATCTCAATTTGTTCTCAAAAGTCCCTTCTGAAAATATGTTTATGCCTTTTCCTAAAATGAAGGGCTCAATATTTATTATCATTTCATCGATTAATCCTTCTTTCATAAATATTGCATTGGTTTTACCGCCACCGGTTAAGATGACTTTCTTAAATCCCAATTCAGAAGCCTTTCTTAAAGCGTCTTTAGGTGAATTTGCTAATAAATATCCCTTATCTAAATTAAAGTTTAATTTACTAGAAACTACTATCTTTGTTGCATTAATATTATCAAATTTGTAATCTTTCCATTTTTTAACTTCTTCATACGTTTTTCTTCCAACAATAAAACATCCTATTTTTTCAGCAAGTTCAACAAAAGTCTTCCAATTTTGGTTAGACAAAAAATCTTCTCCATAATCATCTCTAGCAATAAGACCATTAATGGTTTGTGCCATGTATAAGACCACTTTCATCCCATAATATTAACTTTTTAGCATAAAAACCTTTCTTATTTCTCTAAAAACATATTGTGGGACACTTTAGTCACACTATTTATAAAATTATGTTCTTCTTCTTTATTATAAAATCTCAGAAACCTTCTAGTGTTCTTTGCTTCTTTTCTGGAAACAATGCTTTCCAAGTAGCCCAAGATTTTCTGAAAATTCCTTCATTTGAAAAAGAGTTTCCGTGTTTCTTTAGAAACTCTTTTGTTTCTGGGTCTGAAGGATAACCAGAACCGATTTTTCCGTATTTTTTCTTTAATTGCTCAACTGCTTCTTCTCTTGCTACTTTCGCTAAAATTGAGGCAGATGAAACTGAAGGATGATTTGCGTCTGCTTTATGCTCACAAATTAATTCTAAATTCTTTTCATTTTTTATGTATTTTAAGAGTGTGTTTCTCCAAGCAGTTATATTTACTGAGGGACAATCAACTATAACTTTAATATGGTCTTTTTCATTGTTTAATTTATTTATTATTTGTGCTGTTTTTATTGCTTCTAAAGTGTTTAGATTTAAGCCAGAATTTATTGCTTCATCAATTTCTTCTGGTTCCGCTTTTACAATTAAGAAATCTTCTGCTAAATCTTTTATTAGCTCTGAAAGTTCTATTCTTTTTTTATGCAAAATTGTTTTTGAGTCGGCAACACCTTTTGATTTTAAAATAGATTCTTTCTTTTTTTCAATTAAAACGCCTGCAAGAAACATTGGGCCTATTAGGGGTCCTCTGCCTGCGTCGTCTATTCCTAGGATTAACATGGGATATTGAGATAAGATAGTTTTATATTGTTTTTGATTTTACTTTTGCAATTCAACTCTGACTTCTCTGACATTAAGGCGTTTTTTAATATCTTTATCTTGACTATATCTTTCTTTTAATTCATCGTAATCGTCTCTTAAAGAAACGGCATAACCAATAAATGCTCCTGAGAATAATAATGATTGGTTGGAGTTAGTGCAAAGATTAAAACTAAGCATATTATTTCTTTGTGTGAAAGTTACTCCCGGCTTTCTTTTTCCCGTATATGGTTTTCTTTCTCTTAATCTTATAAGAAGCTCAATCCATTCTTTATCATCTTGCTCTTTTAGAGAGTCCTCTATATCCTTTAAATCTGTTATAGATAAAAGATTGTCTCTATCTCTGCTAAATCTTCCACTACAAATATGACTATGATAATCTCCTAATCTTTCTTTTGGATCAAACTTTCTTAGTGCTTCTTCTAATGAGAGTAATTTTGGTAATGAAAAATTAGGTATTGCTCTCACCATTGATAGGGTTCTTTTAGTTTGAGTGTAATTATATACTTCAGTTACTAAATAGAATTCTCCCTTATTACCATAGATTCTTCCGAATGACTCTACTGGATTTCTTGGCTCTAGAGATGCACGAAACATTCCAGTTATTACCTGAGGAGTTAATATTAATCTTGAGGGCATTGTGCTTGTCATCTAAGAGTTATTTTGGTGTCGTATTTAAATCTTGTTGGATTGAAATTACTCAGCAGGTCTATGATAGAATCTCTCCATTGCGCATAAAGATTTAACGAACGGACTTGCTTCAGTTATTGGTTGTTCGGATATTCTTTGAATGTAATCATATGTTTGTGTTGGAGTTCTTGAAATTGAGAAAAATATTGCTGATTCTTTTTTTAATCTGGGTGAAAGCTGGGATTCTGGTGCAGTAATTTGAAAATCCCACCCAAGATTAAAACTATAGCGGGGGTGGGATTTGAACCGCACGACCTCGAGGTTATGGGCCTCGCGAGCACTCCAGGCTGCTCTACCCCGCTATGAAGATATACTATTAATAAGGCTTTTAAAGCTTCTCCTCCTTATCAAAACATGTCGGGGAAAGCAGAGGGCAAAATTAAGCTTGGGAATGCGGTAGTCTATCTACATCTTAAAGGAAAATCAGGAGCTTCTGTAACCCATCTGGATATAGAACTGAATAAGTTAAATGATATAATCAAGCCAGGCGAAAGTACTTATGTAGGAGGAAAAGCAGGCGGAGTTTTTATAGGATTAAAAAAAGAGATGATAAAAAGGGCCGAAAATAAATTGAAAAAATTTTAAAATCAAAAGCACGATGTGCTACCTTGGTTTAAAACAAGCACTCGTGCTTTGGATGCTCAAGATACCTGTCAAGTATCTTGACATGAGCAACAGGTCAGAACTAAATCCCTCTATAATTGAGGTAATTATCATAGCTCTAATACTTCAATCACAAAGTGTTGAAGTTCCAGGGGAGCTCTGCTTCACTAGGACCCACCCCCGCTATTTTTAATATGTTGTGGGATTTGAAGGTAAATCAGAATATAAGGAAGAAGGATAATTCATAGTATTTAAATAAATATTTATTTGTAATAATTTATGGAAGAAATAATTCTGGATTCAATTAAGTTTTGTAAAAAGGGAAGGGCAATTGATATTGGATGTGGACATGGAGAGGATTCTTTAATTCTGGCTAAAGAAGGATTTGATGTTGATTCTTTGGATATATCTGAAAATATGCTAAATGATACAAAAAATATTTTTAAAATAAATAATTTAGAAGTTAAAACTATAAAAACAAATATTTTGAATTATAAAACTGAGGAAAGATATGATTTTGTTTTGATTAAAGATTTGCTTCATTTTTTAGATTTTGGGGATATTTTTAAGGCGATAGAAAAAGTGAAAGAAATAACAAAAATTGGAGGAGTAAATGTTATTGTTTTTTTTGTTAAAGATGAAAAGGAAATTAAATTGATTAAAGAATTGTATTCTGAATGGGATATTAAGATTATTAATGAATATGATTATAGGGGGAAGAGAGTTTTTGAGATTTGTGTTGTTAATAAATTGACCTGAGATTACTAATTGAAAAAGAAAGAACCTTACCTAAGTATTTTTGCAAATTATCTGATATGAAGAACTTTCTGTTTATTCCTAGAAATCCCGATAAATCCTCTGTTTTTGGGTTTACTACTCTTCTTGCTATATAGTCTCCGCAAAATGCAGCCCAAGGCAACCCAGCACAACCTAAAGTGTATTGAATAGACTTATTTCTTGGATGGTAATCTGCAATGGGATTCAAATCTTTAGTTACATCTAAAAGTCCTGGCCAAAAATGAGTAAAATTAAGATTTTTTAGAAAGGGAAATCTATCTTTAAACTCAGCTATAATATTATTAATAACTTTTGGAGAATATGAATAATTTGGACTAAATATTGTAAGATAAGATTGTCCGCCTAACATTATTCTATCGTTTTCTACTATTCTATAATGTAAGTAAAGGTCGTTTGAATCCCAACACATCAATTCTTCTTTTGGAAAGATTTGTTTCTTTTCTTCTTTTGTTAAAGGTTCGCTTACAGCGAGGAAGGACTGAACATGATAATATTTTTTAGATATTTCCTCGTCAAATTCAGTTTTCATTTTGTCTATACAGACAAGAATATTTTTTGCTTTGATATTTCCCCTATGTGTAAGAGCTATATTTTTGAATATTTTATTTACTTCGGTACCCTCATAAATCTTAACTCCTTTTTTTATTAAAAGATTTTTTAATTCCTGACAATAAGCTAAGGAATTTATTCCGTATGAACCAGAAAACCTCATACCTGAAAAATAAGAATTTGAGGGATGAATTGAGGATAAATTTTTTTGGTTATATAATTTATAGGGCAGACCTGCTTTTTTTCTAACTTCTGCCTCAACTTTAACCTCTTTAATATCTCTTTCTTTTATAGCTAGATACATAGAGTCTTGCTTTCTTAAATCGCATTTGAAAGAATATTTTTTTATAATTGAGACAATCATATCAACGCCTTTTTGAGGTATGTCAAAAATTATTTTTCCATTTTCTTTTCCATGATTCTTTTCTATTATCCAAATATCGTTTTCAGTTTGAGGTGTCAGAAAGCCCCCGCTTTTTCCTGATGAACTGCCTCCGCAAATTGTTTTTTCTACTAGAACAACTTGTTTGCCTGATTCAATTAATCTTAAAGTTGCGTGAAGACCTGCAAATCCTCCTCCTATAACTAAGCAATCGCACGAAATATCCTTAGTTAGTGGTGGGCAGTTCTGAGTTTGAATTCCAATTAATCCGTTGTAAAGCCAATTTTCTAGTATCATCTTTTTTATATAGCATAAAGAATATTTTTATATATAAATCCTTGCAACAATTATATTTATGATTATCAAAACAAAATCTATAAAAACCTACTTAATTTGTATTATTTATGGAAGAAAAGCAAGTTAATATTTTAAAAGTATATTCTGAATTGAAGAACTTAGAGATAGCTTTACAAAAAAAAGGAATTATTAGTCAGACTGATTTATCTGAAAATAAAGAGCTTATATGGGATTGGCCAGAAAACATAAAATTCTTAGCTGATGAAGAATTACTAAAAAAAGACTGGCTTTCTCAAGAGGATGAGATTGCATGGAAAGATTAACATCTCCTCAATATATTGAAACCTTTTTATCGGAATAAAAAACTTTTAGTGCACTTACCTCTTTTTTAGACATTATCTTCTTTCTCCATAAATCAAAAATAATGCAATTAATAACTTCTTCATCATAAGGCTCAGCAAAGACCACTTGGAACCTATCACTATCCTCTTTTATAAATTTTCTAAGGGCTTCTAAAAAATCTTTGTCTTTTAATACTTTAATTATTTTACTAGAATTATCTTTAATCTCTTTATCAATTTCATTGATTTCTGTTTCATCAAAAGGTATTGATAAGTCTTTTCTCTCTTCTAATATTCTCTTTGTTCTATACCAATTAATTAATTTATTAAAAAATATTTTATTTTCCATAAAAATCATATAAAAAACTACTTTAAATAACTATCTTTAATATCTTATGAATAGTTATTTTACTCAAATATCAGAAAGGTTTTTAAAAGAAATACTCCATAGATTGTTGAGGTGAAGATGAAATTTGATTTTGTAGTTTTTGGTGCGACTGGAATGCAAGGTCGTATAGTTACTAGAGACCTTCTAGAAAATGGATATTCTGTTCTTCTTTGTGGACGAGAAAAAAAAAGAGTTGAGCACTTTTTAAAGAAGTATAGAAAAACTGGTTTTGAGTATCTTGATTTGAAAGATATTAATAGAGCTACTCAAATAATAAAAAAATCTGGGGCGAGTGTTGTTGCTAATTGTGCTGAGGGGGATTGGGATTTGAACTCTTTGAAAGCGTGTTTGAAGGCAGGAGTTAGTTCGGTTGATTTGGGTTCTGAAATACCTATGACTAAGGGGCAGTTGAAACTTGATAAAGAACATAAGAATAAAAAAATAATACATATAACTGGATGCGGTTCCGTTCCTGGAATAGGAAATGTTATGTTAAGATATGCTGTTGCGAAATTTGAGAAAATACATGAGATTGAAGTAGGTTTTGCGTGGGATTCTAATATAAAGAAATTCGTAGTTCCTTTTTCAATACCTAGCATTGTTGAAGAGTTTACAGACCCTGCTCCCGTGATTATAAATAAAAAAGTCGTTAATGTAAAACCCTTGGATTCGGTTGTAACTGCATATCATAAATCAATTGGGAGAGAGAAATGTTTTCATGTCAGACATCCTGAAACTTACACCTTCTATCATTATTATAAAAATAAAGGTCTGAAGAATGTTAAGTTTTATGCGGGATTTCCAGACCATTCTTTCAATGTAATAAAAAATCTTATTGACCTTGGTCTTGCTAGTTGGGAAGATATGGATTATAGGGGAATGAAGATTGTTCCTGTTGATTTTATTACTGAGGTTTTAAGAGATTTAAAGTTCCCTGATGGATACAAGGAGTATGAGAATCTTTGGGTTGAGATTTTTAATGATAATAAGATAATCAAAATGGAGTGCTTGGTTTCTACTCTTACTGGATGGGAAGATGCTGGATGTAATATTGATACTGGAATGCCTTGTTCAATAATGGCTCAGATGATAAAAACTGGAGTAATAAATAAACCTGGAAGTTACGCCCCAGAGGCAATTGTTCCACCAGAACCCTTCTTTAAAGAATTAAGGAAGAGGAAGATGCACGTTCTTGAGAATGGGAAGATAATTAATTAGTTTTGTTATTGGCTAAGCAAGGATACCCTAAGATAGATAAGCTTAAAATTCATATTAACTTGATAAATAAATGAATATCAGAGAAATAAATAAAAGAGATATACCTGAAGTTTTAAAATTATTTAATAGAAATAATTCTTCTCAAGAATCTGCTAATAAACTGCTGAAAGAAGAAATGTTAGAGATGTTTAATAATAACTCTTCCAGACCTAAATTTTTAGTTGCTGAAGAAAATCAAAAAATAGTTGGATATATTGGTTATGCTCCTTCAAGAATAAATTATAGAGTATATCAGATATTTTTCCTACAAGTAGATAAAAATTTCCAAAATCAAGGAATTGGAACTAAACTCTTGGATAAAGCTATTAAAGATATTAAATCTAAAAAGAGATATAAAAAAGATGATTATTTAATTTTATTAACCTCGGTTAAGCCAGCTTACTACAAAAATAAGTTTGGCTTTAAAACTCTGACAAGAATAAAAGTTAATGGAAGTTGCTTAATGGCTTTAAGAGTTTGAGGGGGTTATTTTTATTATGGTGAAAATCCCCACAGCAAGCTATGGGGTATCAAAAGATAAACTCTTAATTATCTCTAATACGCTAAACCTTTCGAGCATTAGATATTTATCATTATTATCTAAATTTAGAATTGTAATTCTGCCTAGCTTTATCCCTAAAGCAAGCTATAGGGTATTACTGAGAATAAATTAAGTGGTTGATGCTCTTGGTTCTTAATAAATTAAAATTGATTTGGATTTTATAAAAATCCCCTCAGTTCACTATCTTATCTTTCCATTGGTAGGAAGAGGTGTTTTTCATTCCGTTCTTTAGAATATTGTTTTGGTGCTGTTTTTCGCAGGAAGATGAACAAAATTCTCTTCTTGAATAATAACATGATGGGCAGAGGGAGATGAGATTTATGCAGGTTTTATTAGTGCAAATATCATGAAAATCAGTTTTTTCTCCACAGACCATGCAAGGGAATAAATCTGAACCAGATGAAAGAAGGCGTTTATCAAAGACGAAACATTTTCCTTCCCAAGCTTTATCTGGAAATTCTTTAATAAAATTTAGTATTCCATCTTTTAACTGATAGACTCTTTCAAAACCCTTTTGTTTTAGAAATGATGATGCCTTTTCGCACCTTATTCCGCCTGTGCAATACATTACTATTTTTTTATCTTTATAATCTTCAATTTCTGGGATAATTTCTTTAAATTGTTTAAATGAACTAATATTTGGAGTTATTGAATTTTTAAATTTGCCTGCCTTAGATTCATAATTATTTCTTGCGTCAAGAAAGACTGCGTCTTTGTCATTATACATCTCAAGAAATTCTTTTGGCGATAAATATATCCCTTTTTTGTTCATGTCTACATCTTCACCAAAGGAAATTATCTCTTTTTTTATCTTTACAACCATCTTTTTGAATGGGTGAATTAAACAATCCTCTTCTTTGAAAGAAATGTCTTCAAATTCCTTAAACGAAGTTAAGTATTTTTTGAAAGAATTAACCTTTTCGGTATTTCCTGATACTGAACCATTTATGCCTTCTTTTGCTATTATGATTCTTCCTTTTAATTCTAAATTAATACAAAATGATAGAGTTTTATCTCTAAATTCTTGAGTATCTTTTATATCTGCGAATTTGTAAAATAAAAGGACTTTTGTTTGTTTCATTGAATTTTATCATTATTTCTGTTTATAAATTTGTCTTATGCCTCTTTATAGCAATTAAAGTTAAATACTACTTATTTTGATATGTCTAGTGAGGTGAAAGAGATGGAAATTCCTGTTATAATAAATGAGTCGTTTTCTGATGAAGACATACCCATATTTGAAAAGATTGCAAATAATAAATTTGATTCTCAAGAGTTACTTAACTTGAGAATTAATGCTGAAGAAATATCTAAAGATGGGGAAATAAATGAATTAAATTCTTTTGATAAGATTAAAAAAAATCTTGAGTACGACTTACCTCACCAGAGAAATGGGGCTTTGATAATACTTAGAGATATGAACGGAACTGCTCTTTTATCTGATGAAGTCGGACTTGGAAAGACTATAACTGCTGGAATAGTTCTTAAAGAGTGTATTGAAAGGGGCTTTGTAAAAAATGCTTTGATATTAACTCCTCCTTCATTAGTAGATCAATGGGTGGCTGAACTTAATGAAAAATTTGAACTGGACTTTAAGATAATAGAAAATGAGGGAGATTGGGATAAAATAAATTTTGCAATCGCCTCGCTGGATAGAGTAAAGATATTTGATAACGAGAATAAAAAATTTAGACATCATATGGCTCAAGATAAAAGCTGGGATATATTGATTGTTGATGAAGCCCATAAATTAAAAGATAGGAGCACAGTGAGATGGAGATTTGTTGATAAGATACAAAAGAAAAGATTTCTCATACTTACAGCAACTCCTTTTCAAAATGACCTTCTTGAACTTTATAATTTACTCCATCTTATAAAAAAAGGTCATCTTGGAACAATAAAAGAATTTAAGAAAAATTTTCTTAATAGAGGAAATAAGAGGCACCCTCTAAATCCCTTAGAATTAAGGACCAAACTAAAAGAAATAATGATAAGAAGAAGGAGAGATGAAATTGGAATAAACTATAAAAAAAGAAAAGCAAAAATAATAGCAGTTGAACTTACAAAAGAAGAAATTGATGTTTATAATAGAATTTGTGATTTGCTTAAGACTAAATATTTTACAACAAGCGGTAGAGAAATAAGTGGAAGACTAGTAATATTTTCTATTTTACCAAAGATAACAAGCTCTTCAAGGTCTGCAATTGAATCATTGAGTAATATAATAGAAAATGAAAAGTATCATGAAAGCACAAGGAAGATTGCGGGAGAAATACTTGAAGATTATAAGAAAATACAGAAGGATTCAAAAATAGAAAAGTTGGTTGAAGTTGTTAAAAATATAGTTAGTGAAGATAAAGAAGCAAAAATACTTATTTACACAAAACACCCTACGACATTGAGATATATATCTGAGAAATTATCCTTGCTTAATCTAAAAATAGTTGAATATGCTGGAGGAATAACTAGAGAAGAAAGAGGAGTTATAGTTAAAAAATTCAAAGAAGAAGCTGATGTATTAATAAGTACAGAGACGGGTTCAGAGGGACTTAATTTTCAGTTTTGTAATAATTTGATTAATTATGATTTGCCTTGGAATCCCATGGCTGTTGAACAGAGAATAGGCAGACTTGATAGAATTGGACAAAAAAAAGATATAAATGTTTATAGTCTTGCAACTAAAGATACTATGGAAGAGCACGTAGTAGATTTAATAATAAATAAGATGTGTTGTATAGGATTAGTTATAGGCGAACTTCCAATAATTCTTTTTAATCTTGGATTAGATAATAAAGGCGATAGTGGTTCAAATAAAATTGAAGAAATGCTTATGAATGCTTTTATAGACTCAAAAAATAATCTTGATAAATTCGCCCATAATGTAAATAAAATAGCGGAAATGATAGATAAAGGCATATCTGAATATCAGAATATAAAGTTAAATAATGTAAATATAATGGGGGGATAAAATGAAAGAACAAAAAGAAGAGATAAAGAAATTTGCAATTGATTTTTTTAATAGACTTGGATGTAGAACAAAAATTGAAAATGAGTCCTTAGTAGTTGAAGGGGTTCCTTCAGATTTTGAGGTATTTTATGGAAAGAAGTCACCTTATAAGATTATTTTTGATAAAGAGAGTGAGAATGAAAACTCCGAACTTGCTGTTAAGGGGAGTTTTCTGATTAAATCAATGGCTAATTATCTTGAAAATAGAGGTCAGACTACTCTTCTTAAAATTGATTTTAAAATAGACCCAAATGAGATTATAAGGAAAAACATAAATCTTGGAGACTCTATTTTGTCTAGTATAAATAAAAAAATTAGATATTCTGTTGTTGTGAGATTTTCATTTCTCTCTGTTTTTCAATATTTAAATGAGAAAAAACAAATATTGAATTCTATCTGTGTTGATGAAAAAGGTAAAATAGATTTTAACCCTGAAGATTTCAAAATGATTGAGGGAAGTTCTTCTGAATTTAATATTTCTGATATTAATTTATACTATCTAAACTCAAAAAAAGAACTTAAAAATATAACTGATAAGAAAACCAATGAAATAAAAAATTATTTAGGAGATAAGATAAAGAAAGAAGTTGAAAGGATAGAAAATCATTATAAAAACCAAAAAGAAGAACTGAATAAATCAGCAGATAGATTAAAATCTCAAATCAAGGAGATTGAAGAAAAAAGTAAGAACATTGAAGGGGGAATTGACGAGCTAAAGATAAAGAAATTAAAAGATAATCTTAACTCTCTTAATATTGAAGAGAAGATTAGTAAGATAGAACAGGAAGAGAAATTTTTTATAAATGATGAGATATTCAAACATAGTTTAAATATTAATAATAAACTGATAAATACAAGTTTAATATATTATCCAACTTATATTTTTGATATTATATTGAAAAATAAAGAGGGTTCTGCTAGACAAATTACAATAGATTATGACCCTATTAAAGATAAAACTGAGGAATTGGAATGTGAATTGTGTAGAAAGAAAATAAATGAGATAATTCTTTGCTCCTCAGGACATCTTATCTGTAAAGATTGTTGTGGAATATGTGAGAATTGCAGAAGAAAGTCTTGTTTTAGTTGTTTGAAAAACTTATGTGAGAAATGTAGGAAAAGAATATGTAAAAAGTGCCTATCACGATGTATGAAGTGTGGAAAGCAGGTTTGTATAGAACATATAAGAAAAGACTTCTTGAGTAAAAAAGAGGAATGTATAGATTGTATTGATAAATGTTCAGAATGTCAGAATTATTTTGATAGAGTTAATATTAAAAAATGTAAATCTTGTGAAAGAGATGTATGTAATATGTGCTTTGCAAAAAATATTATTTTGAATAAAGGAAGAAATTTATGCGTTAAATGTTCTATTATTGAAGAAAAAAATAATTAAGAGTTCTAACTATATTGAACCTATGGTGTTATTTATAAAGCTAAAATATCTAATAAAAATATGGAAAAGAAATATCTTTTAGTATCTATGAACGACCTTAAATCAAAAAAGATTGCGGAAGTTTTATCAAGCGAAAGCTGTAAAAAAATAATTGACTTTTTAGCTGATAAAGAAGATATTAGCGAACAGGAGATTTCAAAGGAATTGAGGATTCCGCTTAATACTATTGGATATAATATGAAGAAACTTGTTGATTCAGACATTGTGGAAAAAGATAAGAATAAGTTATGGAGTGTAAAAGGAAGAGAGATATCAAGATACAAATTATCAAATAAATCTATAATAATATCTCCAAGCTCTAAGGGTAGGATAAGTTCTAAGATAAAGTCTTTGCTTCCTGCTGTTTTAATCTCTGGGATTGCTGGGCTAATAGTTAAGTATTACTATGATTCTAGATTTATAATAGAGTCAGAAATGGCTGGGGCTTCCTTAAAAGCTAGTTCTGACCTGGCTTTTAGTGGAGAGAGAGTGATTGAACTTGTTTCCTCAACGAGTTGGCTCTGGTTTTTAGCAGGGGCTTTTGTTTGTTTCATAATAATTAGTTTGATAAATTGGAGAAAATTGTAAGGAGGTTAAAATGGACAAGAACATAATAATAACTCTTATAATTGTTATAGGGGCGATTGTTGTATTTGGAATGGGTTTCTCAAGTTTTGGAGAACAATCTCTTGATGATACTATATCTGTCACAGGGCAATCAACTCTAAAAATAAATCCTGATAGAGCAGTTATTTACTTTAATGTGCAGACAAGAGACTCTGATAGTAAAGAAGCTAGTCAGTTAAATGCTGAGATGACTGAAAGTACTATTGAAGAACTTCTTAAAGCAGGATTTTCAAGAGAGGACATAAAAACTGAAAATTTTAATATGTATCAAGAATATGACTGGCAGGGAAATACTAACAAAGGAAAATATGTGGTGAGCCATGATATTAAACTTAGTATCTCAACTGATGAGCCTGGGAAAATTGGGAGAGCAGTTGATTCTGGAGTTTTTGGAGGAGCCACGGTTAGATACATAAACTTTGAATTGAGTCCTGATAAGTTGAGTGCTCTTAAAGCAGAAGCATTGAAACTTGCTGCAGGAGATGCAAAGTTAAAAGCTGATGCAATTGCTTCTGGTATAGGAAAGAAAGTTGGAAAAGTAGTTTCAATATCTGATAATGAGTTTGGATATCCTATCTGGAATGTGTATGAAGCGAGAGCAGGAGGAGCTGTAGCGGATAACTCTGCTGAAGCTAAACAAGCAGTTACAAGTATACAACCTGGAGAAAGAGAACATACTTCACAAGTAACTGTTGTTTATAAAATCAGGTAAAATTTATTTTTTTATAATTTTTTTATTTATATGGCTACAATAAGATAATTGAACTCTCTCGTACCCACTCCAATAGGTCTTCTATCCTCAATTTCAAAAATATGTGAAAATCCCCACAGCAAGCTATGGGGCATCAAACGATAAACTCGTAATTATCTTTTAATACGTTAAAAACTTCGAGCATTAGATACCTATCATATTTATTTACATTTTTAAATTTTAATCCTGCCTAGCTTTATCTCTAAAGCAAGCTATAGGATATTATGAAGAATAAAATTGAAAAAAAATAAAAAAAGAAGAATAAGAAAAAATAATAAAAAAATACCTTTTAACTTCTTGCCATATTAAATGCATTTCTGGTCGCTACAACTATTGTTGCAGGAACAAATAACACAAGTAAAGCATTTAGAACATTAATAAGCCAAGGCAATCCTGTCAAAGCATCTCTTCCTAATGAACTTACTACTATAAGAACTGCGCAAGACATTAAGAAATTCTTTGATTCTGCACTTGATATGTTAAGTAGACCAACTATTATTCCTAAGACCACAAGACCCATCCAAACATTTGTATTTGTAGAACCCATGAATCCAAAGACAAGAGCTACTAATACTCCTATCAAGAAAGCCCAACCGCTTATTTTACTGAAATTCGATTTCATTTATCACACCTCCTTTTATTTGTTAATTAATTTGAATTTAAATACTATTTGTTTTTCTCCGGATTTACCGCATTTATCTTTACCCCAAGTTTTTCAAGTTCCTTGAGATGAGTCTGCATTAGACTTTCTGTTGCTTGGATAAGTTTTATTAATTCATTTCTTTCTCCAAACAATGTATTTAAAGAGCCTTTGTGGAAACCTATCTGTTCTTCTTTTGAATGCATTTTTTCATTTTCTTCCATGTTATTTATAGAAAAACATAATATTTAAGCTTATCCAAATATTTTTATATCTGTAAGAGATTTAGTTTGATGGTTAATTATTATTTGATATTTATAATCTTGGTTTTGGGTTTTATTTCTGGTCTTTTTGTTGCACATCTTTCAAAAGATGAATTGAAAAAAGGTAAGAAATGGTTTTTAGCGCTTGCTTTTTCCTTTTTTATCTTTTCCTTGATTTTTTATTATTATGAAAAGATTCCTGCCTTTTATTCCTCGGTATTTTTAATTTTATTCTGTTGCGGTAGTCTTTTTTACACAAAATATTTTATGAGAGAAAGATATAAAAGATATTGATTCTGCCTATAGTGAAATGGAAGATGTACAAAATATTGAGAAGGAAGTAATTGAATTCTGGAAGGCTAAAAGCATTTATGAAAAATCGAAGAAGAAGAACGCTAAAGGACATAAATTCTATATGATGGATGGAC